>Ga0114938_1002135_pt1 | contig 12800 bp, 6 predicted proteins | sample AshMeaBigSpring_FD_88675 | JGI IMG/M metagenome (GOLD analysis project Ga0114938, IMG submission 88675) | Groundwater microbial communities from Big Spring, Nevada to study Microbial Dark Matter (Phase II) - Ash Meadows Big Spring | ecosystem: Environmental > Aquatic > Deep subsurface >...
ATTGCTATTGTGATGTTTGCCGTGCGAAATTTAAAGCACAAACAGGTAAAGATCCGATGAAGATTAAGTTCCCTATGGAAGATCAGTCATGGATTAACTTCCGTTTGGATGCCATCACTCATGTAGTAGATTGTATCACCAAAGCGATAAAAGCAGATGGAAAAAGCATCTCAGGAGCTGTATTCCCAGGACCATCAATGGCGAAGAAGATGGTTCGCCAAGATTGGGGCAACTGGTCGCTCGATGCTTACTTCCCGATGATCTACAACGGATTCTACTACGAAGGTCCCGAATGGATTGGACGTTCGGTAAAAGAAAGCGTTCAGACTGTGAACGGAAAAGCCAAGATTTATGCCGGCTTGATGTTCCCTGATATCAAAAATACCTTTGAAGCTGCTCTCGACGAAGCATTCAACAATGGAGCTTCCGGAGTTTCGTTCTTCGACGGCCCCGATACAGAGTTCTTGCACAAACTCAAAGCCTATCTTAATAAAAGAGGCTTCGATGCAGGACAAAGCAAAAAGTAAAGACGAAATCAGGATATTATTTGCGTCCTGAATAGATAAATAAAAAAGAATGAGGTTGCGTCAGAGTTTTGACACAACCTCATTTTTATTTAGTTTGAGATATTATTCAAATTTAGATCTCAGTGTATTCTTCAAATGATCAAACGAAATCTTTTATAATATTAATTAGCAGGTATTGCCAATGTACCTAGGTTAATATCTGTTCCGCCCACAATTGCCTGATCAGCTTTCAATGTTGCAAAGCTACCGGTCACAAGATCTTGAACCTGAACTTGATAATTGCCACTAAATAGCCCGTGGATTTTAAAGTAGTTTCTGTTTTCAACATCAGAGACAGTAGCAATCGTATCTCCTGCTGCGTTCAAGGTGAAAACACGAATTTTCTTATCCGCAGGAGTCAGATAACCCTCAATTGAAGAGGTGTTTGCTTCAATGTAAGCTCTCACTACCGGTTTCAAATGATAACCGCCATTTCCTTGGGCAACGATTGAACGGGATGCATCAAAATCGAGCACAACTTTATAGCCACCCAATAAGTCAGCTACCGACTGTACATTGATCTTAAGACCTGAAGTCTGTCCACTAGGTACTTTTAAGTTGACTGTTGAACCATCACTCAATAACAATGTGTTTTTGTCGCCAAGTCTTAATCTGATTTGTTGGATCTTAGCACCTGAATCTAAATAAATATTTGATAAAAGAGAGTCTTTTCCATTATTGAATTGAAGCAGCTCTATCGTTTTAGGTTGAATAGCTAGGTTTTCCCACTTCTCTCCTCCTAAAGAATAATCAATCGACTGAACATCTAAATAAACAGCCTCATATCCTTTTGTTGCCGGAGCATCAGTGATATAAAACTTTACTTGAGCCTTTTTGTCCAAGTCTTCATTGTTGCATGAACTCAATAAAAATAAGCCCATAAATAAAGTTCCAATAAATTTTGTCATAGTCATGGTTTTTAATTTTTAAATTAAACAATTTCAGTTTTGCATGTTAATTATGATCATTTCATAAGATTACGGCTTCAAATATAATCAATTCGTCATGAAAGTTTTTTAAATCCGTTATATTATTTAATACATTTTAACAGCAGACGTTTCTTTCATATTTCATGAAGTTTTCTTTGCCGAAACATCTTTCTTTCTTAAAACCAAAACAGGTAAGAATATAAATACTCCGACAACCGACATTAACAAACCTCCGATCGTTCCTGCAGCTAAAGGGAACCAGAAAGCTTCTTTTTCTTCTCCTATCATGAAAGGGATAAAGCCCAATATGGTAGAGACAATAGTCAGGAAGATTGGAATGATTTTGTTGTTCCAAGCTTTCGTGTAAGCTCTCAGGATGCTTAAACGTGGCGAACGACTCCTAATTGCATTGTACTCGTTCAAAATATAAATACTTGCATTTACTGTGATTCCACAAAGCAGAATAAACGAGGCAAACCCTCCTTGATCAAAGTTCAGATCGAACCAATAGAAAGTAGAAAAGACACCTATATACGACACCGGAATAACAAAGATAATAGCCAAAGGTTGTTTTAATGAATTAAACAAGATACTGGTAATAAAGAAGATGATTACAACCACCACCAATAGAAGCCAATATTGCTTACTGTCTTTCTTGTTCCAATACCAATCGCGACCGGATGTTTCTGCTTGATAACCCATAGGCAACTGCGCATTAAACTCCTTCAGATCTCTTTCGAGGATCTTACTTCCCTGCGCCGATGATCCGATATATTCATATTGCAAACACAACACATATTGTTGGTTCTCTTTTTTGATCTCCTGAGGAGCCTGTTCCTTTTCCACCGTGGCTAAGTCGGCCAACTTAAAAGATTTGCCGTTAATATCGTAAGGAGCGTTTTGCATCATCCAAATATCATACTCAGTCGACTGTTTAGACGATAGTTTGATCTTCTCAACACCCTCCTCAGTTGGAAGCACTCCTACTTCCATATCTCTTCCGAAGATGGGCCGGACAGCAGCAAACAGCTCGTATGCACTGATCTGATTCTTCGCCATTCTCTCTTTATCCAACTTAAAGAAAAACTCGTGATAGTCGTCTTTCTTCCAAGAGAACTCCGAGTTGATGATGACCTCTTTGATGCGTCGGTGTTCCAAGAGTTTGGCTTTCAACTGCTCCGCCCAATGGTATAATTCATCATAGTTATATCCCGCTATCTTCACCTGATACGAACCGGCGATCTCGCTCACATCGTTCGAAAAGCCTTGATCCTGCAAACCGTATACTGCCCAACTTCCACCGCCCAATTGAAGGGCTTTGGATATGATATCCGATTTTAAGGTATATGGAAAGCCACTATTCTCGTACTGTTTCTTGAAGTAAATGCTGATCGATGCATCACGGGCATTATTGATGGAGGTTTGGAATTGCTTGATCTCTTTAAACTGACTCAGATAGATTTCCATTCTTTTGATTAGAGCATTCATCTGTTCGAGCGTGCTCCCATTGGGCATAGTAGCCAGTACATACAGCGTCACCTCATCGTTGCGGGTGAAATAACTCCCTTCGTACACATTCTCCACAAACAGACGAAGGGTTCCTCCCAAAGCTTTGTTGACTATCGGTTTGAACTTTTCTTTATAAGTATCGGAGCCAATAGTCTTATTGTAGAACTCCGCCCAATCACTTTCTTTCTCGATCTTTTCGGGAAGCATAAAGACCGGAAGACCGAAAAGGAGCAAGAAGAATAGACAAACGGCTATTTTCCACCGACAAATGATCCGTATGAGTCCGCAATAGAACCGTGTAAAGTAGACGGGGAAGCGTTTATTAGCCGAACGAATGAAGCAGAAAAATCTACCATTCAGCAGAGCCCACTTATACGACCGGTGTCGTTTGGGTCTTTTCTTGAGTCCGATTTTCTCAATCATTGAGGGGACAAAGAAAAGAGCGATAAACAGTGAAACAGCTAAGTTGATAATGACTACCGCAGCAAAATCCTGAAGATTGAGTCGGATCTTCTCATCGAGGAAGAAAATGATCACCAAAGCCCCCATCGTAGTGAGCGTTGCTGCCAGAATGGAGACGAACGTCTGTACGTTTCTTCGCCGGAGATAATGATCGGTCATCACAATCGTATTGTCCAGTATTAAGTTCAAGGAGACAGTGATACCCGCCAAAGAGTAAAGTTGCATCTCCAGGTCGAGAAGATAATAAAAGATCACGGCAATAGCCAGATTAATAGATAGACTGACTACAATCAAGAACAAATATCGTGGATTGAATGTGATGAGCAGAACGAACATAAGCAAGATAACCAGAGTCAGTCCCGAACGTAGATAGATCTTATCCAACTCCTTATGAATATATTCCGTAGCATCATAACTTGTATGTATCTCATATCCCGCAGGAAGGATTTGCTGAATACGTGCAATCTCCTCTCCGATCTGTTTGCCCAGTTTAAGTTGGTTGACCGATTCTTCAGCTGTGATAGAAAGATAAATAGAATTCAGTCCGTTGATCCGGTAATAACTGGTGGGCTCCTCTTCCATCCTGACCACCTTAACCAACTCATCCAGACGGATAATCTTCCCATAACTGTTTTTCACTAAAATGCCCGATGGATCAAACCCTTTTGCATTTGCCTGATCGGGTACGAGTGCTAAGCGAATCCATTTAGTGCCCGAGCCCGACTTCACATCACTCACCCCGAGAAAGTCTTTCTGATAAGCACGTTGAATAGCCTGCGCCACCTCTCCCAGCGTAACTCCTAGTTTACTTAACTGCCGACTGTCATATTCCAGTCGCCACTCCATCGGAGTAGCCCCATAAATATCGATCTTGTAAATACCCTGCAGTTGAGCCAGTTTGGTTTTGATATGCGTTTCAGCATATTGTTGGATCAAAATCGGAGTAGACGGAGCATTCAGGGTAAACGACATGAACGGGCGTGAATTAGCATCATCCGGTCGTTTCATATAAATATACGGGTACGAGATCCCGTCCGGCAACTCAGGCCAAGTCTGCCTGATGATCGTTGAAGCCTCGAATCGTACCGCTTCCGTATCGGCATACTTGTCCAGATCAATGGTAATCCTTCCCCAGCCATTTCCCGAAGTAGAATAGATGTTCTTTACCCCTTTGATGCGTGATAACATTGCCTCTAGTTTGCTCGTTGCTTCAATCTCGATGACCCGTGCAGAGGTTCCCGGCATACTGAATTGTACCGAAAAGCCCGGAAGGGTACGCGAAGGATTGAGCTTAACCGGCAACAAAGGAATGAGAGCCAATCCCACCAAAGCGATGCAGATAAACGAAACAAGCAGAGTAAAAGCAGAAGCTTTTTTCGATTGTTTAGCTATGTTAGAAACGTTCTTCATTTATCGTATTAAATTACCGCCATTCCAATCAAATCTGTCGGCGAGTGAGAAGTCTGTTGCAAAATCGTATAAAGTCAGTCGGCGGATCTTATAATAGTTCTGCCAATAATTCTGCAAAGCTAAAATATAGTTCTGTTGTGCCTCTTGCTGTCTGTTGAGCGAAAGAGTCAGACTGTTAATATCCGTTTTACCGATAATAAATCGCTGACGAGTTTCGTTATATGCCCGAACAGATAAGTCCAAAGCCTCTTCAGCGCTATTGATCATTCGCTGTTGGATATTAAAGTCGTTCACAGTCATCACCACCTCCTCTTCAATAGCCACCTCATCTTGTCGGGCAGAGATCTTGGTCACATTCAGATTATTGCAAGCCATGTTATATTTTCCTTTTCGTACCCCCCAATCGATGATAGGGATAGATACACTGAGCGATACCAAATCCTGTTGCATCGGATTGCGATACACATCACCCAACTTATTCGCTACTTGATTGAAACCCACACTGGCATTGATACGGGCATTGAATCGGGTCTCCTTCTTGGTCTTATCCACATTCTGCTCCGCTTCCAGAATATTCTGCTTCAATCCCAGCAGTTTAGGGCTATTCATCTTCCCTAGTTCCAACGCTTTATCGATTGGGATAAAGATCTCTTTCGGTCGGGCAGGAAGTTCCAGTTCAATCTGAGTATTCTTATCCATATTTAAGAAAGAAGCAAGAGCGAACATTGCCCTCTTAAGAGCACTCGACTTATTCTGCAAGGTATTTCTCGAGTTCACCAGATCGAGTTTGAGCGTCAGAAGATCTGCCTGTGAGATTGCAGCAATCTTGTACCGTTGCTCCCCGATCCGGAAAAGTGTATCCGAAGAGATCGCATTCTCTTTTGCCAATGAATATTCCGCTTGAGCCATTGCCAAGTCGAAGAAATAAGAAGTAGCCCTTTCGGAAACCATCTCCACATTATAGATAAACTCCTTCTTTGCCTTCTCATATTTCAGAGGTTCGATACGTCGTTCCCATTTAAAAGAGTTATACCCCAGCAGCGTCTGCGAATAGCCCAAACGAATAGGGACACTTGTATATTGAGTAGATTTAGTACTTCCGAAATTACGGATATACGCCAGATCGGAATTCAGATAGAAAGTACCGCCTGTCAAGTCGAAGTTCTGCGTAACAGCCAACCCTCCATATGCATAATAAGATTGTTGAGTACGATACACATCAAGGTCCTTTTGCGAATCATACCGTTTCGTGATATCCCGGTTATACTCCGCCGGAGTCAGGTTCAGTTCCAGTCTAGGCAACCTATTGGCTTTGTGTGTCCGATAAGCCCAATAGCCGGACAGATACATGTTACGTGTTCTGAACGACTCCAACGAACTATCATTGGCCAACTGGATCGTACGTGCCAGATCGAGTTTGATATGTTTTTGTGCTTGAAAAGTAGTACTTCCCAAGAGAGCGATCCATAATATCAGATATTTCTTTTTCATAACCAACAATGCTATTATGCTTTACTAACTTCTTTTTTTCTATAAATGAACCAATAGAACAGCGGAACGATAAACAAGCTCACCGCCGTGCCGATCAGCATCGTTCCGATCATTGCGATGGATAAAGGTTTCTGCAATTCCGATCCCAAATCGAATGAGAACAGTAACGGAACCATGGCAAGGATCGTTGTCAAAGAGGTCATAATGATCGGTCGCAAGCGTCTGCGCCCTGCCTCATGAATAGCCTCAAGCAGAGGCACCCCGGCTTTACGTAACTCATTGATCGCATCCAACTTCAAGATAGAGTCATTAATCACGATACCGCAAGTCACGATCAGTCCGATAGCCGACATCAAGTTCAGTGTATGTCCGCAAACCCAGAGCAGTACCAAGGCAAAAGCTACGTCGATCGGAATTTCAATCAGGACGAGCAGAGGTTGCATGAAACTTTCGAACTGAGCCGCAAGGATAAAGTACATCAGCAACAACGAGACAAACAAGATAACCACCAGATCATCGAGCATCTCCCTATTCGAGAAGAAACTACCCGAGAAGCCCGTATCCCAACTATCGCCAGCCACCTCCTTCACCTTTTCCATGAGCGATTCAGGCTCTTTGACATTGTAAAAGTTCAGTGGCAAATACTCGCCATTTCTTCCGGCAGTGATCTGTTTCAAATCCTCCGCCGGTGTCACCTTGATCAGTTCGCGTAAAGGGATATAATCGGTCAGTCCCGAACCATCCGGTTGCATTTGCACCAACGTATTTTGAAGAACCTCGTCCACCGTTTTTTCATCTTCAGCAATATTGATAGGAAGATATTGTTGGAAAGAGTGCAGTACTGCCACATCATTCTCCTTAAATGCTGTTTTAAGAGTTCGGGACACCTCCTCATACGAAACGCGGTAAAGCAACAGTTTCTCCCGGTCGATGGTCAAGTTCAACTGATCATCAAAAGGGATTCCCGTGGGAGCCACTCCTGTTTTCCGAGTTACCTCCTGCTCTACCGAACGGATCGTCTGCACTCCCATCTCCTTCTCCTTATTACGGGCATAAAGTTCCGCCACGATATCCGGTTCACCCGTCACAAACAACTTCTCAAAAACAGTCTCAGGAGGAATGAAAGAGAGAACGGCATTAGGATAAAGCTGTTTAGTGAGCTTATAAATCTCATCCTGGAGCGGTTGGATCTCCTGCGACTTATTCGTTTTAAAATAAAGCTCTGCCTCCGAAGTCGACAGTTCCTTCTCTTTATTCAGAATAAAATCCTGTCGACCTATCGAAGCCGACTGTTCAGTAACCTTCGTCTGTAATTTCTTAAACAGTCTATCCACCCGTTTGCGGTTTTCATCCAGATGGATATTCTCGTTCCATTCCAGCCGTACGATCAATTCATTCTGATCGACCTTCGGCATACGTTCCTTATCGATAAAGTTGAAAAAGAAAACACAAAGTGGCAAAGAAACCAGACAGAACACCACACTTATCTTTTTGTGATTAAACACCCAGTCGACTCCCGCATCATAGAAGCGGTCGAGTGTATGTTCCTTAATAGGATTATTGAACTTAAAAGAGAAAAGTTTCCATTTGCGGGTATGCATACCGGCACTATACACCAGCACATAAAGCACAGGCAGGAGCATGATTCCTGTGAAGTAAGAAACCATCAGTCCCACGGTCACGGAAAAAGCCTGATCGAAAAAGATTGCTCCCGCAATACCGCTCATGAAGATCAGTGGGATGAACACCGCAATCGTTGTGAGCGACGAACTCAGCATTGGCGTGATCACCTCACTGGTACCCGCCACACAAGCCCTTCTTAAAGAGTATCCCCTCTCCCTGTATTGAGAGATGTTCTCAGTCACTACAATGGAGCTATCAATCATCATACCCAAAGCAAGAATCAGTCCCGCCAACGAGATGATATTCAGTGACATATTAAAGAGGTAGAAAAAGAGGAAGCTGATAACGATAGAGACCACCATACTGATGCCGATGATAAAGGGCGACTTCACATCCCCCAGGAACAACACAGCAACGATACAGATAAAAAGAAAACCCAATGATAAGTTCTGTTGCAAGTTAGAGATCGTATAATCGAGCAGTTCCGTCTGGTTACGACTGACAGAAAAGTCGACATCAGGATACATCTTCTTAAAATGATCTAACGTCTCATTAATAGCCAACTTCATATTATCCATATTCTCGTCGGCCTGCTTGATGATCGCCAGCGAAACAGCCCGTTTACCATTATAGTTGACAAAGCCATTCTCTTTTGCAGGAATGATGTTTACCTTACAGAACTCCTTCAGTTGTAAGATCCTGCCCTCCTTGCGGATATATATATTCTCAACATCCTGAGTCGTTCGCAGTAAAGTTGAGAACTTGATGTTATATTCATAGTAGCCATCACGCACCCTCATGCTTCCCGGATCCACATTATTTTCTGTGAGAGCAGCCTCTATATCGCCAACAGACAATTTAAGGATCGACATCTTTGCTGAGTCCGGGACGATCTGCAACTGACTTCTCAGCAGTCCGGTCATATCAACCATAGCCACTTCGGGCAACTGTTCGATCCTTCGTTTGATGATAGATTCAGCAAAATTACTGAGATTCAAAAAAGCTTGTTCGTTAGTAGCCGCGTATCCACTATCACTCTTCAGAGTCATATTCAGATAGAACACCGGAATATCTGTAGCACTAGCTTTCACTACTTTAGGACGGACGGTCTCCTTTGGAAGATAGTTCATCGCACCGTCGATCTTTTCATTCACTTCAATAAAAGCCAGATCCGTATTGGTGCCAAAATCAAAAGTCAGGCGGATGATAGCCGCCCCGTCACGTGTTTCGCTAGAGAGATCCTTCAAGGTAGAGACCTGTATCAATTGCTGCCGAAGAGGTTTGACCACCGTGTTCTCCAGTTCCCTTGCCGAAGTGTTATTACCGGCCACCTGTACGGTGATCTCAGGAATCGCAATGTCAGGAAGTAACGAAACAGGCAAACCGAAATAAGTCACCAGTCCAACGATGAAGAAGGCAGTAAATGCCATAAGGACAGCGATCGGACGTTTTATTAAGAACTTAATCATAATCCTAAATATTCATTCTACTTTTTCGAAGCATTTGTAACCACCACCGGAGATTCGTGAGCCAAGTTTACATTGCCCGATGTGATGACCTGGTCCCCTATTGCCAGACCGTCCACTCCTTGCGACTCCTCCCGACTGAGCACCACACAGCTATCAGCATTCTCAAAACCCGTCTGCACATAGTTCCATTTAGCCTTTCCGTTTTGGAGCGTAAAGACAACCTGTTTACCGGAGCGCAACACGACAGCCGATTTAGGAATAACCAACTGTTTGCCCATTGAGCGATGAATGCCAACTCTGATATTCATTCCGCTAAACAACCGACCTTTTCCATCAACCCGTGCTTTCACTTTCACCATACCATTAGTATCGACCAACGGATTAATCTCCGATACCCGTCCCTGATAAGTAGACGAAGCATCAGCGTAAGGACGTATCACAACCTGATCTCCAGGCTTCACTAGCGACAGTTCGCTTTCGAGAACCGAGAATTCAGCTTCCATCCCTTGAGTATCGATTATTGTGCAGAAAATGTTCGAAGAGTTGGCCATGTTATGAGCTTTGGTGAAAAGATTCGCCACAATACCGTTGAAAGGTGCCACTAGAATAGCCTGCGACATGTCCAACTTAGCCTGCTCGTATAGAAGTTTGCTTTGTTCGTATCCGCTCTTTACAGTAGCCAGACTCATGGTTTCCTTAGGAATCTTGCTAAAGTCGTCCGTAGCATATCCTTGTCCGATGAGAACATCTCGCAAATCCAGCCGTGCCCGTTCTAGAGCATTCTTTGCTTGTGCCAACCGATTTTTCAAACGTTCCAGATCAAGTTCCGCAATCTTCTGTCCTTTATGCACCCGATCCCCGTTCTTCACATACACATGAGCAATCACCTCATTGGCAGCAAAGTGTAAATCAGCACTCGCTTTAGCATTTACTTTTCCATTACTTACCAACTCATGACTAAAAGGATGCGAAGTCAAAGTCATGACCGTTACATCATTTTGTGTTTCCGGAAGTACCGTAGACGTTCCTTCCTCTTCGTTAGTCACATTTTTTTTAGAATCGGAACATGCCGTTATCAGTGCGGATGCCAGACAAAAAGAATAAAGCAGACAGCGTGTTTTCATAAAATTATTATATAATTTAAGATATTCATTTGAAAGCCCAACAATAAATATTTCGTAAGGCTTGTGTTAGTTTAAAGGTTGTCTCACAAAATTAAGAAAGATATGAATATAATAAAAAAAACTGAATCTGTTTTTTTACTCTATTCTTACGGATTTAGTTTATAAAAATATTAATTCAACGACGTTAACACTTCAATAAAGCTTTACCTATCGCAACAGTTCGAAATAATAAGTAAAGCCTTTGCTGGTGTCTGATACTGCTATTCAGAATACATCATAAAATGTCATTCGTTAAAATCTATATTCAAGAATATAATACTCTGGCTAATTGCTTATACCATAAATTTTCCGGTGAATTTCATCAATTGCAAAAGTAAATATCCCGTGGTCTAATTTATAAATTGTTTTGGGGTTTCCATTTTTATCAAAAACAAATATTTCGTTGCATAACAAATCGTTTTGATTTTCAAGCTTTCCACTGTAAAGTGCCCAAAAACAATCATTTACTTTTGTGGGACAAAAATATGCATTTCTGTTCACATTCTTTTCCATTACAGTCGTAATAATCTTACTCTCTCTTACTTCTTTAAAATGAGGGTAAAACTTATCCGGTCCATGTAAACGTTTCAATACATTACCTTCAGAATCAAGCAGCTCTATCAAATCAGTCCAGCCATAACAAACAAATACCTTGTCACTCAAGTTAGTTGTGTAAAAGAACTGAAAAGCATCCATTCGTTCAGTATCAGTATAATCTTTTTTACGACAAATAGGATATTCCATAATATTAGAAATATATTTTCCTTGTTGATCAAATTTAAATAAGGGATGGTGAGGATCATAACTATAACCAATAAATCCTTCATCCAACAAGGCAACTAAAGACAATGCTCTTTTTTCCAACTTAATAGTTGAGAGAGGGATCGGGTTTGCCTGCTCTAAAAAATCTTTTTTAGAATAATCAATTAAAGTCATCTTTTGAAGATCATGGATAAAAATTGACTTATCATAGTTTTTTACCATTAACGGATATATTAATTCTTTCGGTCCTTGACCAACAGAAATACGCTCTCCGACTTTCTTCATGGTATTTAAATTATAAATAACAAAATGTTTATTGCCATTTTCTTTCACAATCAGCAAAGAATCATAAACCTGTAATGTTTGGGGTTTATACACAACAGAATCCGAAAACAATACTTTGCCTTTTAGTTCAAAAATGTTCTCAAAGTCATTCCTGCTAAATAGATTGCTATTTTCATAAATCAGATTATCTGAGCAAGAATTTAAAACAATTATAAATCCAATTGCTATAATAAATAAATATTTATTCATAATAAATTATATATTTAATGAAACACTAAGTCTTTTATGATCAAGCAACCATCCATGAATAAAAAAATGATACTCAAATTAATACGATCAGTTTTTTTCAAGTTTGAATAGTTCAAACGTTAGATAATCCTCTGACTGCTCTCCAGTGCCGATCTGATAATCACGACTGATGTAAAGGCCATCTTTATTCACGAAGAAAACAAAAGAATTATAAATACCTTCAGGGAATAGATTTTCTCCTACTACTCGGAAGTCTTTATCTAAAATCATAACAGAAAACTTCTTTCGCCCATAAACTGATTTGCCCCACCATTTAGCATTTTTATCCAAAGAAACTTTAGGGTAAGCAAAACGATAATACACTTCTCGATAAGGATCGTAAATCAAATCTCCATAACGAGCTAATTCAAGATACTGCCTGGGGCCTTGCTCGTTGTTTACATGTTCGTCAGTTGCCGATGTAATATATTGGCTCTTGACTTTTATTTTCTGGACATTCGAATGATCGACAGAAGCAACAATCACATCTTCGCTCACATAAAAAGAATAAATAAAATCTTTCCCATTAAAAATACGACTAAACTGATCGTTCGAAGCTTTTTTCTCTTCCTCAGTAAGTACAGAATATGTCAACGGAAGTTCGGCCACCTGAGAATTAGTAGTGTCAATAACAACACTAATTGGTGTCTCGTCTACAGAATAAAAATTTGGAGCAGCCTGTTGAGTAATGTACATTTTATCTCCAATAATAATAGGGGCAAGATAAGGGTGTGAAGAAGGAGCATAAGACGGAAGAACCCTATATCCTTTGGCAGTTGTGCCATAAGGTATCTTCTGAATGACCCGTCCTGTTGTATCCACTTTGATTAAGCCATTGTAAGC
>Ga0114938_1002136_pt1 | contig 12798 bp, 10 predicted proteins | sample AshMeaBigSpring_FD_88675 | JGI IMG/M metagenome (GOLD analysis project Ga0114938, IMG submission 88675) | Groundwater microbial communities from Big Spring, Nevada to study Microbial Dark Matter (Phase II) - Ash Meadows Big Spring | ecosystem: Environmental > Aquatic > Deep subsurface >...
ATGATCGCGCGCGGCGATCTCGCGGTGGAGGTGGGCTTCGAGCGGCTCTCCGAGGTCCAGCAGGAGATCCTCTGGCTGTGCGAGGCGGCCCACGTGCCCGTGATCTGGGCGACCCAGATCCTGGAGGGCATGGCCAAGAAGGGGGCACCGTCGCGCGCGGAGGTCTCGGACGCGACCATGAGCATCCAGGCCGAGTGCGCCATGCTCAACAAGGGGCCCAACATCGTCGAGACCGTCCGCTTCCTGAGCGCTATCATCGACCGCATGGACGAGCACTATGTCAAACGGCGCGCCACCCTGCGCAAGCTCTCTGTTGCCCAGCTCTAGATGACCCTGCCCCACCCGGAACGTCCCATACGGCTGCTGCTCGTCAACCCGGCCTTTCGGGAAAGCTTCTGGAGCTTCCGTTGGTGGCTCGAGATGCTCCCCGGCAAGCGCGCGATCAACCTGCCGCTGGGGCTGGCGACGCTGGCCGGCTTATGCCCGCCGCACTGGCAAGTAGCCATTGTCGACGAGAACGTGGAGACGCTGCCGCTGGAGCCCGATGCGGACCTCGTCGGCGTGTGCGGCATGGGCGCCCAGCTCGAGCGCCAGCGCGAGATCCTGGGCTACTACCGGGGCCGCGGCTACCGGACGGTAGCCGGAGGCAGCTTCGCCTCGCTCTGTCCCGAGGAATACGGGGATTGCGCGGACTTCGTGGTGGCCGGCGAGGCCGAGTACATCTGGCCCGCCTTCTGCCGCGACTTCGAGGCCGGGACGCCGCAAAGGCTTTACCGAGAGACCGGCCGGGTGGACTTGCGCGATTCTCCCGTACCGCGCTACGACCTGCTCGACCTGAACGCCTACACCACGGTCAGCATACAGTTCTCCCGCGGCTGTCCGTACCGCTGCGAGTTCTGCGACATCATCGTCATGTTCGGGCGCCGGCCGCGCACCAAGACCCCGGAGCAGATCGGTCGCGAGCTTGACCGGCTGCGCGCCCGCTCGGTGCGCAGCGTCTTCTTCGTCGACGACAATCTGATCGGCAACAAGCGGGAGGCCAAGCGCCTGCTGCGCTACCTGATCGACTACCAGGGCCGCCACGATTACCGCTTCGCGTTCAGCACGGAGGTGTCGCTGAACGTGGCCGACGACGCCGAGCTGCTGGAGCTGTTGCGCGCCGCCAACTTTACCTACGTCTTCATCGGCATCGAGTCTCCGGACGAGGCGAGCCTGCAGGAGACGGGCAAGACGCAGAATCTCCGCCGCGACATGCTAGCCGCGGTCCGTGCGATTTACGCCCAGGGCATCGACGTGCTGGCGGGCTTCATCGTTGGGTTTGACAACGACACGCCCGAGACCTTCGATCGCCAGTACCGGTTCATCACCGACTCCGGGATCCAGGTCGCCATGCTGGGGCTGCTCAACGCCCTGCCCCACACCCCCCTATACGCGCGTCTGGAGCGCGAAGGGCGCCTCTTGCCCCGAGGGATTCAGGGCGACAACACCAAGCCGGCGACCAATATCCGGCCGCTGCGCATGGACTACGAGGACATGGTGCGGCGCTACGAAGACCTGTTCCGCCGCCTGTTCCATCCCGCCGCCATTGCCCGCCGCATCCGAGTCAAGATGCGCCACCTGCGCCGACCCAAGCCCCTCGCGCAATACTCCAAGCGCGAGCAGGCGCGCATCGTTCGGCGGTTGCTGGTGCGCGGGATTCTGCCCGGGGGCCCGCCGCGCCTCTGGAGCTTCCTGCGCACCCTGGCCGCCGCCTCGCCCGAGGCCAGACCGCAGGTAATCACCGACTGGATCGCCGGGCTGGCGATGCGCGATTACCTGCGCCGTCATTTCGGCGCCGATCCGATGCGGGCGGAGCGATTGGTGCGGGGAACCGCGGACTGGCTGCGCCGGCGCTACGCCGCATCGCGGCCGGACGGCCTGCCTCGGATCACCGCCGTGTTTGAAAACGGCCGCTCGGAGCTACGGCTCATCCTTCGCGGCCACGTGGGGCGCGTCTTTCCCTTCCGCGCGCTGCGCCGCTTGGAGCGGATGCTGCGTTGCTCCGCTGCCGCCCTGAGTCTGCGCATCGAGGAGCTGAGCGCCGGCCAGCCGGATCAGATCCGCGAGCTGCTGCGCCGACTCGAGCCCTACGGCCAGCGGGTGTCTATCTGGACCCACGAGGGGCTTCGGCATCTGCTGCCCGTCGATTCGTCGACCTTTCACGTGGTCTTGGACGAGCCGGGCTCGTGAGGAAGGGCTCGGCGGCTCCCGCGCGGAGATCGCCGCGCCGCCGTAACAGAACCCCGCTAGCGCGGATCGCCCCCTTTTCTTATGCTTCATCGCCCCCGCCTATACCCGGCCCCCGCCTTGCGGAACCGGCCTAGAAATCGGAGGAGCGAGCTTGAATATCGCCGCGAGGACCCAAGTCCCCTGGCTCCGCGCCTGGTGCTACCGGCCGCAGGTGCAGGAGACCCAGCCCGCTTCCAATCCGCCTTGGCCTCGGACTGCCGCCCGCTCCTTCTCGGACCTCTTCGCCCTCGCCGAGCCCTGCCTGCACCTGCCGCGTTATCCGCGCTACGCGCCGGGGGAGGAGCGCGCCGGCGATTTCGACTACTTTTTTCTCCGCAGCGATCGCTACCTGAGCTGCCAGGCCGCTCGCTTCCTGCTCTTCGGCGGGGCCTTTCTCACCCTCGCCGATGAGGCCGCGGTCAACCTAGGCGCCGATGTCTCACCCTACTGGAGCGGCTTTTTCCGCGAGCACTTCCCAGAGCAGATTGGCGAGGTGCTACGCTTTTCCGGATGCACCGGCTTCCGAGCGCTCGTGGCACGACACCCTCGCCTGAAGGTGGTCTCGCCCCATCCCTTTGACAGCGCCTACATCCCGGCCGAGCGGTATTACCTGAAAGATCCCAAATTGGCTGTGCGCCTGAACGACAAGGGACGCCTGCACGAGCTGAGCTCTCGGGTTCCCCACCACGAGACCCTGACCGCCTGGGCCTTCGCCCACGGCTGGTGGCGCGAGCGCTGGCCCCTCCCCTTCGCCGTCAAGCTGACCGAGCCCTCGGGCGGCGGCGACGGGGTGATGCTCTGCCGCCGGGAGCAGGACCTGAACGAGGCCCGCCTTCGCTTCGCTGGACGACCGGTCAAGGTCGAGCAATACCTGGAAGACATCCGCAACAACTTCAACGTCCAGCTTCGGATCGCTCCGGACGGGCGGATATCCTATATCGGCGGCTCCGAGCAGCGGGTAGACCAAGGGCGCTACACCGGCAACTGCATTGACCTCCAGTGGCACCCGCCGCCGCGGGTAGCGGTCCTGTGCGACGAGGCCGCGCGGACCGCCGCGGCGCTCGGCTGGCACGGTGTGTGCGGTCTGGACCTGATCGAGGACGGCGCGGGCGAGGTCTGGCTGATCGACCCCAACTTCCGGCTCAACGGCTCCACCCCCTTCTTCCTGCTAGGAGACTATCTGAGCGCCCGGCTACGCTGCCCGCGGCTCACCACGGGCTACTTCTGCTATCCGGGAGCCCCGGCGGAGCTGCTCGACCGCTTCCGCCGGGAGATCCACCGCCGCGCGCTCGTCCCCGTGGGGGTACACTATGACCCCCGCGAGGATGCAACCACACGAATCTATGCGGCGTTGGTCAGCGACGGCGATCCGGAGGCCAATGAGGGGCTGCGGCGCGCCTTCGCCGCCAGGGGGCTGAGATCGGGAATCGAGCCGTGAGTCAGGTCGACGATATCCGTGCCTTCGACTACCGCGAGGGACAGATCCCGGTTCTCCTGGAGCTGCCCCACGGGGGCCACCTAACCCCGAACGAGGTCAAGTCCTACCTGCACCCCAAGTTCACCCCCGGGGACCGCCGCGAGGACTCCGACGAGTTCTCCGACGAGCTGTTTCTGGACCTTCCCGCCGCACCCCACGTGTTGCGCTTTCTGATCTGGCGCGCCCATGCCGACCCCAACCGCCCCTGCGACGACCAGCACGCGGACGGGGCCGTCAAGACCCTCACCAGTCAGGGCGTCAAGATCTATCAGTCCGACCGCGGGCTTCCAGCGCAGACCCGCCAGCAAATCGTCGAGCGCTATATCTGTCCGCACCGCAACCGGCTCACCGAGCTGGTGGCCAGCCCCGCCATCGAGAAGGTCCTCTTCTGCCACACCATGCCCGGCATCGGCACCCGCAGCTCCGCGGACAAGGGCGAGCTGCGCCCGCTCTTCATGTTCGGCAATGCGGGCGACGAGAAGGGCAACCCGCCCCACGACGACTTTGCCGAGCGCGCCCTGCTCCTCTCGCTCGCGGAGATCGTGGAGACCAGCGTCGGCGACCTGGACGTGGATTTCAACTTCTGCGACGTAATCCGATTCAACCACCCCTACCCCGGCATCAACTCCCTGGGCCGCTTCGACCCCGAGGTCCTGCGCGGCAAGCAGCCGCTGACCATCGAGATCAACCGCGACCTGCTGCTGCACAACCCGGACAACATCGAGCCCACCCGAGCCATCGTCAACCGGATCGTTCTTGCCCTGGCGAGCTGGGGCAAGAGCGTTTGAGCCGAGCGATCGGGCCCTTGCCCAAAAAAGCTTTGTCTGCGTGCAATTCCGAGCTCCGTGTCGGATGCCATCTCGGCCCTTCCGCGGCCGCACGCCCAGTCCTACGCTCGCCGAGCGCAGCGCTGTCGGGCTGCTCGCGGCGTTGCAGCGCCTCGGTGAAGGTTCTTGACCAGCGCCTGGTCCGGCCACGGACGGCGTCCGCTGTTCCGGTAGCGGGTATCCCACTGATCCCGAAGCCCGTCGCTCGCGTCCCCGCCGGACAAGGACGTTACGGCGCCTCAAGACCCAGCATCAAGTCCGCCTCGATGTCCTCGACATTCTCCAGGCCGACCGCGATGCGAATCAGACCTTCACTGATCCCGGCGGCCGCGCGCTCCTCCGGGGTCAGGCGTCCGTGGGTGGTGGTGGCGGGATGGGTGATGGTGGTCTTGGTGTCCCCTAGGTTCGCCGTGATGGAGAGCATCCGGGTGGCGTCGATCACGCGCCACGCGGCCTCCCGTCCGCCGCGGACCTCGAAGGCCAGAATGCCGCCGCCGGTGATCTGCTGGGTTCCGACCAGGCTGTACTGCGGGTGTGAAGCAAGCCCCGGATAGTAGATGCGCTCCACCGCCCGGTGGGCGTCCAGCCATTCCGCCAGCGCCTGGGCGGAGCGGGCGTGGGCGAGCATGCGAAGCTCCAGGGTCTCCAACCCCTTGAGAAAGACCCAGGCGTTGAAGGGGCTCATGCTGGGTCCCGCGGTGCGAATGACGCCGAAGACGTCCTCCCCCACCAGCTTGCGACCGCCGACCACGGCGCCCCCGACACAGCGTCCTTGTCCGTCCAGATACTTGGTGGCGGAGTGAATCACAAGATCCGCCCCCAGGGCGAGTGGGCGCTGCAGGGCCGGGGTGCAGAAGCAGTTGTCCACCGCGAGCAGACATTCCCGGCTGTGCGCTAATTCCGCCAACGCTCGGATGTCCACCATCTCGGTGAGGGGGTTGGACGGGGTCTCGACGAAGAGTAGCCGCGTCTGCGGCCTGATGGCGTCCCCCCAGGCGGCGACATCCGACAGGGGCACATAGCTGACTGCGATCCCGAACCGCGACAGGTAGTTGTTAAACAGCATGGTGGTGCTGCCAAAGATAGCGCGCGAGGAGACGATATGGTCCCCCACCCTGAGCAGCCCGAGACAGAGAGACAGGATGGCAGACATACCCGAGGCCGTGGCCACGCAGGCCTCCCCGCCTTCCAGTGCGGCGAGGCGCTCTTCGAACGCCTGGACCGTGGGATTGGTGAAGCGGGAGTAGATGTTGCCCGGCTCGTTCCCCGCGAAGCGCGCCGCCGCCTCGGCCGCGCTGGAAAAGACAAAGCTTGAGGTGGCGAAGATGGGCTCGCTGTGCTCGCCCTCCGCCGTGCGCCGGTGGCCAGTGCGAACGGCCAGGGTGGAGAATCCGGGACTGTCCTTGCGGTGCATTCGTGTGTTCGACCCGAAGTCAGGTCCGGTCCGCCCGAGCCCTCTGCTCAAGCGGTGTTGTAGAGCTCGATGATGGACTCGCTATGGCGCGCCTTCTCCTCCTTGGCGGAGTCGTTGCGATTCGCCTCGAGCTGCCTCAGATAGACATCCGTTACGTCTCCCGTCACATAGTTGCCGTTGAACACGGAGGCGTCGAAGCGGTCTACGTAGCTCTTGCCCTTCTTCTGGATGGCATCGATCAGGTCCTCCAAGTCCTGAAAGATCAAACCATCCGCGCCGAGCTCCCGGCAGATCTCCTCCTCGCTGCGGCCGTGGGCAACCAGCTCGCTCGCCGCCGGCATGTCGATGCCGTAGACATTGGGAAAACGAACCGGCGGCGCGGCGGATGCGAAATACACCCGTTTGGCGCCCGCGTCCCGCGCCATCTGAATGATCTGCTGCGAGGTGGTGCCGCGCACGATGGAGTCGTCGACCAGAAGCACATTCTTCCCGCGGAACTCGAGGTCGATGGCGTTCAGCTTCTGGCGCACGGACTTCTGGCGCACCTTCTGGCCCGGCATGATGAAGGTTCGGCCAATATAGCGATTCTTGATGAAGCCCTCCGCATAGCCGATCCCCAGGGCGTTGGCAAGCTGCAGGGCGGCGGTGCGGCTGGTGTCGGGCACCGGGATGACCACGTCGATGTCATGATCCGCCCACTCGCGCCTGATCTTGGCCGCCAGCTTGCGCCCCATGCGCGAGCGGGCCTTGTGGACCGAGATGTTGTCGATGATCGAGTCCGGCCGCGCGAAATAGACGAACTCGAAGATGCAGGGCGAGAGGATGGGTTGGTCGGCGCATTGGCGGGTGTGGAGATTGCCTGCGACATCGACGAAGATCGCCTCCCCCGGGGCGACGTCGGAGACCAGCTCGAAACCCAGCGTATCCAGGGCGACGCTCTCCGAGGCAATCATGTACTCAGTCCCCAGATCCGTCACGCGCCGCCCATAGACGAGAGGCCGTATGCCGTGCGGATCCCGGAAGGCGAAGATCCCGAAGCCCGGGATCATGGCCACCGCGGCGTACCCGCCGCGGCAGCGGCGGTGAAGACCGGCAACGGCCCGGAAGACATCCAGCTCGTCGATGTGCAGCTTGCCCTCGATCTGCAGCTCATGGGCCAGCACATTGAGCAGAATCTCGGAATCCGACTCGGTGTTGAGGTGGCGCAGGTCCTCGTCGTAGAGGTCCCGCTTCAGCTCCTCCGCATTGGTCAGGTTCCCGTTATGGGCGAGGACGATGCCGTAGGGGGAGTTCACGTAAAAGGGCTGGGCCTCCGCGGAGCTGGAGATTCCCGCCGTCGGATAGCGCACGTGGCCGATGCCCATGCTGCCCTTGAGCTGAAACATGTGCCGGGTGCGAAACACGTCTCGAACCAGGCCCTTGTCCTTGCGCAGATGCAGCTTCTCGCCCTCGCAGGTTACGATGCCGGCGGCATCCTGTCCGCGGTGCTGAAGAACCAGCAGGGCGTCGTAGAGGGACTGGTTGACCGGCGCCTTGCCGACCACGCCTACGATGCCGCACATGAAGCACCTCGCAGCTTGGGGAAAGCAACGTCGCGAGCCGATTGCCAGGAACGATAAACCACCGCCATCGGCGAGGGCAACCGCGCGAGCATCCCCTAAAGGCTCTTGAGCTTGTCCGCCACTCCCTGAGGAAGCCCATCCAACAGGTATTCAGCCAAGGCCTGGAAGCGACCGATCAGGGCGGATTCTCTCCACCAAAGGTCTTCGGGGAGGGGGGTAAGCGCCCCGAGAAACGCGAGCATGGCGACCAGCAGTATCCCGCGCCCGCCTCCGAAGGCGGCGCCCAACAGCCGATCCGTCCCCGACAGCCCCGTCTTGCTGACCATCGTAGTAAGCAGATAGCCGAAGATAGCGCCGAGGATCAGGGTGGCAAGGACCAAGATGAGAAAGGCGGCGCCGAGCCGCAACGAAGCGGAGGAGATCCAAGGCTCCAAATGCGGGGACAGGGGCTTATAGTAGATCCATGCCAGCAGCAGGGCCGCTACCCAGATTGCAAGGGAGACCACTTCCCTGATCAGACCGCGAGCGAATCCGATCAGGGCCGACAAGGAGATGATGGCGATAATGACGAGATCGATCCAGCTCATGACGAGCCCCGAAACTGGTCGTGATGGGCCGCGGCCCGATCGCCGCGGTCCCTATGGATAGCGCGTAATCAATCCGTCGCGACCCGTTTTCTGCTTGAGCGACGCGGCCATCGATTTGACGCGCTCGCGGTCGGCCTCCGGCCCTACGCGTACCCGATAGTAGGTCTTTCCCTTGACATCGGCCTGCTCGACAAAGGCCGGAAAGCCCTGCTCGCGCAAGTCGTTCTCCAAATCGCGCGCGCGGGCCAGCTCGGTCACGGCGGCGACCTGTACGACCCAGGACGAGAGCTTGTCCGCAGCGGGCGCGCGCGCGGGCGGCGGAGGCGACGCCGTCTTGGGTGCGGACTTGAAGGCCGAATCGGACGGCGTGCGCGCGCCCTTAGCGTCGGATGCCGGGGCGTCGGTCCGCATCGCCTCGACCTCATCGTCCAAAGCCGGCGGCGGCAGCTCCGGAGGCAGCGGCAGGGTTCCCGGCTCATCAGGAGGCTCCGCAAGCGACGCCGACGGCCTTTCCAGATCGGGTCGGGCAGGGATCGCCAGCGCCCCCTCCGGAACCGAGGTGCTCGTGTCCTCCTCGAGCAGCATGGGCAAAAAGACTACCAGCAGCACCACGATAACTGCCGCCCCGACCAAACGCCGCTTTGATCCTTCCTCCATTCGCGCTCCCGTACCAGAGTTGAAACCGATCCGCCGGGCCAGCACCCGCAAGCGAGACCCACGCCGACCGGGGCGAATTATATCAGGGGTTCATCCGAAAACGCGCGTCCTGAGACGAGCCCGAGGCCGGCGCCGTCAGCTTGCGCAGGGCGGCCTCGACCGTCGTGAAGGACCCGCTGACCAGGACGCAGTCGCCGGGATCCGCGGCGGCGGCCGCGCCCTCGAGAGCCGCCTCGATGCACGAATAATCCGTCAGCTTGGATGCCTCGATGAGACCACTCAGCTCCCTCTTGAGGTCGGGTGCCGGCAAGGCGCGGGAGACCGCGGCCTGGCCGAGGTGCCAGCGAGCGACGCGGCGTGCAAGCGGGGCGGCAAAGGATGCCGGCTCCTTGTCGCGCAGGATGCCGAGCACCGCATGCAGACGGCCCGGACAGGGGAAGGATGCCAGCGTATCCGCCAAGGCGCCAGCCGCCTGATCGTTGTGAGCCACGTCGAGGATCCAGGTGACCTCCCCGGGCAGGACCTGAAACCGCCCCGGGATCCATGCCCCTTGCAGCCCGTGCCGCAAACTGGGCGCGGAGACGGGGAGCCGCTCGGAGAGGCGGGAAAGGGCCATCAGAACGGCCGCGGCGTTATCGTACTGGTGGGCGCCCCGCAGGCAAAGCGCGGGCAGACCTGCGTACGAAGCTCCAGGTCCCCACCACCGCCAGCCCGCTCCCTCCGGCTCCCAATCGAAGTCCTTGCCGAGCCGATGAAGCTCGGCGCCCAGGTCCGCCGCCCGCCGCACAAGGCTATCCTGGGGCGCACGGTGCCCAACCACCGCAGGGCGGGAGGGCCGGAAGATACCAGCCTTTTCCGCGGCAATGCTGGCGAGGTCATCTCCCAGCCAGGCCATGTGGTCACGCCCGATACTGGCGACCAGGGCCAGGTCGGGATCCAGTAGGTTCACCGCATCGAGCCGGCCGCCGAGCCCGACCTCCAGGATCGCCACGTCCGGATCGGCGCCGGTGAAGAGATCGAAGGCGGCCAGGGTGCCAAACTCGAAATAGGTGAGCCTGCTCTCGCCGCGCGCGGAGTCGACCCGATCGAAGGCCGCGCACAGATCGGTATCTTCGACCTCCCTCCCGTCGATCCGGATACGCTCGTTGTAGCGCAACAAGTGGGGAGAGGTATAGCAGCCGGTCCGGTAGCCGGCGGCTCGGTAAACGGCCTCCAGCATGGCCGCGCAGGATCCCTTGCCGTTGGTCCCGGCGATGGTGATGGCGGCAAACCGCGGCGTCGGCGGACCCATGCGCTCCCAGACGGCAGCGACCCGATCGAGGCCAAGCTCGATGGCGCTGGGGTGCAGGTCTTCCTGCCAGCGCAGCCAGGCGTTCAGGTCAGAAAACCGCATCGCCGCACTGGCAATGGCCTGATCGCCGCGCGCGGCGCCGGAGAGGCCGAGCCGCTCGCGCCCTCACGGCCGCGGCCGGTGACTCAGGATGGCGATCAGATCGGAGATCCGGTCGCGCATCTCGCGCCGGTCCAAGATCATGTCCAGGGCGCCATGCTCCAACAGGAACTCGCTGCGCTGGAAGCCCTCCGGCAGCTTCTCCCGCACCGTCTGCTCGATCACGCGCGGGCCGGCGAATCCGATCAGGGCGTTGGGCTCGGCGATATTGACGTCGCCCAGCATAGCCAGGCTAGCCGAGACGCCCCCCATCGTAGGGTCCGTCATTATCGAGACGAACGGCAGACGGCGCTCGCGCAGGCGGCCAAGGGCGGCGCTGGTCCTGGCCATCTGCATCAGCGAGAACAGGGACTCCTGCATCCGCGCACCGCCGCTGGCGGCGAAGCAGACCATCGCACAGGCTTGATCCAGGGCGGTCTGGACCCCGCGCACGAAGCGTTCGCCCACCACCGATCCCATGGAGCCCCCCATGAATTCGAACTCGAAGGCCGCTGCCACCAGCTTGACCCCCTTGACCTGTCCCCTCATCACTAGAAGGGCCTCCTTTTCCCCGGTCTGCTTCTGGGCCTGACTGATGCGGTCCTTGTACTTCTTGAGATCCTTGAACTTGAGGGGGTCCCCGGACTCGAGATCCGACGCGATCTCCTCTCTGGATTCCGGGTCGAGAAAGGCCTCCAGCCGCCGGCGCGCGCCGATCCGGTTGTGGAAACCGCACTTGGGACAGACCTCGAGGTTACGCTCCAGCTCGGCACGATAGAGGACCGAGCTGCAGCCCGGGCACTTGGCCCACACACCCTCCGGCACCGCCCGCTTGCTACCGCCCTCGGTGCGGATGCGGCTGGGCATGAGTCGTTCGAACCAGCTCATGGCTCGCCCTCTGAGATCGAGCGTCCCGCGTGCGCTGCCGACTCCCGCGCCTCAGCGCCCGGCCGGGCCCGGTCGATACCGGCGCGCAGCTCGCGCAGGAAGGCGCCGACCGCCTCGGGTATGCGCTCCGGCGTTGCAGCAAGCGCCTCCATACGACCGACGATGGCGCTGCCGACGATGACCGCATCGGCTACCCGCGCGACGCGCCCCGCGGTCGGCGCATCCTTGATCCCGAAGCCCACCCCAACCGGCAGATCGATATGGCGCCGGATCTCGCCGACCTTGCGATCGACGGCATCCAGGTCCAGGTGCCCGGCCCCGGTCACGCCCTTGACCGATACGTAGTAGACGAAGCCGCTCGCCACGCCGCCGATCTTGCGGATGCGCTCCTCGGTCGAGGTCGGGGCGAGCAGGTAGACCAGATCCAGGTCCCGGCTCCTTAGAGCGGTCACGAGATCCTCGCTTTCTTCCGGCGGCACGTCGACCACCAGGGTACCGTCCACCCCGGCGTCCCGGGCCTGCTCGGCAAAGCCTGAGTATCCCATGACCTCGATGGGGTTCAGATAACCCATGAGCACCAGGGGCGTCTCGGTATCCGCCTCGCGAAACCGCCGGACCATGCCCAGCACGTCGCGCAGGCTGACGTGATGAGCCAGGGCGCGCTCGCTGGCGCGCTGGATGACTGGACCGTCCGCCATCGGGTCCGAGAAAGGGACGCCGATCTCGATCAGATCGGCCCCCGCCTGAACCATGGCGTGCATCAGGGGCACGGTCGCCTCCGGCCGGGGGTCTCCGGCCGTGACGAAGGGAACCAGCGCCGTCCGGCCCCTCCCCTTCAGGTCCCGAAAACGCTTTGCGATTCTGCTCATAGCCGGATACCGTCCCGCGCCGCCACCGTGTGCATGTCCTTGTCGCCGCGGCCGGAGAGATTGATCAGAATGCTCTGGTCGCGCCGCAGGACCGGCGCGAGCTTCGCGGCATAGGCCAGGGCGTGGCTCGACTCCAGGGCGGGAATGATGCCCTCGATCCGCGTCAAGGCGTGAAAGGCGGCCAGGGCCTCGTCGTCCGTTACCGCCTGGTAGCGGGCGCGTCCGCTGTCCTTGAGCCAGGCGTGCTCGGGTCCTACCCCCGGGTAGTCGAGCCCGGCGGAGATGGAGTGGGTCTCGATGATCTGGCCGTCCTCGTCCTCCATGAGATAAGTACGGTTCCCGTGCAGCACGCCCGGGGCGCCGGCGCAAAGCGGCGCGGCATGGCGTCCGGTGGCGAGCCCTTCGCCGGCCGCCTCGACGCCGTAGAGGGCGACCTCCGGGTCTTCGAGAAAGGGATGGAAGAGCCCGATCGCATTGGAGCCTCCACCGACGCAGGCCACCAGGGCGTCGGGCAGGCGCCCGGTGCGCTCCAGCATCTGGGCCCTCGCCTCGCGGCCGATCACGGTCTGGAAGTCGCGCACCATGGCCGGGTAGGGGTGCGGGCCGGCCACCGTGCCGATGATGTAGAAGGTGTCGTCGACATTGGTAACCCAGTCGCGCATGGCCTCGTTGAGCGCGTCCTTCAGGGTGCGCGATCCCGACTTGACCGCGACCACCTCGGCGCCCAGCAGGCGCATGCGATAGACGTTCGCCTCCTGGCGCGCCACATCCACCTCGCCCATGTAGACGACGCATTCGAGCCCCATGCGCGCGGCCACGG
>Ga0114938_1002137_pt1 | contig 12795 bp, 7 predicted proteins | sample AshMeaBigSpring_FD_88675 | JGI IMG/M metagenome (GOLD analysis project Ga0114938, IMG submission 88675) | Groundwater microbial communities from Big Spring, Nevada to study Microbial Dark Matter (Phase II) - Ash Meadows Big Spring | ecosystem: Environmental > Aquatic > Deep subsurface >...
GCGCGTCAGGGCCGGGCGAGGGTTGGCCCGCCGAAAAATGGACCAGACCCCGCCCGCGGAGGTTCGCGGTACCAGGGGGTCAGGTCCATGTTTTCGGCCGGCGCGTCAGGGCCGGGCGAGGGTTGGCCCGCCGAAAAATGGACCAGACCCCGCCCGCGGAGGTTCGCGGTACCAGGGGGTCAGGTCCATGTTTTCGGCCGGCGCGTCAGGGCCGGGTGAGGGTTGGCCCGCCGAAAAATGGACCAGACCCCGCCCGCGGAGGTTCGGGGGTGCGGACCGCGGTAGGCGGGTCTGCGACCGTGCCCGTGGTGACTCGACCCGACCCCGGGACAGGAACGCTTGAGGTAGTTGACGCCGATGACTCAGGCCGTGATCCAGTTGGAGCAGCTGACACGCCACTTTGGCGAGCTGGTGGCGGTTGACGGGGTCAGCTTTGAAGTGGCCGGCGGCGCCATCTTCGGTTTGCTGGGCCCGAACGGCAGCGGCAAGTCGACGATCATCCGCATGCTCTGCGGCGTGTTGCCGCCCACGGCCGGTTCCGCGCGGGTGTTGGGCTTCGACGTCCGGCGGCAGCCGGAGGCGATCAAGCATTTCATCGGCTACATGTCGCAGAGCTTCAGTCTCTACACCGACCTGTCGGTGCGGGAGAACCTGCGGTTCTACGCCCGCATCTACGGGCTGCCGCCGGCGCGGGTGGAGCAGCGGACCGAGGCGGTGCTCGAGCTGACCGGCCTGACCGACCGCCTGGACCAGTTGGCCGAGACCCTGTCGGGCGGCTGGAAGCAGCGGCTGGCGCTGGCTTGTGCGCTGATTCACGAGCCGCGGGTGATCTTCCTGGACGAGCCGACGGCCGGGATCGACCCGGTGGCTCGCCGCCAGCTGTGGGACCTGTTGTTCGAGCTGTCCGGGCGCGGCATCACGCTGCTCGTGACGACCCATTACATGGACGAGGCGGCGCGGTGCAGCGACGTGGGTTACATTCACCAGTCGCGGCTGTTGCTGTGGGGCAAGCCCGACGCGTTGAAGCGGCTGTCGGAGGTCACGCCGGAGGGGACATGCCGCTACGAGCTGGAGGTGCCGTCGCCCGTCGAGCGGCTGGCGCGGCTGCGGGCGCTGGGCGCGGTCCGCGACGCCACGCTGTTTGGCGAGACGATCCACGTGCAGGTCCAGCGAACGCTGTCGCCCGCGGCGTTGCTCGAGGCGATCGGCGCGCCGGCGGACCGGTCGCAGGTGCGGCCGATCACGCCCACGCTGGAGGATGTCTTCGTGACGATCACCGGCCAGGCCGAGCGGCGGCGGGCGGAGGGACGACCGCCGCCGCCGACGGTGCGGGCCGGGGTGGGACAGGACCTGCGCGCCGGCCGGGGCGGCGCGCCGGCGGCGGGCGCTGTTGCTCCGCCGCGGAGGGCCCGTCCGCTGGCCGGAATGCCGGCCGTGCTGATCAAGGAGTTCGTGCATATCCGCCGCCAGCCGACCACGATCTTCTTCATGCTCGTGGTCCCCGTCATGCAGACGCTGATCTTCGGGTTTGCGATCAACACGCAGATCGAGCACATTCCCCTGGTCGTGTTCGACCTGGACGGGCGCCAGGCCGGGCGGGCGCTGGTCGACGACTTTGTGAATACTCGCCGGTTCGACGTGGCGGCGCGGGTGCACGACGAGGACTCGTTCCGGCGGGCGCTCAGCAGCGGCCGGGCCAAGGTGGGGCTGCGAATTCCGCCCGACTACACCGAACGGCTGCTGCGCGGGGAGCAGGTGGCCGTGCAGGTCTTGATTGACGGCAGCGATTCGCAGGTGGCCACGACGGCGCTGCACTCGTCCAGCCTGCTCGGCCTGCAGCGCTCGCTCCGCCTGGCCCGGGTCCAGGCCGACGCGCGGAACATCGGGCCGGCCCGGAATGCGACCGGGCGGGTCGTTCCGCCGATCGACGTGCGTCCGCGGCTGCTGTACAACCCCGACCTGAAGAGCGCGCACTTCTTCGTGCCGGGGCTGGTGGGGATCATCCTGCAGCTGGTGACGGTCTTCCTCACCTCGTTTGCCGTGGTCCGCGAGCGGGAGCGGGGGACACTGGAGCAGCTGTTCGTGACGCCCGTGGGACGGGCCGGTTTGTTGCTGGGCAAGCTGATCCCGTACGCGACGGTCGGCTTTCTCGAGACGCTGGTCGTGCTGACGGTGATGGTCTACGTCTTTGGCGTGCCGATCCACGGCAGCCTGCCGCTGCTGCTGGCGCTGGCCCTGCTGTTCCTGGTCTGCTCGCTGGGCCTGGGGCTGCTGGTCTCGACCCTGGCCCGCACGCAGCTGGCGGCGGTGCAGTTCGCCTTCATCATCATGCTGCCGTCCGTCCTGTTGTCGGGCTTCATGTTCCCCCGGGCGGAGATGCCCGGCCCGATCTACGTGCTGACCTTCGCCATTCCGGTGACGTACTTCATCGAGATTCTGCGCGGGATCGTGCTCCGCAGCGCCGACCTCGCGGACCTGGTGCCCTGGATCACCGCTCTGGCAGCGGCCGCCGTGATCGTGCTGACGTTGAGCGTCGTCCGCTTCCGCAAGCAGCTGGCGTGAGCGATTTCCCGGGCCGCGACCGGGCTTTGACTTGCGGTCGCCGCTGCTTGATAATGCGGGCGACGGGACGGTCCCCCAACGGGCCGGCGGCGCGGAGCAGGGGTTCCGCCGACTCGGGGCGGCCGTTTCGCGGCGGATCGGCGCCAGGTCGGGCACCACTTGCGGCGCGCCGTCCAGCCAGGCACCAGGGCGGTCAGCGCCGAAGAGGGTGTGGGACCATCACGATCTCGTTGAAGCAAGGGATGCGGTCATGATTCGTGCGGCGCAAGCGGTGGTGGGGGCGGTGGCGGTTCTGGCGGCGAGCACCTCGGCAGCGCAGGAGCGTTTCTCGCAGTTGGTGGGTCCCGTGCGGGCCGCGCCGGTCCCGGCGGCGGCCGTGCTGGAGGTGCCCTATATCACCTGGGGCGGCGACGTGGCCACGTTCCACACCAACGGCGGACTGACGACCCGCGCCGGCTCGATCTACGACCGGCTGGGGTTGAAGCTGAAACTCACCCCCGGCGATGACTTTATCGGCCAGGTCAAGAACTACGTGGGCGGCAAGACGCCCTTCCTGCGGGGCACGATGCGGATGCTGGGGCAGGCCAGCGAGGTGCTGGGCGCCGATCCGCGGACCAAGCCGGTGGTCGTGCTGCAGTTGTCGTTCAGCCTGGGGGATCACATTGTCGCGCGGGAGAACCTGAAAACCCTCAACGACCTGCGCGGCAAGGGCCGCAGGGTGCGGATCGCCTGCCAGCAGGGCGGTCCTCACGTCGGGCTGTTGTACGACTCGCTGGAGGCCGCGCAGATCGCCCGCGACGAGGTGGAGATCGTCTGGGTCAAGGACCTGACGGGCGAAGCGGGACCGGCCGAGGCCTTTCGCCGGGACGCCAAGATCGACGCCTGCTGCGTGATCACCCCCGACATGATCGGGCTGACGGGCGGGCTGGATTCGAAGGGGACCGGGGCCGAGGGAACGGTGGCCGGCGCGCACGTACTGAACTCGACCCAGCAGATGTCCCGCTCGATCACCGACGTCTATGCCGTGCGTGCCGATTGGTACCAGGGCCACCGCGAGATCGTCGAGAAGTTCGTGGCGGGCTACCTGAAGGGCACGGAGGAGACGGTTGCCTTGCGGAAGGGATTCGAGGAGACGAAGCGGCTTTCGCCCGAGTACCGCGCCCTGCTGACGATGTCCCAGTCGATCTTTGGCCGCGAGGTGCTGCCGACGCTGGAGGTTGACGCGCACGGGCTGCTGCTGGATTGCGCATTTGTCGGGCTGCCGGGACAGATTGCCTTTTTCGAGGACAAGGGGAATCTGAACGGGTTTGCCGCCAAGACCAAGGCGGCGCTCGACATGGCGGTCAGCTGGGGGTATGCCGCGGCGCGGAACGGGTTCGATCCCCCGAACCTGGACTACCGCAAGATCGCGGCGCTGAGCGGGTTGAAGTACGAGGCGCCTGCGCCGGCCGGCGGGCGGATCGCCGCCGAGGCGATCGACATCTTCCCGGACACGGCCCTGGATGATCGCACGATCGTGAGCTTCACGATCAACTTCGAGCCGAACCAGGCGGATTTCTCGGCGGATCGATATGGGGCCGAGTTCCGCCGCGCGATCCAGGCCGCCTCGACCTTCGGCAACGCCGTGGTCGTGATCCGCGGCCATTCGGATCCGACCAAGACCCTGGTCGACCTGATCCGGGCCGGCATGGAGAAGGGGCTGATCAAGCGCTCGGGCTCGGGGGCCGACTACCGCTATTTCCTGGAGGGGCGGCCGCTGGATCTGTCGCAGACCGAGCGGATCGTCGCGCTGCTGAAGGACGGCACGTTCGAGACGGCGACCAATCGTCCGCGGGAGACGATGCAGGCCGCGCTGAACCTCTCCCACGCCCGCGCCGCGGCCGTGCGGGACTCGCTGGTCGGCTACGCCCGGCAGTTGAGCGTGAACCTCGACACGTCCCAGATCCAGCCGGTGGGGGCGGGCATCCTCGAGCCGGTGATCCCCAAGCCGCAGAATATCCAGGAGGCCCGCGAGAACATGCGGGTCGAATTCCGCATCGTGCGCGTCCCGGCCGAGGCGATCAAGGAGTCGGACTTCGATTTCTGAGGCGGCCCGCCGGAAGGCTCACTATAGCTTTTCGGCCAGCGCGGGTACGGGGAGTGAATTGCTCGTACTCAGCGGAGCGGTACTCGTACTCGTACTCGAAGGGGGCACCCCGGCGGTGGCCGTTCCAAGGGGTCAGGTCCATGTTTTCGGCCGGCGCGTCAGGGCCGGGTGAGGGTTGGTCCGCCGAAAAATGGACCAGACCCCGCCGGCGGTGGTTCCAGGCCGTTCGGCCAGCGCGGGTACGGGGAGTGAATTGCTCGTACTCAGCGGAGCGGTACTCGTACTCGTACTGGAAGGGGGCACCCCGGCGGTGGCCGTTCCAAGGGGTCAGGTCCATGTTTTCGGCCGGCGAATTTGGGCCGGGTGGGGGTTGGTCCGCCGAAAAATGGACCAGACCCCGCCCGCGGCGGTTCGCGAAGCGTGCGCTTCCCGGCGGTGGCCGTTCCAAGGGGTCAGGTCCATGTTTTCGGCCGGCGCGTCAGGGCCGGGTGAGGGTTGGTCCGCCGAAAAATGGACCAGACCCCGCCCTGTGAACGGTTACCGAACGGACCAGGCCCCAACTTGATTGCCTTGGCGGGCATGTGATGAAGCGGTGGGATACGGTGGCGATCGTGGGCGTGGGGCTGATCGGCGGTTCGGTGGGCCGGGCCTTGCTCGCCCGCGGGCTGGCCGGCCGCGTGATCGGGATCGGTCGCCGGGCATCCACGTTGAAAAAGGCCCGGCAGCTGGGCGCGGTCTCGGAGACCACGACGCGTCTGGCGCAGGGCGTGGCCGAGGCGCAGCTGGTCATCGTCTGCACGCCAGTCGACTCGGTGGTGCCGCTGGTGCGCGAGGCGGCGGCCGCCTGCCCGCCCGGGTGCTTGCTGACGGATGCCGGCAGCACCAAGGCGCGGATCGTGGCCGAGCTGGACGCGGGGTTGGACCAGGGCGTGGCCTTTGTCGGTAGCCACCCGCTGGCGGGCAGCGACCGGTCGGGGCCCGAGTGGGCGCGGGACGACCTGTTCCAGGACCGGGTCGTGGTGATCACGCCCACGGCCCGCACGCGCGTCCGGGACGTGGCGCGGATTCGCGCCCTCTGGCGTGCGCTGGGCGCCGGCGTGGTGGCGATGTCCCCCCGCCGGCACGACGAGACGGTGGCCGCCACCAGCCACGCGCCGCACGTGCTGGCCGCGCTGCTGGCCGGGGCCACGCCGCGGCGATACCTGCCGCTGGTGGCCAGCGGCTGGCTGGATACCACCCGGGTGGCGGGCGGCGACGTGGAGACTTGGACGCAGATTCTCCAGCAGAATCGCGCGGCTGTCTTGAAGTCGCTCGACAAGTTTGCGAAAGTGCTCGACGCGATGCGCCGGGCCCTGGCCGAGGACGACCGGCCGGCGATCGCGGGGCTGCTGGAGGCAGGAAAGCGGAACCGTGACGCTGTGGGAAATTGACATCTACCCCGCCGCGGGCCAGCCCGACCTGGCGGCGGAGCAGATCATCGCCGACGCGGCCGACCTGGGGATCGCCCGGCAGTTGGTGGTGCGCGCCGCGCGGGGATACCTCGTCCAGGGGCGGCTGACGGAGGAGCAGGCCTGGCGGCTGGCCCGCGAGCTGCTGGCCGACGCGATCGTCGAGCAGACGGTCGTGGCCCCGGTCGGCGACCCCCGCCTCAGCGCGGCGCCGATCGCCGACGGCCAGCTGGTGCACGTGCTGCCCAAGCCGGGCGTGATGGACCCGGTGGCCCAGAGCGCCTTGGCGGCGATCGCCGACTACGACGTCCCGGCCGACGCCGTCCGCACGCTGCGGAAATTCTGGATCGGCGGGGCCTCCCCTGCGCAGCTGCGGACGCTCTGCGCCAAGCTGCTGGCCAACGACTCGATCGAGCAGGTGGCGGTGGGACCGCTGGGCATCCGCCAGCTGGAGCTGGGAGCCCCCTACCGGCTGGAGCCGATCAGCGTGCCGCTGGACCCGCTGGATGCGGAGGGGCTGCAGGCGCTCAGCCGCGCGCGCCAGCTATACTTGACGCTGGCCGAGATGCAGACGATCCAGGCCCACTACCGCCAGCTGGGCCGGGCCCCGACCGATGCCGAGCTGGAAACGATCGCCCAGACCTGGAGCGAGCACTGCAGCCACAAGACGCTGGCCGGGCGGATCGCCTACCGCGACGAGCACGGCCCGCGACCGTTCGAGAACATGCTGCGGGAAACGATCTTCGCCGCAACACAGCAGATCCGCCGCCAGCTTGGGCCGGACGACTGGTGCGTGAGCGTGTTCGAGGACAACGCGGGGATCGTCCGGTTCGACGACCAGCACCACGTCGTGTTCAAGGTGGAAACGCACAACCATCCGTCGGCGCTGGAGCCGTACGGGGGCGCCAACACGGGGCTGGGCGGCGTGATCCGCGATCCGCTCGGCACCGGCCTGGGGGCCCGGCCGGTCTGCAACACCGACGTCTTCTGCTTCGCGCCGCCCGACACGCCGCTGGACGACCTGCCGCCCGGCGTGCTCCATCCCCGGCGGGTGATGAAGGGGGTCGTGGCGGGCGTGCGGGACTACGGCAACCGGATGGGGATTCCCACGGTCAACGGCGCCCTCTACTTCGATCCGGGCTACCTGGGCAACCCGCTGGTCTACTGCGGCACCGTCGGCATCCTGCCGCGGGACAAGTCGCGCAAGCAGCCGCAGCCGGGCGATGCGATCGTGGCCCTCGGCGGGCGCACCGGCCGGGACGGCATCCACGGGGCGACGTTCAGCTCGGCCGAGCTGACCAGCGACAGCGAGACCGTCTCCGGCGGCGCCGTGCAGATCGGCAACGCGATCACCGAGAAGATGCTGCTCGATGTGCTGCTGCAGGCCCGCGACCTGGGCCTGTACCACGCCGTGACCGATTGCGGGGCGGGCGGCTTTTCCAGCGCCGTGGGCGAGATGGGGGAGCAGATCGGGGCCGAGGTCTGGCTGGACCGCGTCCCGCTGAAATACGAGGGGTTGTCCTACACCGAGATCTGGATCTCGGAGGCCCAGGAGCGGATGGTGCTGAGCGTGCCGCCGGAAAGGTGGGAGCAGCTACAGGCCCTCTGCGCCGCGGAAGGGGTCGAGGCGACGGTCATCGGCCGCTTCGTGCCGACCGGCCGGCTGCAACTGTCCTACGACGGCGTCCAGGTGGCCGACCTGTCGATGCAGTTCCTGCACGACGGGCGCCCCCCCGTCGTGCGCGAGGCGACCTACGCGCCCCCCCCCGCCCGCCCGCTGCACCTGCCGCCCCGGGACCCGCCCGATTACACGCCCGAACTGCTGGCGATCCTCGGCTCGCTGAACGTGGCCAGCAAGGAATGGGTGATCCGCCAGTACGACCACGAGGTGCAGGGCGGCAGCGTCATCAAACCGCTGGTCGGCGCGGCGAACGACGGGCCCAGCGATGCGGCCGTCGTGCGGCCGATCCTCGCCTCGCACCGCGGCCTGGTGGTCAGTTGTGGGATGAATCCGCGCTACGGCCAGTTCGATCCCTACCAGATGGCCGCCAGCGCGATCGACGAGGCGGTGCGCAACTGCGTGGCCGTCGGCGCGGACCCCGCCCGGATCGCGATCCTCGACAACTTCTGCTGGGGCTACACCGACCGTCCGGAGACGCTCGGTTCGCTGGTCCGCGCCGCCCTGGCCTGTCACGACGTGGCCATCGCCTTGGGCACGCCGTTCATCAGCGGCAAGGACAGCCTGAATAACGAGTTCAGCTACGTCGATGCCCAAGGGCACAAGCGGACGATCGCGATTCCTCCCTCGCTGCTGATCAGTGCCCTGGGCCAGGTGGACGACGTTCGCCGCTGCGTGACAATGGACCTGAAGGAGTCCGGCAATCCGCTCTACCTGGTCGGCATGACCCGCGACGAGCTGGGCGGCTCGCACCTGGCCCTGGTGCTGGGGATCGACGGCGGCGCGGTGCCGCGGCTGGACGCCGCCGCCGCGCGACAGACCTTCCTGGCGCTGCACGGCGCCATTTGCGACGGGCTGGTGCGGGCCTGCCATGACCTGAGCGAGGGCGGGCTGGCCGTCGCCGCCGCCGAGATGGCCTTCGCCGGCCAGCGCGGCGCCCAGCTGGCGCTCGACCGCGTGCCGGCCGATCTCGCGACGACAGCGGGGCCCCGGCACGAGACCGTGGCGCGGCTGCTGTTTTCCGAAGCGAACAGCCGCTTCCTGTGCGAGGTGCCTGCCGCGGAGCAGGCGGCGTTTGAAAGGCAGATGAACGGAATTCCGCACGCCCGCATCGGCCAGGTGACGGCGGACACAAGGCTGCTGATCACCGACACGAGAGACGGCGCGGAGCCGCTGACGGTGGTGAGCGCCGAGGGCAGCACGCTGAAGCAGGCCTGGCAGGCGCCGCTGAGGCTGGGAGGGTGAGCCTGGGAGGGCGAGGCTCCCGCCGAGCCGCTCGTCCTGGGAGGGCGAGGCTCCCGCCGAGCCGCTCGTCCTGGGAGGGCGAGGCTCCCGCCGAGCCGCTGGCTCAGCAGGAGCTTCGCCCTCCCGGAGGCTAGCGCGCCGCGGCCGATGAATTATCCCGGTTCGTCCATCTTGCGGCCGATGGACGCCACCATGCCAGCGCGAGCTGGGCGAAGACTGCGACCTGACCGCCTGGAACCACCGAACCCAACCATGTCCCAGCCACGCATCCTGATCCTGCGCGCCCCCGGCACCAACTGCGACGCGGAAACGGCGTTCGCCTTCCAGCGGGCGGGGGGCCGGCCGGACGTGGTGCACGTCCGCCGCCTGCTGGAGAACCCAACCCTGCCGCGCGGCTACCAGGTGCTTTGTCTGCCGGGCGGGTTCAGCTACGGGGACGACATCGCCGCCGGGCGGATCCTGGCCGGGCAGATCCGCCACCACCTGGCCGACGTCCTGCGCCAGTTCCAGGCCGATGGAAAGCTGATCCTGGGCATCTGCAACGGCTTTCAGGTGCTGATCCGATCGGGGCTGCTGCTGCCCGACCATCCCCAAGCGGGCCCGGCCGCCACGCTGACCTGGAACGACTCGGGGCGATTCGAGGCCCGCTGGGTCGAACTGGTGGTCCGCGGATCGCGCTGCGTGATGCTGCAGGGCATCGAGCGCATTTATCTGCCAGTGGCGCACGCGGAAGGCAAGTTCGTACCCCGCGACGAGGACACCTTCGAGCACCTCGATCGCCAGCAGCAGCTGGTCCTGCGCTATGTCGGTCGCGAGGCCGGACCATCACCCGTCTACCCCGACAACCCGAATGGATCGGTCGGGCACGTGGCGGGTGTCTGTGACGAGTCGGGGCGGGTGCTGGGATTGATGCCGCACCCAGAGCGGTATATCGACCCGACGCATCATCCCCGCTGGACGCGCGAGGGGTTGGCCGAGACAGGGGCGGGGCTGAGGATCTTCCAGAACGCCGTGCGGTACTTTGCCGCGTAATCGGCGCCCATCCCACACGACTCGGCTGGGCGGCACGGCTGAACGCCTTGATTCAGGGGTGCCCCGGGCTTGCCCGTGTGCCTTTTGGTTCACGGGTCCCGGGGGCTTGCCGCCGAAGTGCGCGGGCAAGCCGGTGGCAGAGCGCCCTGACCGGCCCTCCCCGCAAGGGGGAGGGAGCCAGAGCGGGCGCGCCAGGGAGCCGTGCCGCGAGGGCATTGGCAAGCGCGTTTACGCGCCGGCGCACCAGCCGGGCTGCGGGTGCGGGAAGACTTGCGGCGCGATCCCCGCCTGCAGCCGCGCGACATCCGCCGCGGCCTGGCTCACCTCCTCGGCCGTGGCGTGGACCTCGAGGGCCAGACCAAAGTCGCGCCGCGCACCGGGCTCGAGGGACACCACTCTCCCCTGCTGGGCCTCGAAACGGCGCGGATTGGGATAGTTCGTCCCCGGCTCCAACCCGGTGACGCAGCCGTCCGCCTCGGCCGCCGTGTTCTTCCAGAGGCTGAAACAGGGCAGCTGCTCTGCGGAAAACCGCAGGCTCACCCCCCGCGTCGCCTGGGCGTTGTGCAGCATCGTCCGCGTGCGGCCGTCGCGGTCGGCCGCCAACTGCAGGAAGTAGACCTCCTCCTCGAAACCGGCTTGCGGGGCCTGGTAGCGGTCCCACGCCGCGATCCCCTCGGCGGCCCGCGCGGTGCGCGGAACGAGTTGTCGGACCGGCGCCAGGACGCGAGCTCCCGCCTCGAGCAGCGGCCGGCCGAAGTTCACGTGGTACAGCAGCTGCATCTGCCCGGGACGGGCGGAGCAGTTCTGCACCTGGTCGTGAATCCGTACGCCCGCCTCGTGCCACCGCGTGCGGAATACCGACGTCAGTCGCAGTTGGTGAAACAAGAACCGCGTCTCCTCCACGACCCCCGTGACGCAGATCTCGCCCGCCTCTTCGTCAATCTCCACACGGACCTCGTCCGCGGGCCGGTTGGCAATGCGGCCGTGCAGCGGGTACTGCAGCCGCCCCAGGTCGTCGAACTCCGGCGCCCCATTGCTGACCAGCCCGCAGCGGCAGAGCAGCTCGTCGAAGCCGTCGAGCCAGCCCAACCCGCTCGGCTCCATCAGCGGGACCAGGGCCGGATGCACCGGCCCGCGCACCGGCGAGTTCCAGCCCAGCGGGAATTCGTCGCCCAGCCACGCCTTCCAGATGCCCATGCCCCGGGTAGGCAGAATCGTCAGGGCGAAGCGCCCATTGGCGATCTGCAGCGTCTGGACGCCGCGCCCCAGGCCGCTGGGCAGTACCCGCCCCATGATCGAAAACCCAGGCGGGGCACCGCCAACGTCCCCCGGTCCCAGGTGAAAGCCGTCCAAGGCCGCATCCGGTTTATCACCGATCAACGTCCAGGATCGTGTGGTCATACGGTCCTCACGCGATTGCTCGCCACCGAAGGGACCCATCGTCGCCTCTCGCACGCGAGGTGGCGGTCCCCAATCTACGCGTTTCGCAGCGGAGATTCCAGCCGACGGCCAGCGCCAGCCAAGGAGACGGGCCTTACGTTCAGCGCGGCTGCGCAGCCTGCTTGACGTCGGTCAGGTGGCGCGCGACGGCCCGCTTCAAGAGCAGCGCGATCACGCAGAACAGCGGCCGGGTAGCCCGCCGTCTGGCGTACAGCTCCAAGGTTCGAACGACCCTGGTTCCTGCGCCCGCCCGCTCGAAATCCCACGTTTCCACGAATCTGGTCGCCCAACGTGATAACGGCGGGGAGAAGTCTTTCATCTCCAGCCGCAGCCGCCGATCCGGCTGCCACCCCACGATCTGTTCGACGTGGGATGATCCGTCCTGATTTGTGACACGGATGCGGGAGCCAGCCGTGTTCCGGGTCCGCGACTTGAACTCGGCGGATCGGATGCCAGGAATCGGCCTGTATCCGCGAAAGCTCGACCACTTCGTCGCGTCGAGAATCTGTTCGGCGATCTCCTCCGGGGCCAGCGCAACCGTCTCCTGACAGGCAAAGGTAATGGGCTTCATCCTGCCTCCCCGCGCGCCCTGGGTATCGCCGGCAGGACCTGGCCGTCCTGCGTTGCCACCGGACGCACACCTGCCGTCGGCCCGACCACCGCGTCTACCGCGGGTACACCTTTCCGGAATGACGGGTGAGGCAAAAAAGTGCCGCCGACGCATTGGGGCTCGCTCAAAGCGGCCGGCTCACTCCGTGTTCCGTCGTGGCGCAGCCCAGGGCGGGCTCCTCCCGGACAGCCGTCCCCACCGAACAGAACCTGTCGGATGGAGCAACCAGGCAGGCCCTGTTACGGCACACTGAGGGAGCCTGCGATCAAAGGGCGAAGGTTGCCATCCACCCTTCGGAGTTTGGCAGTATACCCGCCACGCGATCGGCGTGGGCCCACCGGAGGGCCATCCGTCCAGGGCGGTTCCTGCCCCTTGGCCGAGCAGCGACATCCGTCCCCGCCCTGGTGCCGGAGGTCGCTTGTTGTGCCAGGAAGCTTCTTGCGCCGTAACCGTTCACGGGCCGGGGTCTGGTACACTTTTTTTTTCGACCCATCCGCCCGACGCAGCGAAGACGCGCTGGCCGAAAACATGTACCTGCCCCCCTCGAATCTGGCGAAATGCTCAGCCGGGGTGTGAACGGTTAGGCGCTGTTCAACAATAAGTTACCGAAATCACTCATCAGCCGCCGGGCGCTAGCCCGCGGTTCATCCGCGAAAGACCGCGGGCTAGCGCCCCGCGGCTGATCCACAAAACC
>Ga0114938_1002139_pt1 | contig 12775 bp, 13 predicted proteins | sample AshMeaBigSpring_FD_88675 | JGI IMG/M metagenome (GOLD analysis project Ga0114938, IMG submission 88675) | Groundwater microbial communities from Big Spring, Nevada to study Microbial Dark Matter (Phase II) - Ash Meadows Big Spring | ecosystem: Environmental > Aquatic > Deep subsurface >...
ATATACTGCTTTCCGCATACCTCAAGAAGAGGAGAAATGTAACGGAAAGCAGCACTAATCATTCAAGTTATCGGTTGTCAGCCAACAATATACTTACTTCCGGGAAGATAAGAAAGCAGTTTAGCCAAGATACAGCAGCCGATGAAAGTTGTTGTTCCTACAAAAAGGATCGTGATGGGTGTTGAGAAATATGCGCCAAGCAGTTTGTAACTGAAACCCAGCAAGAAGATATGCATCAGATAGATGCCGTAGCTTAGACGTGAAATCTCACGTACAACTCGATATAACCATTCTTTTTGGTATCTTATCTTTTTTATTATCAGAAAGATTCCAGTCGTCATAAAGACCACATTGAACGAGCAGAAGCGCCAGCTAAGTTCCAGTTCTTGGAGTTGCGAAGCAGTAAATGTTCTTTGATAATACACAATTGAGGTGAACAGATAACCGCATAAGAAAAGAGTCCCCCCAATAATCACACTCTTACGCAACGACCAATCGATATAGGTACGGATATAGTGAGCTAAAACTAAATATCCGATAAAGCCGGAGAAATACCAGAACATGTGAAACTCGTTCCAATAACACTCACCATACATATCGCCCGTCCACAATTTAGCATAATGCCAGAAAGTAGTCACAAACCAGACAAGTAGAAAAGCTTGCTCCCCCTTTTTAGAGACACCTTTTAACCAAGGAGAGAGAATCGGCATGAATAAATACAACCCAAGCAACATATAGATAAACCACAAGTGCCCACTAGCAGAATTAAAATTAGTAAGCAAATGACATAAGTTTTCTTTCACGTTTACTGTTGATATCTCACCCCAAGTCCAAGGTAGAACAGCATAAAGTAGTGACCAGACAATAAAGGGTACAACAACACGAATAAAACGTTTCTTGAAAAACTGTTCGCCACTATATTTAAGAGGTAACAGCAGATAAGATGAAGCCATTACAAACAAAGGGACAGAAGCCCGAAAAGCACTATCAACAACACTTACCCAAAAGCCGTCGGAAGCAGAACGAATTCCTATTGAGTCACCATCAATAAAGAAAAATTCGCACGAATGAACCATGATAACCATCAAACAAGCGATCACACGGAGGTAGTCTAAAAAAATGACACGCCCTTCGTCTTTGAAATCTTTTAATTCTTGCATAGTAGATTGTATTTATTTAATTTTGTGCAAAGATAGAAGTAGCATTCCATGCTGGCAATACTGAATTATAACCATAAAATGAATGGACGTATTAAAAAAAGAACTAGAGAAAGCTTTCTCCAAACAGATATTCAACCGCAATCTACTCGACAAAAAAGTAGTGGAGAAGTGCCGATCACTCATTCAATCAATCACAGAAGTGAACAATGGTTGCGCTGTATTGTCGGATTTAGCCTACAATAAAAGCTATTTTACAATCGGTACATTCGGTGATTTCTTAGGTTTATCGGAAGAAGAACTTTCACAAGATATCATACATTCGCTTGATGAAGACTGCATTTACAGACATATACACCCTGAAGATCTAGTCGACAAACGGATGCTAGAACTCAACTTTTTCCTTTTTCTCAGAAAAAAGAAAGTGGAAGAGCGTTTAAAGTTCCGTTCGAACTGCCGTATTCGAATGATCGACCGGAATGGGGAGTATAAATACATCACCAATCAGACCCAAATCCTCAAGAACTCACCTTGCGGTAATATGTGGCTTGCTTTATGCCAATATGACTTGTCGCCCGATCAGACTTACCGAAATGGAATAAACAGTCAGATCACCAACAACGAGACAGGTGAGGTAATACAAGTACTGCTAACCGACAAAAGACAATCGATTCTCTCTTTTCGGGAGAAAGAGATCTTGTATTTAATTAAGGACGGTTTACCCAGCAAAGAGATAGCCTACAAATTAGGCATTAGTTTTCATACGGTAAACCGACATCGACAGAACATTCTGCTCAAATTGGATGTAACCAATTCATTAGAAGCACTGCATACAGCAGAAGTCATGAACCTGTTATAAACAAAGATGGAGGAAATGCTCATTGCAGATCCTCCATCTTTTGTTATATTATAAAATAAATCTCTTATTTCTTTTTAGCAGAATATCTGGCATTCAAACCATCAACCACTTCTTTAGTAATGTTATAAGCACTATCAGCATACAACAGGTTATCAAAGCCAGTATTACTTAAGATCATGCTATAGCCATGCTTTTTATTATAAGCTTTCAAGAATGAGTTAATAGAATCACGGAATTGCAAGCTATTTTTTTCATTTTCGCTTACCAATTGCGACTGCAACTGATTGCTCAAAGCTTGAAGATCTTGCTCCAATTTAGCCAAACGGTTGTATTCTTGTTGTGCTCTCTCTTGTGAAAGGAAAGCATTATTTTCATATTTCTGTTGGAATTCCTGTTTTTGTTTCGCTAATTCACTCGCTTTTTGATTCAAAGTAAGACGGACATTCTCGCTCTTCTTTACCATAGCTTGATTCAGATCAACACAGAAATTATATTTTGCCAATAAGGTGTCAACTTCGATATAAGCAATCTTCATTCCTGATAATGCTGTAGGCGCCTGTGCCGATGTATTAGCCGATTGAGTGCTATCTGCTTTACCTGCGCATTGCGAAAACAAAACGATAAAAGCGAGTGCTGCAAAACCGTTCATGAGGTGGTCTATTCTCTTCATACTCAAAATATTGTTTTTAAATTAATTTATTTCATACTATCATTTAAGGCTTTTTCCAATTGATCAATAGAAAAGCTCGACTTCTTCTGAGCTTCGCGATCCTGTGATTGTGCACAAGTTATACCCTTCTTACGCAATGTCTTATTTCCGCTAACATGGGAGTTGGGAAACCTCCCTCCTTTCTTAAAAAGAATGTTTATGCCTAATAAAACGAGGCAAATAGTAACAATTAACACACTTATCAGTACAGTCTCAACCATTTCTATTAAATTTGTAATGCAAAGATAGACTTTAATGATAAATGAGTTTAGATTAGTCAAGGAAATTAACCATATTTAGCAATAAGAGGTTAAAAAAGGATCCTCTTATTCTCAATAATAAACAAAATAAGCATGGAAAAAAGAGATTTAAAACCAGCTGGCGTCTTCAAATACTTTGAAGAAATTTGCCAAGTACCCCGTCCCTCAAAAAAAGAGGAGAAAATAACCGCTTATCTAAAAGCTTTTGGTGAAAAACACAATTTAGAGACTTTGGTAGACGAAGCAGGAAACGTTCTTATCAAAAAGCCCGCTACAAAGGGAAAAGAGAACCTGCACACTGTGATTCTACAATCACACATCGACATGGTTTGTGAGAAGAACAATGATGTAGAACACGATTTCATGACCGACCCCATTGTTACGGTAATTGAAGGGGATTGGATGAAAGCTCAAGGTACTACTTTGGGAGCCGACAACGGTATTGGTGTTGCTACAGAGTTGGCTATCTTAGTTGACGACACTATCGAGCATGGTCCGATAGAGTGTTTGTTTACTGTCGACGAAGAAACAGGCTTAACCGGTGCGATCGCTTTGAAAGAGGGTTTCATGAACGGCGACATCCTGCTTAACCTCGATTCTGAAGATGAAGGCGAACTATTTATCGGTTGCGCAGGTGGAATTGACTCCGTAGGGACCTTCACATACAAAGAGATCGAGACTCCTTCAGGCATGTTCTTCTTCAAAGTGAATGTAAAAGGATTAAAAGGCGGTCACTCAGGTGGCGACATTCACCTAGGTCGTGGAAATGCAAATAAGATTCTCAACCGCTTCTTGTACAGATTGCAAAGTCAATACAAAGATCAATTCTTCTTGTGCGAGATCAATGGCGGAAACCTTCGCAATGCGATTGCACGTGAAGCTTATGCGATCTTTGCTCTTCCCGAGAGTGAAAAGCACGAAGTACGTACTGCATTGAATGTCTTCACAGCAGAGATCGAAGACGAACTACATGTGGTAGAACCAGATCTGAAAATTCTTCTCGAATCAACCGATGCAAAGAAAGCAATCGATCAAGATACAACGGCACGTTTAATTAAAGCCATCTATGCAATGCCTCACGGAGTTTATGCCATGAGTCAAGAAATCCCAGGATTAGTTGAGACCTCAACCAACTTAGCATCAGTTAAGATGAAAGAAGGAAACACAATTCGCATAGAAACCAGTCAAAGAAGTTCCATCTTATCGGCACGCAACGACATGGCCTATACTGTACGTAACGTATTCGAGCTTGCAGGAGCAAATGTTACATTTGGAGACGGTTATCCGGGATGGAAACCCAACCCACACTCTGCAATCCTCGAAGTAGCGAAGGAGTCGTACCAACGTCTATTTGGAGTAGAAGCACAAGTTAAAGCCATTCATGCAGGTTTGGAATGCGGACTTTTCCTTGATAAATACCCACGTTTGGATATGATCTCTTTCGGACCAACACTGACAGGTGTACACTCTCCTGATGAACGTATGCATATCCCTTCAGTTGATAAGTTCTGGAAACATCTGTTAGATATCCTTGTTCACATCCCAGCTAAAAAGTGAGACTAGTTGGCACATCAGTGTCCATCATTCTCATCTTATCATATCTTGTTTGTCCCCCTCTTTTGAGGGGGCAAACAACTTTTAAAGTCATGTGGTGGAATGTAGAAAACCTTTTCGATACTCGTCCCGACACCTTGAAGGACGATTCCGAATTTCTTCCGGAAGCTACCCGACATTGGACTTATAGCAAATACAAAAGAAAGATCGACGACATTGCCCGAACGATTGTTGCTATTGGTCAATGGACACCTCCCGCTATTGTCGGACTATGCGAAGTAGAAAACGATTCGGTAATGAAAGCGCTCACATGCTACTCTCCCCTCAAAGAATTGGGTTATCGATACGTCATGACTCACTCAGCCGACCGCCGAGGTATTGATGTAGCCTTATTGTACCAACGAGATCAGTTCAAGATACTTTCCGAACGATCGATCAGCATTAAAAATTTCAAGAAAACGAGTCGCCCTACACGCGACATTCTTCATGTAAGCGGCATTGTGCCAACTCTCGACACTCTGGATATATTTGTTTGCCATTTCCCTTCTCGCTCAGGGGGAGCCAAAGTATCGGAACCTTACCGTCTTTTTGTCGCCCAACAACTACGCAACGAAGCAACAAAAATTATCCATCAACGTGGGCACCCACAACTCATCATCATGGGTGATTTCAACGATTATCCAACCAACCGATCAATCCGTGAAATTCTCAATGCACTTCCTCCACCGCAAGAACCAGCCTCATCACAACTGTACCATTTACTTGCCCGGAAAGCCGAACATCGCAATTTTGGTTCTTATAAATATAAAGGAGAATGGGGATTACTCGATCATCTCATTGTATCGGGCGATTTATTGAAGCAAACCTCTCCCATGTATTGCAAGGAAAGCCAGGCAGATGTGGCACAAATACCCTTTCTCCTCGAGGAAGATACCAAGTTTGGTGGGAAACAACCTTTTCGTACTTACCAAGGAATGAAGTATCGGGGAGGCATTAGCGATCATTTGCCTATATTTGTCGATTTCACTCTTCGTGAAGAGCGATAAATGCAGACTAATGACCTCGCTTGAAAGAAATGGTACTAGGACATAATTATGTGGATGGAAAGAAAACGTTAATCGGAACCCATGAAACTTACTTAGAACTTCTGCTGGTAACGTTGAATAGCCGGGCGTCTTATCTTATTATAATAGATCAGATTCTCGTTGAGTCCGAAATCACCGGGAGTAGTAAAGATCATTTTTGCAGCAAAGATACGATAGATATATTTATTCGTTTCTTCCACCAGTTCCAGATCCAAAGCATCATCGACCTTTTGCTCAATGAGTTCCGATCCGATGCGAGCCTGACCGATATTATACGATTGTGCTACAGCCACCCAATCGTTGAACTTCCGATAAGCAGCATTCAGATAACGACAAGCAGCACCCGTAGCTTTCTCCAAGTTATATCGTTCATCCATCTGAGAGTTAACCACTAATCCGTACTCTCGGGCAGTGCCTTCCATAAACTGCCAAATACCTGCTGCCCCTGCCTGCGACCGTGCATTAGGATTCATAGCACTTTCAATCACCATGAGATATTTAAAATCTTCGGGGATATGATGATGTTTCAATATCGGTTCTATAATCGGAAAATAGTAATTTGCCCGCTGTAAAAGAGTAGATGAACTGCGTAAAATAACGCTCAGTTCACTCCTCATTCTTCTCTTTCGTCGCTTGGAAGAAAAATCAATCTCTTGTCCACAAAACACGAAACTATCACCCAGTTCCTCCGACTCATTCGTGCCGTCGGGAAGCGAATCAAATAAGTTAACGTTCTTCTCCTCTTCCGGGAGAGAAGGAATCGGTAAAGGATCGGGTTCTTGCGCCAAGATAGTAGCGACAGGCAACACAGAGACAGCCCCACAAAGGAGCATCAAACAAGCGACATTCATGATTACTCAATATTAAAACGGGGCAAAGTTACATATTTTACTCATTCGTTATTCTTCAGAAACGAACATTCGTTATTCATAAAGAAACAATATTCGTTATTCCCAAAAACAGATCTTCCTTATATTCCCAAAACTACAAAGAAGCAATAAAAGCCTCCGCTTTCGCCAACGTCTCGGGCTTACCGATATCAATCAGATGCAGTTGATCGGTAAGATAACCATTAATATCAACCTGATTACATACAGATAAGTAGAAATCCATGATTGAGAATTTCCCTTCCCACCGCACATCATCCATATACTTATAAATCTCCGGTGAAAGAACATGAATGCCGCTAAAAGCATACTCGCCATAAAGACCTTCTCGATAAACCGTTCCTTCCGGCTTCACTTGCAGAGAGTCTTTATTGATCCATCCTTTCAAGTGCTTACACTCATCAAACAATAAGTATCTCACCGTCTGTCTTTTGCTGGCAAGCAGAGTCGCAACCCCACCATGCTCCAGATGATCATTGTATAAAGCACGCAAATCAACATCCGAAAGGATATCGACATTGTGGATTAGGAAAGGCTCGCCACTCTCCTCAAAAAATGTCCGGGCTTTCTTAATCCCACCTCCGGTGTCGAGCAAACGATCTCTTTCGTCAGAGATATGAATAGTCAGACCAAAATGATTGTTCTGCTGCAAGAAATCAATAATCTGTTCCCCGAAATGATGAATATTAATCACTATCTCCGTAAAACCGGTAGCTTTCAATTTTAAGATCACATGTTCGAGCATCGGTTTGCCCGCTACCGGCACCAATGCCTTAGGCATGGTATCGGTGAGAGGCTTCAGCCGACTTCCAAGTCCGGCTGCAAAGATCATTGCTTTCATACAACAGCTTCAAAAGTTTGTTCAATATTCTGTTCACGGTGCACCAGTTCCACCTTCACACCGAACTTACGATTGAGATGCTCTGCCAAATGTTGGGCAGAGTAAACCGATCGATGCTGTCCACCGGTACAACCAAAGCAAACCGACAAGTTACTAAAGCCACGTTCCATATATCTTTTTACCGAAGAATCGACAAGAGCATAAACATGATCCAAGAAACCATGGATTTCCCCATCCTCTTCTAAGAACTGGATCACCGATTAGTCCAGACCGGTAAAAGGTTTATACCGCTCATATTTACCGGGGTTATTCACTGCACGGCAGTCGAACACATAACCACCCCCATTACCGGTAGGATCTTCCGGTATACCTTTCTTATATGCAAAACTCATCACCTTCACAGTCAACTGACGTTTCTTTAGATCATCAGTAAACTGTTTCAATTGAGTCAACTTCCTAAGTACCTCGCACAGATAAGGATATTCAGGATATTCACCTTTCAGCAGTTCGCGTAGGTTCTCAATGGCAAAAGGAACACTTTGAATGAAATGCGGTTTCTTCTCAAAGTAACCCCTAAAACCGTAGGCACCCAATACCTGCAAAGTGCGGAAAAGAACAAAGTGACGAAGTTGGCTATAGAAGTAAGCCTCATCCACCGGTTTATACTTACCTAATGCATCAATGTACTCTTGAAGCAGTTCGCGACGCAAGCTATCAGGATATTTAGCTTTTGCTTGCCACAAGAACGAAGCCACGTCGTAATAGAACGGTCCCATTCTTCCACCTTGAAAATCGATGAACCAAGGCTTTCCGTCCTTAATCATCACATTTCTACTCTGAAAGTCGCGGTACATGAAAGTTGCCGAAGAGCTACGAAGGAGCACATCACTCATCTTCATAAAGTCATCTTCGAGCCTATCTTCCTGAAACTCCATCCCTGTAGCTTTCAAGAAGCAATATTTAAAATAGTTCAGATCCCAGAGAATGGAACGTTGATTAAACTCCGATTGAGGATAACAATTGGAAAAGTCGAACCCATCGGCACCGGCAAACTGAATGGCAGGAAGCATGCGAATAGTCCGACGTAGCAACTCCTTTTCTTGTTCCGAAAAGACACTGGTTGCCCGTCCTTTTTCAATCACATCGAACAACAGAGAATCACCCAAATCTTCTTGCAGATAATACGCTTTGTTTTCAGAAACGCAATACACCTCCGGCACGGGAAGACCACATTTACGAAAGTGAGAAGCCATGTATAGAAAAGCCTCGTTCTCTTCAATAGAAGTTCCTGCCACACCAATCACCTCCTTGACCCCTTTCAAACGAAAATATCGACGATTGGAGCCGGAAGAAGGAAGCTCGGTGATCTCTTCAGCCGGACTTCCTGTATATGCTTTATAGATTTTTTGTAATTCTTCAGTTATCATAATCATACATTTTATTATGACAAAGATAGAGATAATGAAGCAATAACTTAAAAAAACGAACGATTTATTTTCGAGCTGTGAGTCGTTTGCCAATACGCATCAGATGAAGTTCCACCCAATAATAAGAGGCGAACGCAGCCGATATGGAAGCTACGACAACTAAAAAAGCGATCAGATAGCCATTGCTCACTCCCAAAGACACCAGCACTTTGGAAACAAACACTTTGATGATAGGGTGAAGAATATACACACCATAAGTAACAAGTCCCAGTTTCTCAAGGGGAAAAGCAATCCAATGAGGCAAAGAGAGATTGAACTTATAAAAACCGATCACTAGAAAAGTAGATAAGATGGTAAACACGACTCTATTGCCGCCCGTCACAATTTCAATCTGATTACCGTCGACAGGATAAAAGAATAAGCCCCAAAGAGCGATCGCCAATAGAGCAAGCACAACCTTTGACGACACAACCACCTCTTTCAGATTATAGTAAATCGCAATGCCTATTACGTAAAGGAAAAGATTATTGAATGGATGGATATAAGCATTCCATTGTTTACTTAGCAGTTCAGTATTGTGCAAGAGATAATAACCAAAATACAAACCGACAGCAATAGAGACAACGGTGACAAGATTACCAACCCACCGGCGATAGTTGAACGCTATCAGTAAAAGCGGGGTAAGCGCATAGAACACCATTTCACAACCGATAGACCAAGAGCCGACTGCGATATAGTTGAAGGGAGGCACAAAGCCGAATAATCCCGTTGCATTCAGCAATAAAAAACCGGCATCAGGCATCGGACTATTTTTCAACAAGTTAACTACAAGAGTACCGATGATAGCCAACCATAAAAGTGGAAGGATCCTAAAGAAACGTCGGATAAAAAAAGCCACAACCGACTGAATAGAATCGATAAATCGATGATAGACAATAGCCATGCTTAGTCCCGAAAGAATAAAAAAGACCGATACCCCATAAATGCCCATTCTACCTAAGAAGTCGGATGAGTCGGGTTGATAAAAATACCATCCGCAAAGATGATAGATCATGATAGAGAGTGCCATTAAGCCACGAAGCCAATCGAGTGATTCCACCCGTTGCTGAGAAGAAGATCGAATAGATCGGTCCGACGAAGTACAGCTTTCAGCCTTTTGATTGGGTTCTAACCGACGACCATCCGTTTTTACCTGTTTAGATTGAGAATTTACAAGAGTTTGTCCACCGGAGTCACCGTTCGGAGATAGAAAGGAAGATCTTTTCATTGGGTTTCGTTTCGTTTGGTTCAGTTTCTACTTTATTCAGTTTCTACTTTGTTATTGAAAAGCAAAAGTAATAGTGAGTCCTACTTTAAAGTTTTTCTTTTGTTCAAAACGAAAATCCGTTATTCCTCCAACTACCAGCCGTTTTCAACTGTTGAGATAAAATGTTGAAAATAAAAAGTCAATGTATAAAAGTGGAGCATACCGGACTCGAACCGGTCACCTCGACACTGCCAGTGTCGCACTCTAGCCAGATGAGCTAATGCCCCATTTACAATAAAAGTAACCAAACAGTTACCAACAATTCTGTTTTTTGGTCGGGCAAATATAATGGATAATTCTGAAATAATTGCTAAGTTTGCGGAAATAAAATATCAAGAAGAAATATGCTGATTTATAATACAACATTTCAAGTGAATAGTGAGATCCAAGACAACTTTCTGATCTGGTTAAAAGAGTGTTATGTAACTGAAATAGAGAAACACGGAGCATTGAAGTCCCCGCGCCTCTGCAAAATACTCAGTCACCGCGATGAAGGCAGCAGCTATTCGTTGCAGTGGGAAGTAGAAAACAGTAGTGTGCTACATCGATGGCACACCGAACAAGGTGTTCATCTGAATGAAGAGTTAGAAAAAATATTCAAAAATAAAGTCGTTGGTTTTCCTACATTAATGGAGGTAATAGAGTGATTCAACCGGTCAAAGAAAAAATCATTTTAGGGATTGACCCGGGTACAACAATCATGGGATATGGAGTCTTGAGGGTAAGAGGTACCAAACCGGAGATGATTGCTATGGGCATCATTGATCTGCGAAAGTTTGGAAATCATTATCTGAAGCTCCGTCACATTCAAGAACGAGTCTTAAGTATCATTGAGAGTTATCTACCCGATGAACTCGCTATTGAAGCTCCTTTCTTTGGAAAAAATGTACAATCGATGTTAAAGCTCGGAAGAGCACAGGGAGTAGCCATGGCTGCAGCACTCAGTCGGGATATACCCATCACCGAATATGCGCCTTTGAAAATAAAGATGGCCATCACCGGCAACGGACAAGCTTCCAAAGAGCAAGTAGCCGACATGCTTCAACGCATCTTGCATTTCTCTAAGGACGAGTTGCCTACGTTCCTCGATGCCACCGACGGACTAGCTGCTGCTTATTGCCACTTCCTACAAATGGGACGCCCCGTCATGGAAAAAGGCTATAGCGGTTGGAAAGACTTTATTTCAAAGAATCCCGATAAGATCAAGTAATGAATTCATAACCTTAAAAGATGAGATGAATATGAAGTATAATTATCTTGCCATTATAGGTCTGACAGCAACCCTGATGAGTTGCACACCTACCAAAAAAGAGTATACATCGTACGAGCTATATCCTGTTCGCTCAGGCGATCTGACCGAAATGGAATATACTCCCGAAGCGACGAAGTTCATGGTTTGGGCACCAACAGCAGATGAAGTACGGGTGATGCTTTACGATGCAGGTGAAGGCGAACATGCATACACCACCGTTCCTATGGAACTGGGCGATGATGGAACTTGGAGCGCCACCGTAAATAAAAACCTATTAGGGAAGTTCTACACTTTTAATGTAAAAGTGAAAGATAAATGGCAAGGTGATACTCCGGGAATCAATGCTCGTGCAGTAGGGATCAACGGAAAACGAGCAGCAATCATTGATATGAAAGCAACCAATCCCGAAGGATGGGATGCCGATCGCCGTCCACCACTCAAATCGCCGGCAGATATCATCCTTTACGAGATGCATCACCGCGACTTATCGATCGATTCAACGTCCAACATCAAACATAAAGGAAAATATCTGGCACTTACAGAACACGGCACCGTCAATACATCCAAACTCCCTACGGGAATCGATCATTTGGTGGAGCTAGGCGTTACACATGTGCACCTATTGCCTTCATTCGATTATTCGAGTGTTGATGAAAGTAAGCTCGAGGAGAATCAATACAACTGGGGATACGACCCTAAGAACTATAATGTGCCCGATGGCTCGTATGCAACCGATCCTTACAAACCGGAAGTACGCATCAAAGAGTTCAAGCAGATGGTACAATCCTTGCACAAAGCAGGTATCCGAGTAGTGCTCGATGTGGTGTACAATCACACATCCAATGTACCGGAAAGTAATTTTGAGCGTACCGTTCCCGGTTACTTTTACCGTACTAAAAAAGATGGTACATTAGGTAACGGCTCAGGATGTGGCAACGAAACAGCCAGCGAACGCCCAATGATGAGGAAGTTCATGATTGAATCTGTTCTTTATTGGATCAAAGAGTACCATATCGACGGTTTCCGGTTCGATTTGATGGGAGTACACGATATCGAAACGATGAACGCCATCAAGAAAGCAGTCAGTGAAGTCGATCCCTCCATCTTTATCTATGGTGAAGGATGGGCAGCCGAAGCTCCTCAATATGGAGAAGACTCGCTTGCGATGAAGAAAAACATCAAACGGATGCCGGGTATTGCTGCTTTCTCCGACGAATTACGCGACGGTCTGCGCGGACCATTCAACGATAATCACAAAGGCGCCTTCCTAGCAGGTATCGGCGGACATGAGATGAGCATCAAATTTGGTATAGTAGGTGCCGTGCGACATCCTCAAGTGAAGTATGACTCGGTGAATTACAGCAAAACACCTTGGGCACAACAACCTACACAGATGATCAGTTATGCCTCTTGTCACGACGACATGTGCTTAGTCGAC
>Ga0114938_1002142_pt1 | contig 12767 bp, 14 predicted proteins | sample AshMeaBigSpring_FD_88675 | JGI IMG/M metagenome (GOLD analysis project Ga0114938, IMG submission 88675) | Groundwater microbial communities from Big Spring, Nevada to study Microbial Dark Matter (Phase II) - Ash Meadows Big Spring | ecosystem: Environmental > Aquatic > Deep subsurface >...
CCACGCCCACCAAGGGGCTGTAGCGGCGCATCGTCGTGAAGGTCACGGGAGTCGGTCCTCTCGTTCGGTGGGTCGTCGCAGAGCGGATTGCTCCTGGGTGGTGGGGACAGTAGGAGCCGACGGTGACGCCATCGTCCGTGGAGCGTGAACGAGCAGTGAAGGCTGCCGACACGTCAGGTGATCGTCCGGTCACGTGGAGGTCACGGGAACGTGAACCGACTGCTGTCAGGGCTGGTGGCGCTCGGTGCCGACCAGGACCGGGTCGCCGGACGAGCCCGCCTCCGCCCCGGTCGAGAAGCGGCGGTGCACGACGACGAACTCGCCGGGGCTCAGCGGGGAGTCCGGCGGCAGCTGCATGCCGAATGGGCTGGCGGGCAGCGGACCCAGCGCGGCGAACAACGCCGGCAGCACGGGTCGGTGCGAGCAGAGCACGGTCGAGCGTGTGTCGGCGAGCAGCTCGGCGATGGTGTCGGCGGCGCCGGGACCGTCCCCGTCGCCGTGGGCCTCCTCGGTCACCCGGGGCTCGAGGTCGACGTGCAGCCGCGCCGCCGTCGCATAGGGCTGGACGGTATCGACGCACCGCAGAGAGTCCGACGAGACCACCCGCTCGATCCCGAAGCAGGCGAGCAGGACGGCCAGCCGGTCGGCCTGGGCGGTGCCTCGGCTGTCCAGCGGACGCTCCGAGTCGGCGCGGCGCCAGCGCTTGCGCGGCAGGGCCTTGGCGTGCCGCAGGATCACCAGCGGGCTCGTCGGTGCCGGCGGCTCGCCCAGCCCGGCCACGGCGGCGGCGACAAGGTCGGCGTCGCGCTGCTGGGTGAGCCGGTCGGCGGCCCGGGCCGCCGACACGAACTCCAGCCGGTCGATCTCCACCGTCCCGGGCCACGGCGCGGCACCGTCGTCGGCCCGCGCGACCCAGTAGTGCACCTGCTTGAGCCCGTCCACGACCGGGTAGCGCAGCACCCCCAGCGGCACCCCGAGCCGCACGGCGTGACCGGTCTCCTCCAGCACCTCGCGCACCGCGCAGGCCACCAGGTGCTCGCCCGGGTCGAGCTTGCCCTTGGGTAGCGACCAGTCGTCGTACTTGGGCCGGTGCACGACGCCGATCTCGACCGGGCCGCTGGAGGCGGCCCGCCCGGGGCGCCACAGCACCGCACCGGCCGCCCGCACCGTCGGTGGCTCGTGCGCGCTCACGCTTCGATCCGATCCCGTTCCAGGTCCCTCTCCAGGCTGGGTGGCGGCGCGTCAGCCGCTCAGCCAGCGGCGCCAGCGGCGGTGCCGCACCTCGACCCAGATTCCGGCGAACTCCTCCCGGGTGGCCCGGGCGGAGTCCCGCTCCACACCGAGCAGGGCGCCCAGCCCGAAGGCGGCCGGGGCGGTGACACCCTCGGCGTGGGCGAGCTCGACGATCCGGTCGACCGCGATGGCCGCGTCCTGGTGCTCGCCGAGCACCTCGGTGACCCGGGAGAGCTGCTTGCCGAATGCGGCGGCGTCCTCGCCGAAGACGGGGGCGGCCGCCTCGGCGGCGTAGCGGGCCTTCTTCGCCGAGATACGGGTCTGGTGCCACTCTTCGTCAGGGGCGCCGCCGGGCAGGTTGCGCTCGTCTGCAAGCAGCCGGGTGGCTTGCTTGGCGAGCTTCTTCCACGCCCCCTCGACCAGGGGTGGGACCACGGTACGGCCGGGCAGGTCTGCCTCCGCCGTGGTCACCGGGTCGGCGGAGGCGTGCACCAGCCGCACGTGCAGGTCGTGGTAGCGCTTCGACCCGAGCATCGCCAGGGCGCGATCGCGGGCAGCGGCGAGCCGCAGGGTCAGCACGGTCTCGATGTGCACCCGGGCTGCCTCACGGTCGACCTCCTCGGGCAGCAGGTCGAGGTGGGCCTCCAGCCGCTCGAGCAGCACCTCGGTGTCGCGGTAGTCGCCCAGCTCGCCGGCAACCCAGGCCAGCTCGTCGCGCAGCGCGTCCGCCCACTCCCGGTCCAGCAGCGGCCGGAACACCCGCAGGCCGCTGCGCAGCCGTCGGGCCGAGACGCGCATCTGGTGCACCGAGTCCGGCAGGTCGCGCCGCGTCCCGATGTCGGCTGCCCGCAGCCGCCGGGTGTGCCGGGCCAGGTGGGCGCGGATGGCGTCGCGGGCCGGCTGCTTGGGCGTGACGGCGGCCGGTTCGGGTACCTCGGGCGGGGCGGCCGCGAACGGGCCGAGGGCCCGAACGGCCTTGCTGACGAACTCGCCGGTGACCGCACCGGCGCTGGCCAGCGCACGCCCCACCTCGGCGGCGGTCGCGGCGATCAGCCCGGCGTCGGTGTCGGGCAGGTCCTCCAGCTCCAGCTCGCGGAACCGGGCGGCCATCACCCCGTCGGTGTCGAGCACGCTGACCACGTCGTCGGTGAGCAGGGCCACCGGTACCGGCTGCGACTCGGGTGCTCCGGCGCCCGCAGGGGCCATCTCCCCCTCGCTCACGCCCTCGGCTGCGGCCTGCTCGCCCTCATGCTGCCGGGCCGTGGACGGCTCGAGCGGGGCCGGCGACGCCCACAGCCGGAAGGTGCGCCGCTCAGTGCGCAGCGTCGCCACTGGGCGAAGCCCGTCCCCGCGCACCACCGCGCCGACGAGGTGCCGCAGGTCGCCGGCGACCTCGTCGGGTCCCGCGGCGTCCAGCGGCAGATGGATCTCCTCCCGCACCCCCGTCCCGCCGTCGACCGACACCGGCAGCTTGAGGTGCCAGCCCTCGTCGTCGCCGCCGACGCGGCGCCGCAGCGTGATGCCCTCGCGGGCCAGCCGCAGGTCGTCGGTGTCGTAGTAGGTGGCGTCGAGGGTGGCGACGCCGAGGTCCTCCATCCTCGCCACGGCACCGGCCGCGACCAGGTCGGGCATCCGGTACAGGCCGTGCACGCGGTACTTGCGCTCGACCTCGGCTGCGGCGTCCAGCCGGGGACTGCCGGTAGTGGGGTCGGTCACCTCAGACCTTCCGTCGCTTCTTCGTCCGATCGATGAGCACCTGCTGCACGTCGCCCAGCGGGGTGCTGTCCTCGGCCCGGTGGTGACGCACCCATCCTGCCTCAGGCTCGAGGCGCCAGGACGCCAGACCCGGGTCGAACCCGAGCTCGAACAGATCCACCAGCTGGGCCACGTGCTTGCGCTCCCCGATCCGCACCAGGGCCTCCACCCGGCGGTCGAGGTTGCGGTGCATGAGGTCGGCCGAGCCGATCCACACCTCGTGGTCGCCCCCGTTGGCGAACGCGAAAACCCGGGAGTGCTCGAGGAACCGGCCGAGCACGCTCACGACCCGCACGTTCTCGCTCAGCCCCGGTACCCCGGGACGCATCGCGCAGATTCCCCGGACCCAGACGTCCACCGGTACGCCGGCCTGCGAGGCTCGGTACAGCTCGTCGATGACCTTCTCGTCGACGAGGCTGTTCACCTTGATCTTCACCCACGCGGGTCGGCCGGCGGCGTGGTTGTCCATCTCCCGCGCGATCCGGTCGACGAGCCCGGCGCGGATGCCGTGCGGGGCCACGAGCAGCCGGTTGTACTCGGTGCGGTTGGAGTACCCCGACAGCGCGTTGTACAGGTGCCCGACGTCGTCGGTGACCGCCGGGTCGGCGGTGAGCAGGCCGAAGTCCTCGTAGAGGCGGGCGGTCTTCGGGTGGTAGTTGCCCGTGCCGACGTGGGCGTAGCGCCGCAGTCCTTCCCGCTCGTCGCGAACCACCAGGCACAGCTTGCAGTGGGTCTTCAGGCCGATGAGCCCGTACACCACGTGGCAGCCGGCCCGCTCGAGCTTGCGTGCCCACGAGATGTTGGCCTGCTCGTCGAACCGGGCCTTGATCTCGACCAGGACGAGCACCTGCTTGCCCGACTGGGCCGCCTCGACCAGGGCGTCCACGATGGGCGAGTCGCCGGACGTGCGGTACAGCGTCTGCTTGATGGCCAGGACGTCGGGATCGGCGGCGGCCTGCTCGATGAACCGCTGCACCGAGGTCGAGAACGAGTCGTAGGGGTGGTGCACCAGCACGTCGCCCTGCCGCAGCGCGGCGAACATGTCGGCGGGGGCGGCGGACTCGAGCTCGGGCAGGTCGCGGTGGGTGGCGGGCAGGAACGGCGGGTACTTCAGCTCGACCCGGTCGATGTCGGCGATGGCGTGCAGGCCGGTCAGGTCCAGCGGGCCGGGCAGGGTGTAGACGTCCTCGGGGCGGATGACCAGCTCGCGGACGAGCAGGTCCAGGACCTGGGGGTCCATGCTCTCCTCGACCTCGAGCCGCACCGGCGGGCCGAAGCGGCGCCGGATCAGCTCCTTCTCCATCGCAGTGAGCAGGTTCTCCGCGTCGTCCTCCTCGACTTCGAGGTCGGAGTTGCGGGTCACCCGGAAGGTGTGGTGCTGCAGCACCTCCAGGCCGGGGAACAGGTGCGCGAGGTGGGCGGCGATCACCCCCTCGAGCGGGACAAACCGCTGGTGACCCACCTCGACGAAGCGCTGCAGCATCGGGGGGACCTTGACCCTGGCGAAGTGGACACTGTCGGTGCGGGGGTTGCGCACGACGACGGCGAGGTTGAGCGAGAGCCCGGAGATGTAGGGGAACGGGTGGCTCGGGTCGACCGCCAGCGGGGTCAGGACCGGGTAGATCCGGGTGCGGAAGAGCTCCTGTAGGTCCTTCTGCTCGTCGTCGTCCAGGTCGTCCCAGCGAAGCAGCTCGATGCCCTGGTCGGCCAGCGCCGGGACCAGGGTGTTGCGGAAGCCGTGCGCGTGCCGCTGCATCAGCGCGCTCGCCCTGCCGTTGATCGCGTCCAGCACCTCGCGCGGCAGCAGCCCGGACGCGGCCCGGACGGCGACGCCGGCGGCGATGCGCCGCCGCAGCCCCGCCACCCGCACCATGAAGTACTCATCGAGGTTGCTGGCGAAGATGGCGTAGAAGCGGGCGCGCTCGAGCAGCGGCAGGTCGGGGTCCTCGGCCAGCTCCAGCACGCGGGTGTTGAAGTCCAGCCACGACAGCTCGCGGTCGGCGAACCTGTCCTCGGGAAGTGTGCCCGCACGGCTCGTCATGGCTGCATCGTCGCACGTCAGCGGCCAGGGCACAGGACCGTCGGCGGGTGAATCGGGACGGCTCGCCGCCGGCCGCGCCCTCAGCGGGTTGCGCGGCGGGGCACGGCGTCCCGGGCGTACATGACGTCGGTGTCCCAGTGGGTGAACCCCAGCGACTCGTAGAGCCGGATGGCGACCGTGTTGTCCTCGTCGACGTAGAGCATCGCCTCGCCGAGGCCACGGGCTCGCAGGTGCACCAAGCCCAGCACGGTCAGCGCCCGGCCGATCCCGCTGCCCCCCTCGTCGGGGTCGACCCCGAGCACGTACACCTCGCCGATCGGGTCGTGCCCGTGCTGGTCGTGCCCGTGCTGGTCGTGGCCGGTGTCGTCGGGGCTGCCGCCGTGCACCTTCGTCCAGTGGAAGCCGACGAGGCGGCCGTCGCGCTCGGCGAGCAGGAACCCGTCGGGGTCGAACCAGGGCTCCGCCATCCGCTGCTGCAGGTCGCCGAGGTTCCAGCCGGCCTGCTCGGGATGGCCGGCGAAGGCCCGCTCGTTGAGGGCGAGCCAGCCGGGCTCGTCCCGTCCCGGCTCGAACGCCCGGACGGCGACGCCGTGGGGCAGGCGGGCCGGCGGGATGGGCGCGTACAGGCTTCGCCGCAGCTGCCAGAGCGATCGCACGTGGGTGAAGCCCATCCGGTGGGCCAGCTCGCGGGCGGATCGGTGCGCTCCGTGCGACCACAGCCGCAGCGGCCCACGCCCCTGCCGCCCAGCCAGGTCGGACAGCGCCTCGGTGAGCGCACGCCCGTACCCGCGCCCGCGCGCCATCGGGTGCACGACCAGCTCGGCGCTGGGGCCGGCGACGATGTCGGTGACGTCGAGGTGGGCGTAGCCGACGAGGGCGCCGGTGTCGTCGAGGGCCAGCAGGTGGCGGGTGTCGGCATCGCCGCCGTGGCGCAGGTGCAGCATCACGTGCTCGCTCAGCGGCCGCACCCCGTCGGCGGTGGTGGCGGCGTCGATGAGCTCGCGCACCTGCCGCACGGCGGCTCGGTCCAGCCGCTGCTGCACCTCGACGCGTCCGCCGGCGGACGCCGACACTCCCGGGGGTGCCGTCCCGCCCGGGGAAGGGGCGCCGGGCGGCTCGGCCGCTGCTGCCGCGGGTGTGCCGGCAGGCCCGTCCACCGGCTCGTCCACGCTGCCGGCTGGCCCGTCCACGCCGCCGAGGCTACGTCGTCGGAGCCGTGCGGTGCCCGCGCTTGATCAACGGACGATCGCCGTGCCAGGCGCCGCCTCGCTGGCAGGTTCCCGCGCCCCACCCTGATCAACGCAACGCTGCCGCGGCCCGCCTTGATCGTCGGGTGATCGTGGTGCTCGGGGCGTGATCACTGGAAGGTCGTGGCACCCGGGGCTTGATCGTTGGACGGCTGCCGCGTCCGAGCAGCTTCGTTGGAAGCCTGCGTGGGCAGTTCTGTTGATCGTTGGAAGGTTGCGGCTGCTATGGCAGCCACAACCTTCCAACGACGGGCAGCGGGCTGCGGGCCACGCCGACCCGGTAGGCGGACTCCATCTCCAGCAGCACTGTGGCCGGGTGGGCGCGCAGCCGCCGGGGCCCGACGGGCAGCACGCTCCAGCCGGCGGCCGCCAGCCGAGCGTGCCGGACCTGGGTGTCCACCGCGTCGGGCCCGATGGCGTGGTGCTCGACGGAGTCCACCTCGACCACGAGCCGGGCCTCCTCCCACCAGCCGTCGGGAGTGACCTCGGGCAGGTCGGGCAGCGGCTTGTTCCACTGCGGCTCGGGCAGCACGCGCGAGGTGAGCACCAGGTCGCGCAGCTCGCACTCGGGAGCACTGCGGCAGCCGGCCAGCACGTCGGCCATCGCCTGGCGCAGCAGCCGGCTGCCGTGGCGCGGAGCCACCGCGAGCACGCCGACCAGCCGCTCGGGCGTGGTGAGCCGACGCTGGACGCTCTCGCACACCAGCGCCCGGACGTCGCGCAGCGAGGTGCCGCCCAGGCAGGCGTCGACCACGGCTCGCTCGACGGGGGCCACCGGCAACCCGTCGAGGGGCCGGGGGGACGGCAGGGCCAGCGTGCGCCGGACCGCCACCAGCCGGCTCGGCGCGACCCGCTGCGCCGAGGGCACCAGCGCCAGAGGGGGCTCGATGTCGGGGACGTAGCGCATCCCCTGGGCGCGGCACGCGTGCGCGCCGGACAGAACCGAGGCAGGGCCGGCGACCAGTAGGGCCGCCCGCAGCCGCTGACGCAGCCCGAGGTCTCCGGTGAAGGCGGCGTACAGGCCGCGGTCGAGCCGCCGCCAGGGACCGCCGGGCCGCGCGGCGTGGCGCAGGGCCGCATCGGTCATCCCCGCGGCCACCGCCTGGTGGCGGGTGAGCAGCCCGTCTTGGGCCGCGAGCAGGTCGGCGAGCACCACGTCCGCCATGGGTAGCCGTCCCGGCGGACGGGCGGAGCCGTCCCACCCGCTGCTGGGGACGACACGCCGCCGAGGCCCCGGCTGTGGACGCACCGTCCGCCGCGATGATCAACGGAAGGCCACCGCGCCAGCCGAAGATCACCGGAAGGCGGCGGCGGTGGTCACGTTGATCATCGGAAGGATAGGGCTGCTATCGCGACCACAACCTTCCAACCACCAGCGGCGGGCTGAGGGGGCTCGGAGTCGGCTGCGTCAGGACGGCGACGCGGCCTCGCGCTTCTGCCGGGCGGCGTCGCGGGCGGCGTCTCGGGCGGTGTCTCGGGGCTCGCGAGGCTCGCGGGGCGGGACGAAGCGGTAGCCGACGTTGCGCACGGTGCCCACGAGGGCCTCGTACTCCGGGCCGAGCTTGGCGCGCAGCCGTCTCACGTGCACGTCGACGGTGCGGGTGCCGCCGTAGTAGTCGTAGCCCCACACCTCCTGCAGCAGCTGGGCGCGGGTGAAGACCCGTCCAGGGTGCTGGGCGAGGTACTTGAGCAGCTCGAACTCCTTGAAGGTGAGGTCGAGCGAGCGGCGGCCCACCTTGGCGGTGTAGGTGGTCTCGTCGATCACCAGGTCGCCGCGCTGGATCGGGGCTCCCAACGCGGCGTCCTCCGGTGAGGACGCCAGCCGCCCGGCGGCCAGCCGCAGCCGCGCCTCGACCTCGGCCGGTCCGGCGGTGTCGAGCAGCACGTCGTCGATGCCCCAGTCGATGGTCACGGCGGCGAGCCCGCCTTCGGTGGTGACCAGGAACAGCGGCACGTCCACGCCCGTGGTGCGGATGAGCCGGGTCAGCCCCCGCGCCGACGCCAGCTCGCGGCGGCCGTCGACCAGGATCGCGTCGTTGACCGGGGCCTCGAGCAGTGCGGACGCCTCCGCGGGCGCCACCCTCACCTGGTGCAGCAGCAGGCCGAGCGCGGGCAGCACCTCGGCCGCGGGCTGCAGCGCGTTGGTGAGCAGCAGCAGGGTGGCCAACACGGCCTCCTCGCGGGCGGGCCTGGACGGCGCGCCGAGACGTCAGGGTCGGGTCCAGGGTACGCGAAGCCCTGTTCAGCGGCCCTGGCCCGCGGGGTCTGGCAGCATGCAGCCGTGGCCGCCCTGCTCGCGTGTGCGCTGGCAGGGGTGCTGGTCGGTGCCACCCTGGCCGGGACGTGGTGGCTCGTGGGCGGCGTCGTGCTCGTGCAGGCCGTGCTGGTCGCCGGCGTCGTGCGCACCGACCTCGCCCCGGCCCTGCGTGCCTGCGGGGCCGTCGCCCTGGTCGCCGGAGCGGCCGGCACGGCCGCGGTCGCCGCACTGGACCCTGGGGTCCCGCCGGACGCCCTGACTCCGCTGGTCGCGGTCGTGGGGCTCGGACTCATCGCGATGACGGTCGTCCAGCTCGCCCGCCGGGACGGCCGGGGACGGCTGACCGCCTCGCTCACCGCCGGGGTGCTCATGCTCGCGCTGGTGGCTGCCGCTGGAGTCTGGGTGGGCGTCGACGTCTACCCGGCCGGCCCAGCGGCCCTGCTCGCGGCCCTGGCCGGGCTGGCGGTGGCGGTGGCCTTCGCGGTGTTCCCGGGTCCGCGCTGGCTGTGGGTGGTGGGCGGCACGATCGCCGCAGCAGCCACCGGCCTGCTCGTGCAGACCTACGCCCCGCAGGCTGCCGACGCCGACCTGGCCGTGCTGCCCGCCGCCCTGCTCGCCGGGGCCGCCGGCCTGGCCGGCTGGGCCGGCCTGCTCGTCGCGCGGTGGTTCGCTTCCGACGTCGGGGTCGGGTCGCACCGCGAGGTGCCCGCCCCCGCGCCGCAGGCCGTCGGGGTCGGCCAGTCCGTCGACGCGGCGATCGACGTGCACCCCGTCGCCTCGACGTCGCAGGTGCCGGAGCAGCCGGTCGCCCACCGCCACCCGGGGGCGGCCGGGGTGCTGCTCACCGCTGCGCTGCCGCTGGTGCTGGCCGCCCCCGTGGTGTTCGGGGTGGGCTGGCTTCTCCTCGCCTGACACCGGCCGGCCACGCCCCCGGGTGCCCGGCGAGGCCGTCCGTTCGGCCCCGAGTGGAAGAGCGATGCGGTTCTCGGGTTTCCTACTCCCATGGTCGAGGTCGTCACGCTCGCCGCGGTGCTGCTCGCAGCGTCCGCGTTCGGCCTCTGGCGGCTGCGCACCGACGGCCGGGTCCGCTCGTCGGCCGGCGCCGCGGGCGTGCTGACCGCCGCCGACCTGGGGCAGGCCCTGGGGGAGCGGGCGACGCTGCTGCAGTTCTCCTCCGCGTTCTGCGCGCCGTGCCGCACCACCCGCTCGGTGCTGGGCCGGGTCGCCGAGGCCGTTCCCGGGGTCGCGCACGTCGAGGTGGACGCCGAGGCGAACCTCGACCTGGTGCGGCGGCTCGACATCACCCGCACACCGACGACGCTGGTGCTGGACGCGACCGGTCGCGAGGTGCGCCGCGCCACCGGGGTACCGCGCAACGACGAGGTGCTGGGCGTGCTGAACCAGGCACTGGCATGAGCACCGGCGCGGTTGCGGGCCGCACCGCCTTCGCCCAGCTGAGCAGGCGCCGGGTGATCGACCACTGCCGGGTGCAGACCACGCGCTGTCGGTGACCCTCGCCGTGTCAGCGACCCCGTCCGCCCTCAGCCTGCACCGGAGACCTCTCGTGATCGACCCTCGTGGGCAGCGTTTCGCTGCCGCTGTGACCACCCTCGTCCTGGCCGTGGCGCTGCTGTCCGACAGCACGTGGTTGCTGGTGGCCCAGGCGGCCGCCTTCGCCGCCGGGCTGCTGCTCGGCCCGGCGTCCAGCCCCTACGCGTGGGTGTTCCGCACGGTCGTGCGGCCCCGGATCGGCCCGCCGGCCGACCTCGAGGACGCCGCCCCGCCCCGGTTCGCCCAGGGCTGCGGCCTGGCGTTCACCGTCCTCGCCCTGCTCGGGGTGGCCCTCGGCATGCCCGTACTGACCACCGTCGCAGTGTCGGCGGCGCTGGCCGCGGCGTTCCTCAACGCCGCGTTCGGCGTCTGCCTCGGCTGCGAGATCTACCTGCGGCTGCGCCGTGCCGGCGTCCCCCTGCGGTTGTCGCGCAGCGCCTGAGCCCGGCCGGGGCCGGGTTCGATGTCACAGCACCTCCTGGTACACCGCGAGCAGTGCCTGGGCCGCGTGCTCCGGGGTGAAGTCCTGGGCCCGATGAAGCCCTGCCGCCGCCAGCCGCGAGCGCAGCGGCAGGTCCAGGTCCAGCCGCATGAGCTGCAGGGTGAGGTCTGCGGCGTCGTCGGCGTCCACCAGCAGGCCGGTCACGCCGGGCTCGACCACCTCGGCGTCCGCGCCCGCCCTGGCTGCCAGCACCGGGACGCCCGAGGCCATCGCGGTCAGGACCTCGAGCGGGTCGGTCGGCGGGTCCAGTGGGAGATGCACGAACGCATCCAGCCGCGGCAGGTACGGGTCCAGCGGGGCGGTCGTGAACTGCAGCCGCGACCCGATGCCGAGGGCGCAGGCGGTCGACCACAGCCGTCGCTCCTCCTGGCCGAGAGGGTCGTCGCCGCTGAGCCGGACGATCGCCCGGGTGCGTGAAGGTGGGCCGAAGGCGCTGCGGAAGGCCCGCAAGAACACGTGGTTCCCCCCGCTCGCCTGCACCGGGCACACGACCCCGAGCGTGCGGACGGGTCCGAAGCTCGGGAACGAGACCTCGGCCGGCTCGTCCACCACGACCGGCAGGACCCGGGACCGGGGAGCCGGCGGCAGCCGCCGCAGGGCCGTCTGCGAGTCGGCGAGCAAGGCGGCCGGGCGCACCCCGCGCAGCGTCCCGGCGTGCGGGGGGTCTGCCAGGTGCCAGACCACGGGGGCACCGGCGAGGCGGGCGGCCAGGCCCCAACCCTCGACCGCCGGCGTGCCCTCGAGGTGCACCGTGGCGGGGCGCGCCTGACGCACAGCGGCCCGACGGGCCCAGACCCGCGACGTCCGGCCGCCCCCGGGCAGCGACTCCTCGACGAGGACGACCTCGGTGCCCGCCCGCCGCAGGGCCTCGACCAGACGACCCGGGGGGCCCGCCCAGACGACGCGCAGCGGCGGGGTCACGACCGGAGCGTACGGCCGGCCGAGCAGCGCGGTGGTCCGGTGCCGGCTCAGTAGACCAGCGCGGTGACCTCGTCGCCGAGCGCCTCCTCGACGAAGGTCGCCGCGCCCGCCAGCCGCACGCCCGGCAGCAGGTCGGCCTCGGTGAGGTCTCGCCGGGCCGCGCACTGCGTGCACACGGTCAGTCGTCCCCCGGCCAGGACGGCGTCGCGCAGGTCGGCCAGCGGTGCGGAGTGGGGCAGCACGAACGTCTCGGCCCGTCCGGGCAGCGCGAGCCAGGACGCCTCCCCGGTGAGCCACAGCGACACGCCGGCACCCGCGGCCAGCGCCGTGGCCGCCACCGTGAACGCCTGAGCGCACCGCTCCGGCGCGTCCTCGCCCACGGTGACCTTCACCACCAACGCCCTGGCCATGCTGTGACCCTAGAGCGGGCCTGGCTAGGCTGATGCCGTGGCTCTGGAGATCTTCTTCACCTCGCTGCTGGTGATCGCCGGGCTCTCCATCACCTGGTTCGCCGGGTACGTGGTCTACAAGTTGTACAAGGGCCAGTCCTGAGCTCTGCGGGCGAGCGTCCGATGGAGGTCCCCGCCGACCTGCACCCCGCCTGCCTGCCGCTGGCCTGGCTGCTCGGCACCTGGGAGGGAGCCGGGGTCGGTGACTACCCGACGATCGAGGCGTTCCGGTTCGGCCAGGAGCTCGTCGTCGGCTACGTGCCGGGGAAGCCGTACCTCACCCACGCCTCGGCGACCTGGGCACTCACCGACGACGGGGCGCTCGGCGCGCCGCTGGCCCGGGAGACCGGCTACTGGCGCCCGCAGCCCGACGGGTCGGTCGAGCTGCTGCTCACCCACCCCACCGGCTTCGTGGAGGTGTACCTGGGGGCGCATGAGCCGGCGAGGGTCGAGCTGGCCACCCGCGGGGTGCTGCGGGCCGAGTCGGCCAAGGACTACCGCGCGGCCACGCGGATGTACGGCCTGGTGGAGGGTCGGCTCATGTGGGTGATGGACATGGCGGCGATGGGCCACGACCTGCAGCCGCACGTCAGTGCCGAGCTGCTGGCGGTGGCCGGGCCGGCGCACGCCTGAGGACGGCGCGGGCGTTCGGCTGGCCTGCTCGTCGGGAAGCAGCGGGGCCTCCGGTCGTGTTGAGTGCCGACGTGAGCGCGCTGCCGTCCCCGCTGCTGTCGCTGCCCGGCGCGGTCGAGGCCGACCCGCCGGACGCCGGCGTCGCCGCCCACTACGGCGACCCGATGCGCGAGCAGCG
>Ga0114938_1002143_pt1 | contig 12765 bp, 5 predicted proteins | sample AshMeaBigSpring_FD_88675 | JGI IMG/M metagenome (GOLD analysis project Ga0114938, IMG submission 88675) | Groundwater microbial communities from Big Spring, Nevada to study Microbial Dark Matter (Phase II) - Ash Meadows Big Spring | ecosystem: Environmental > Aquatic > Deep subsurface >...
AGTGTTTCTTAGTAAAGCCTCACTAGGCAAGTCTAGTAAAAAAAGGGGGGTGGAAGGAATGCCCCGTTCCTACCCCTATCAGTTCGAATGCGGGGAAGATGCCCGAGCTCCTTTGTTCTGCACCAATCGGAGATGCGCCCGTTGAACCTCCCCTACCTCTATTTTGGTTGCGTAAAACGGAGATGCGCGATTGCCGGGGTGCATTTGCGAAAAGTGCTGGTTTATGGAAATGTCTATTGTTTTGTATGGCTGGCTTCCACTCCTCGAATCCAGACGTCTGCGTTTCCCTGCTCCGCTGGGCGCCTTAGAAAATCGTTCCGATTTCCTCTACGCAGACCCACGCCGAGCGTGCATTCGCCCCGTAGCCTCGTTGCGGATCATGGTTGCGTGTTTGGTTTGCCGGATAGGCGGGGCCATGTGAGGAACGCGGTTGCTGCAGTGGCGAGGAGGATGGCGAGGGAGAGCCAGGAATTGGCACCGCGTGTTTCCACCAGGTCGAGGCGGAGGTTGAGGGGGGAGTTGCCATTGACTTGGATACTTCGGGTGAAGGTGAGGATCTTACCGCTTTCGGGGATCGTGATGTCGATGGCTCCGGGAGGGGGTTCGGCGGAGAGTTGTTGGTCCACGATACGTGAGGCGATTCCTCGGAGGGCGGAATTTTCCTCGGCGGTGTTGCCCATGAGGAGTTGGTCCATTTGAGTGGGATCGAAATTGAACTGGCCCTGCATGAACGGGTTCGCATTGGCGGCCTGCTCCATTTGCTCGTTTCGGACGGATCCGCTGTTCCGGTTGTCCAGATAGAGGCGCTGGCGGCGGGTGTTGAGTCCGACGACGGCCTGCTGGGTTTTGAGCGTTTTGAGTTGCACGCGGGCGTCCTCGTTTGAGGCCTCGTCAAGGGCGAGTCCGTTTGCGGCCCTGCTGAGGACTTCGCCGGCTTGCACTTGGTCGCCTTTGCGAAGCAGGGAATTCGCTTGGTCGATGAGGGCGGCGGCCTTTTTTGCCTCGTTGCTGCGCGTGGAGGAGGCCAGACTCATGTAATCCCGGACGCTGAAAGGCGCGGCGGCTTCCTCGTCTTTGAGTCGAAGTCCCCCTCGGTAATCGGCGACCGAGTGGCCCGGCGGGATGATCACACGCCAGGAGACATTGACCAATGGGACGTTGAGACTGGGGCCAACGAGGTCCAGAGAACCGTGGCGGGCGTCCGGCACCGAATAGACGAGGCGGACGCGTGCCGTGCGGTCGGCATCGGTATTGGGCGAGACATTGAGCAGGCAGGCATCGTCCTCCCGCACAACGCTCACGCTTTCGTCATTCACGAAGGCACTCAGGAGTTGGGCACCCTTTGGAAGGTGGACGCGCAGGGAACTTTTCTCGACCACTTCAACTGCCAGTCGGACCGCCGTGAGCGAGGGTCCCAGAGGCGAGATGAGTGTGGTGAGATCGCCTTGGGTGACCCGCAATTTCAGGGCGTCGGCGACGTCGTGGCGGCGGATGTTGACGGCGAGGGGGGCCTCCGGTTCGGCCACGCGGTAGCAGAGAGCGGGGACACTGCGGTCCGAGCGGTCTTGGAGGACAGCCGGCACCGCACTCCAATCCACCCGCTGCCAACCGCGCGGAGGCGTTTCAGCGTCGAGTTCGAGACGTCCGCTCCCGCGAACCGCGACGAATTGGGTGACTTGCCGGGTTCCCTCGAAGATGGGAACCTGGATCGATTCGCGGCCCTGTTCGCGGGACGTTTGCCCTTGGAACTCGATCTGGGCGTCGGTTTCCCCCGCGATGCCCCGCCCGAAGCGGATTTCCCAGAGGTCCTTTTCTCCGGGAACGCGGACGAGGTCATTCACGGCGGCCCCTGTTGCGCGGACGGTTTGGGCCTGGCTTTCGGTCAATCCCGGCAGGCGGAGCCGAAGGTGTTTGACCGCGGCATTATCCACTTTGTAGCGGAGGCTGAGCCGGGTGAGTGTCTGGCCTTCACGGACGGTGGTCTCCTGCAAGGCTTGGGTGGTGACCCACGGTTCCAGTGCCTCAATGCCGAGTTTGAGACTCCAGTTTTCCTGAAGGAGCCGGAAGGCGAGTGTTCCGGCGCGGGCGTCACCGGCCGTGCGGGAATCGACCTGGGAGGCATTTTCGCGGGCGACGGCATGGAGGCGGATTCCCTTTTCCGGAACGAGGAAAAGTTCGCCGGTTTGGCGGGTTGCCTCGCGGAGCAGGAAGCGCGGGACCGACCAGGATTCCCGCGCGGCGGGCGCCGGACCGGCGAGGGACAGTGCGAAATTCTGGTCACCAAGGGTTCGTCCGTTGAGTTGCAACGTGACAACGCGTCCTGCGGCCTCTTTGCTTTCGCTCCACTGGCTGAGCGAGGCCCCGCTGATCGATTCGACCTCGAGCCCTTCGGGGAGAATGAAGCTCAGTTTGAAAAGTCCGGCACGGGTGATGGCCGCCTTCAAATCGACCGCAAGGACGAGTCGGTCATCGCCAAACGACAGGACTTGCTTGGTCACGACGCGCACCTCGGGGGCCACCGCCGCAACCTTCAGAGAAACCGCGCCGCCCTCCCGACCATAGCGGAATGCCTGCTGGAGGGTGGCCAGGGGTTGGCCCTCGCGCGATTTTGGGATGAGGCCGGCATCGAAATCCTCGAGGTTGACCGGGGAAAGTCCCCGGACATTTTCCGGTTGCGCATCGCCTCCGAAGGCCAGGCCAATCATGCCCACCTCGCCCTCCGCTCCGGAAACCCGCAGGGGTTCCACCGTGAGGTCCATCGGCAAATCGGACGTTCCGAGCTGTGTCTCCACGTCGAAGTGGAAGGCGCCGGATTGAGCGGGGGCAATTTCCACGCGGAGTTTGCGGTTCTCCGGATTGAACCGCCACGCGCTGACCGGTCCGTTGCGCACATCGCCAACGGTGAACCCCTTGGGAACCTCGAGTTCCAAGAACGTCACCTGGCCTTGTACGGGACGGATTGTCAGGCGGCAGGATCCGTTCACCACGCCCGGGCCGGGCACGTAGAGATTTGCCGCTTCGGCATAGAATTGGGTCTTTTCCGCCGCCGTGTCGCGTGTGCGGGTTCGGACGTTGATGATCGGTGCCCCCGAGGAACCCAGCACGAGGATGGCTCCGCTTTCGTCATCCGGAAGGTTGGCCAGTGGCTGAACGCTCACGGCTGCGGGAGAGGCGAATTCCCATCCGCCCTGATCGAGTTGGACGGAGATGCGCTGGATGGCAGCCGTCCCGGTGGGGAGAGGGAGTCCCTTGCCGAGATCACCAGTCGGCAGCTCGAACGTGGCATGGGCACGAAATGTCCCGGCCCGCTCCAGAGCGACAAAATAGAGAGTCGCGCCATCCCTCTGGGTTTTTGTGACCCGCAAGCCCTCGTCCGCTTGAAATCCGGTCAGCACCGCCGGTGGCCGGAGGAGAAGAAAACTGTCGCCGACAACTCCCCGAACCTGAATGTCGAGTTCGCCGAAGAGTCGTCCCTCGCGGATTTTCCATGACTGGGAAATCGACTCGGCGGGCGCGCAGTCCTGGGCGTGTACCGTCGGGGTCGCGCTGATTGCCAGAAGCGCGAGTGCGGCGGCCACAGGCCCGACAGCCCGGCGCGGTTTGCGCATCCAGCGCAGGAAGGTCGGGAGAAGAAGGAACAAAAACACATCCAGACCGATGAAGAAAAAGAAGAGCGCGGCACCTCCCCGCTGGGCGAGGATTCCCCAAACCACAAGCGATATTCCGACGCAAACCGGCCACAGGGTCGAAGCCCTGAGAAATGCCTGCAGGCCGGCGTATGCCAGCAATCCCAGTCCCGCGACGCCGACCGCCACCCCCCATACGGAAATCATCGCACGACTGGCCCCCACGTTGGCCAGATGGATCGAGATGGATTCGCCCGCCGGAACCACCCGGGCCGAGTAGGAGAGGGAGGCTTCGTTCGTTCGGCGTTCCCTTGTGGCGGTGCGGGCGAGACTCAGGGAAGACACCACGACGACCGCTGCAATCGCGAAGCCGGCCAGCGATTTCCATGTCATGCTCTGTCTCAGCAGGACGACTGCAGCGACGATCCCGGCCAACAGGACAAAAACCGCAACGGGCGAGCGGTCCGAGATCCATTCAAAGCCAGTCTCAGTGAGGGCGGGAGAGTTGAGCAGTGCGGTCCCGCCGTTCGGAACGAGGAGTTGACCGGCATCGCCGGTGACCGTCCATTCGCTGATAATCGTTGGCGCGAGGGTTTTGGGCGAGAAGAGGACCGGAGCCTGGGGGCGCTTGGCATTTTGCCCCAGTCGCAGGACGACTTCGACCGGTTCGTTGGGGTTCAGGTGCGGCGGAAGGGGGATGAGCGTCTGCTCCCCATCGACACGGGCGTTCACGATCTCCTTGTTGGCGCGGGCCTCCCACAATTGCACGCCTTCCGGAAGCGCGATGCGCAGCGCCTTGCGTCCGCGGGTTTTCACAAAATATCGGGCGTCCGTCACGACCTGGCCATCGCGCGAGACGCGGCTGTCGAGTGTTGCGTAGTCAACGACCTGATCGACCGTCTCGGCCGGGGCATACCACTGGATGTTCATGTCCAGAGCAAACGGGCGGGCGGTATATTGGTAGGCGGCGAGGGATGGCGATGTGGTCAGCAGGCGATACTCGGTCGGCAATTCCATCGGATCCAACTTGAGGAGAGAGCCTTCGGCCTTAAGGACACGGGATTTGACCTGGCGGGTGCTCACAACCTGGACGAATCCTCGTTCGCCCTGAACGTTCAGCGGACGGACCCCGCCGGGCTTGATGTCTCCGCCTCGGGCGCTCATCGGTTGTTCAAATGTGATGAGCAATGTCGCCGCGCCGAGGACGGGTTGATGCAGGGAGACGATCAACTGGCTGCCCTCACGCCGCCAATCGCGGCGCACATTTTGACCGACGACTTCGATATTTCCCGCAGATTCCGGTATTTCGATCCGCCATTCGCCCGCAGGCGCGCCAACCACGAAATAATTGATCAGGACGCTGCCCGAGACGACGCCTTCCTTGAGCGAGTAGAGGTGGAACACATCCGCCTGCACGCTTTGGCCGAGTGCCTCGACTTTGAACGACGCCGACCAGTCGGCCTCGCGCTGGCGATAGGCTTGCTGGAGTCCGGCGATCTGGGCGGGGAAATACCCCAGCGGCATTTCGGCCAATTTGTCCACGGAGGCCGGAAGGATCCGGAATCCGGGGACCGAAACCACGCCAATATGCCCGCGCACCGACTTGGCGCCGGGATAGGAAAGGGGAGGCAACGTCCACTCGCCCGCCGCCGCCGCCTGGTTTTTCTCGAGCCGGAGATGGAGCAATTGGCGTCCGTCCACCGCCTTGCTAAAGAGGATTTTGAGCATCCGCGAGCCCTTGGCGGACTCCGTTTCGGCGGCGTAATCGGCGACTGACGCCCCGGTGGCCGCGACGACCGCGTAGTCGTCCGGAATGGCGAGCGACCACTCGCGGAGAGGAGCCTCGCGGATATCGAGTTCGAGGTCGGCCGTGATCACGCGATCCGTGTCGGCCAATTGATAAACAACGACCTGCGAGACGCCAACCTCCGGCAGGATCTGGTTGGCAACCAGACGGTAGGAATAATTGGCAGAAGGGAAGCGGTACACGATCACCTGTCGGGTTCCCGCCTCAACCGGTGCTCCGGGGAACTGGGCCGGGGCAAGTTGCATCATGCCAGAAGCATCCGAGACCTCCAGGCGAACCGCTCCGTCGTTGGCGACCCGCACGAAGCCCGAATGGCGCACCCCGCCCTCGGGGGTGAGCCGCAGCGGTTCGGCCCGGACGGGGAATTTTCCGAGGGGCGACTGGCTGCGCACCAGCAGGGAACCGGTCTTCTCAAACGGACGGCTGAGCCTCACTTCGAGAACCCGGGAGTTGCCGTCCGGCAGCACCTTCCAGCCCAGTACGTTCGTGCCTTCGACACCGAGAATTTCCCCAGGTCCGTCAAGTTTGACCCGGATGCCCGGCAATTTCCCCTGGAGGATGCGGAAATCAACCTGAGCGGTCTGCCGGAGCAACCCGGCACCGACCCGCACATCACTTTTCTCGTAGCTGGTAAACGAGAGCGAGCCGACCCCGGACTCGCGCGATGCCTTCCACCCGACCGAGGCATTGCCATCGGCGGCGAGAAATCCCCTGCGGGAATTGGCATCCGGAACGACTGCCGCGAGAGGATCGAACGTGACGTCCTTTGGGAGCCCCTCGATTTGCAGGGGAACGACCGCACCGGACGGCATTCGGAAATCCAGGGATTTCCACTCGCCTTCGCGGACGGCGGCCACAAATTCCAGATCGGCCGGCACCGATCCGGTCTTATCGAAAACAAGTTCCGACTGGTCGCCCTTCAATTCCACATGCCACCCATTGCCCGAAGACGCACCCGCCAGCGCGGCCCGACCCGAGAGCAAAGGAAACCTCGCGCCGACCTGACGAACCCGGGCCTCCGCCCGCAGGCGAAAATTCACGCATCCCGCCAGCGCGTCGAATTTGCCGACAAGTTGGGTTCCGATGAGATCGGCTTCCGCCATCGCCGCGCCGCGCTGGGTGAGCATGGCCTCCAACGCGTTTTCTCCCGTTCCGGAAAATTGTTGGTCCCCGTGGGGTTTGGGATCGGGCCCGAGAGGAACCAATCCGTCAGCCCGCGTGACGCGCACATCCACCGCACCGTCGGGCACCAGCTTGATCGTCGATGCGAAGCCCACCGCCTCACCAGGCGTCAGGACCGGCAGGGCGAGGGAACCGGGGACATTTGGCTTGGAAATTTTCACTTTGACCAAGAAGTTTGCGGTTTCCGGTCCCGGTTGACCGTCCTTGAGCACCATGCGAAGGTCGAGAAACCGCTTGCCCCCGGACAACCGGACCGCCCAGTCACGGAGACCGTCGCCGGTTACCTCCACGACCTCACCCGCACCATCGAGGCCAAGCGAGAGGACTTCCGGACGTCCCTGCACCACCCGCACGGCCACTTTGATCTCGGCGGAAATCGCATCCTTGCCCAGACGCAAGACATTGGATGCCGAGGCCGAAAAGAACAGCGGAGACTTCGGCAGAACCCCTCGAGCCTCAACCACCAGCCGGCCATCGCCCGGAGCGATTTGAGCCGAAACACTGGCACGGTCGGCCCGTGCTTCGCTTTGCGAATAAACCGCCACCGGTTGGGCGGCGAGACAGATCAGGAGGATGGCAAGTGCGATTTTCATGAGTTGGTTTTAGATAATTCGGGATTCCAAGTTGTCAGGAGATTGTAAAATCTTTGTGAGATTTGTGTGAGATTCGGGCTGCAGTCCGACCCGGTCTGGCCAAAACGCATTCGTCCCCTCCCCTACAAGACACGCCAGTTGGAAAATCCTTGGAAACAATCGATTCCAAGTCAGTCGAACCAATAGAAGCCCACCCTGACCAGAGTCATCTATAACGACCTGATTGAGGACATGAGCGGGGGATTGGGATTTCGACGTTCTGACCGCCGAAAACGGCTATCGGTGTGATTGCTCCAAGATCTTCCGGGCGATTGCGAGGGCCTCATCGACATCGCGTGCCACGAAATCGTCGCCAAGCGCGTCGAGGAATCCGGCCTGGGTCATCATGAAATAGGGCTGCGTATGGGCACCGCAAATGATGACGTGGCCACTTTGGGCCTTGATTTTGGAGACGAGCATTTCGAGGGCGTTGAGGGCGGTGGCATCCATCGACGTGACCGATCTCATGCGGAGGATGACGACTTTGGGCCGGACGTTTGCCGCGAGGAGGGCATCCTCGAGTTTGTCGGCGGCTCCGAAGAGGAAGGGTCCGGCGATCCGGTACACGGTCACGCCCTCGGGAACGTGCTTGCCGTTGATGGAATGGCGGTCGCCCTCGTCCTCGTTCGCTTGGGTGACTTTTGCCACGACGGTTGTATCGGTTACCCGCTTGATGAACAGCATGGCGGCCAGGAGCATTCCAATTTCGACAGCCACCGTGAGGTCGAAAACGACGGTCAGGAAAAAAGTCGCAAGAAAAACAGCGGCATCCGAACCTGGAATTCGGCGTAGTCGGAGAAATTCCCGCCATTCGCCCATGCGGAGGGCGACTCCTGCGAGAATGGCACTGAGAACTGCCAAGGGGACGTATTTCGCGAGGGGAGCCGCGACGAGGATAATAGCGAGGAGAGTCGCCGCGTGGACGATGCCGGCCACGGGAGAAAAGGCTCCTGCCTGGATATTGGCAACCGTGCGCGCAATCGCTCCGGTGGCAGGGATTCCGCCGAAGAGAGGCGTAATGAGGTTTGCGATGCCTTGGCCAACAAGTTCTGTGTTCGCATTGTGCCGGTCGCCCGTAATGCCGTCCGCCACGACGGCGCAGAGGAGCGACTCGATGGCAGCAAGCAACGCGATGGTGATCGCAGGTTGGAACATTTCGGTGACTGTGGCCAGGCTGAAAGCAGGAAAATGGAATGCAGGCAGGCCCGCTGGGAGTTCGTGGAATTCGCTTTTAATTGTTGCAACCGGCAAATCGAAAACGGCAACCACCAGAGTCGCGCCCACCAGAATCACGATAGCCGCCGGGATTTTCTTCAGGAAGGCAAAGCGCGGCCACACTCGCAGGATGATTAACGAGACGGACGCAAGTGCCAGCGTGGCGAAATTCGTGCCCGGTAAAGCGTTCCAAAGGACGGGAATCTTCTGAAAGAACTCGGCCGGCAAGTCAGGGGTGACCAGTCCAAAAAAATCTTTGACCTGACTGAGGAGGATGATGACCGCAATGCCGCTGGTGAATCCTGTGGTGACAGGGTAAGGGATGAACTTGATGAGTGCGCCGGTCTTCATGAGACCCATCGCAATCAGGATGAGCCCCGCCAGCATGGTGCAGACCACGAGTTTGTCGAAACCGTAGGTTTTCACAATCCCGTACACGATCACAACGAATGCTCCGGTCGGCCCGCCAACGCAAAGCCGGGTTCCTCCGAAAAACGAGATCAAAAATCCGGCGATGATGCCAGTGTAGATTCCCTGCTGTGGCGTGACGCCCGATGCAATCCCGAAGGCCATTGCCAGAGGAAGCGCAATCACTCCGAGTGTCAGGCCAGCGAATAGGTCAGTTGCGAATTTTTTCCCGTTGTAGGTACGGAGAATTTGGAACAGATAGGGCGTATTATAGAGACTGTCTTTCATTTCTGATTAGTACGTCTAATACCGTATTGCCAAGGAAGGCAAGAATAAACGACGTTTAGCGCTCGGGCGGATCTGCCCACTGGGCGAGAGACCGATGGGCGATTAGGTTCGGCGCAGGGTCGTGTCGCGCAGGTATTTCGCATCGTCACGTTCCGGATGGTCGAGTGTGAAGTGGAGCCCGCGGCTTTCCTTCCGGCTGAGGGCGCAATCGACCACCAGCGAGGCCACGGTCACAAGGTTGCGAAGTTCGAGGAGGTCGGTGGAAACTTTGAAGTTCCAGTAAAACTCTTGGACTTCGGTGTGGAGATTGCGGAGGCGGGTGGCGGCCCGTTGAAGGCGTTTGTCGGTGCGGACAATGCCTACGTAGTCCCACATGAGGCGCCGGATTTCCTCCCAATTGTGGGAGATAACAACCAGTTCGTCCACATCCTGCACCTGACCGGCGCGCCATTCCGGGAGATCGAATTCCACGCGCTGACGACCGTTGCGGATGGTTTTTTCGGCGGCTCGGCGGGCAATGACAAGTCCTTCGAGAAGGGAATTGCTGGCAAGTCGGTTCGCGCCGTGGAGTCCCGTGCAGCCGACCTCGCCGATGGCGTGGAGTCCGCGCAGCGAGGTTTCGCCATTGAGGTCGGTTTTGACGCCCCCGCACTGGTAATGCGCGGCAGGGACGACCGGGATGGGTTGGGTCGTAATGTCGAGCCCTCCGCGCAGGCAGGTCTCATGAATGTGGGGGAATCGTTGCCGGATGAAGTCGGCCGGTTTATGAGTGATGTCGAGGTACACGCACTTGCTCCCACTGCGCTTCATTTCGGCGTCGATTGCCCGGGCTACAATGTCGCGCGGGGCGAGTTCCTTTTGGGGGTTGTGCCGTTCCATAAAGCGGCGTCCGCGCGAGTCAAGGAGGATGCCTCCCTCGCCGCGCACGACTTCGGAAATGAGAAACGATTTGATTTCGGGGTGGAAAAGGCACGTTGGATGGAACTGGATGAATTCCATGTTCGCGATGGTCGCGCCCGCGCGCCAAGCCATGGCCACACCGTCACCAGTGGCGACATCCGGGTTTGTGGTATAGAGGTACACCTTGCCGCAGCCCCCGGTGGCGAGGACGTTGACGTCGCTGCGGAGAGTTTCGACTTCGCCCGTGGCCTCATCGAGCACGTACACGCCGACGCAACTGTTCTGCATGGCGTAGCCGAGTTTTCCCGTGGTGATGAAGTCCACCGCCATGTGGTGCTCCATCAGCTCGATTTTCGGGTGGTTGCCCGCTTTTTCGAGGAGCGTGCGTTCGATTTCCAGCCCCGTGCAATCGCGGTAATGCAGGACTCTGCGCTTCGAGTGCCCCCCCTCGCGCCCGAGGTCGAGCTCGTCGTCGGGGGAGATTCCCCGGCGGTCGAAATGCATGCCCATGGCGATGAGTTCGGAAATGCGCTCGGGGCCGCCGCTCACAATCGCCCGGACGGCGTCCTCATGGCAGAGTCCGGCACCGGCGACGAGGGTGTCGCGGATGTGAAGGTCGAAGGAATCTTCCTCGCTCGTCACGCAGGCAACGCCTCCCTGAGCCCAGGCGGTATTTGAGTCGGCCTTGCCCCGTTTTGTGACGATGGCAACCGATCCGTGCTCCGCCGCTTCGAGTGCAAACGAAAGTCCGGCAATGCCGCTTCCGATAACGATATAGTCGAATTCTCTCATGGCACTGCGGGGAGTGAGATATTGTCGATCAGGCGGGCCTTACCGAGGAAGACAGCCGCCATCAGGCGTCCGGTGCGGCTGCGTTTGGCCAAAGGACGAAGCGTCTCGGCGTCCACGGCCTCGATGTAGTCAATGCGGGCACCGGGGATTTCGGAAATTCCACGTTCCGCCGCCCGACAAATGGCGGCGGGGGATTTGAGCAAAGCGGCTTGGGTGAGCGATTTGTGGATGAGGGGGGCAATGGCGCGTTCCTCCGGGGTGAGATACACGTTCCGCGAACTGGTTGCGAGTCCGTCGGCTTCGCGCACGATCGGATGGCCGACAATGGCCACCGGGAAATCGAGGTCCCGGACCATACGTCGGATGATGGCGAGTTGTTGCCAATCCTTCTCCCCAAAAACTGCGTGGGTCGGTTGTGCGGCGAGGAACAACTTGGCCACGACCGTACAAACCCCACGGAAATGCCCCGGACGAGCCCGTCCGCACAGAACCTGCGAAAGATCGGACTCGTCCACAAAAACCGATTTGTCCGCCGCGTACATATCCCCAGGCGGCGGGGCAAAGACCGCGTCCGCACCCGCCGCCCGGCACACCGCGAGATCTTTGCGGAGCGGGCGCGGGTAGGCCTCGAAATCCTCGCCCGGGCCGAATTGGGTGGGGTTGACAAAAATGGAGACGACGACAACTCCGTTGCGACCTGCCAGTTTTCGAGCGTGCCGGACCAGACTGGCATGCCCGTGGTGGAGCGCACCCATTGTTGGGACAAGGACGACCGGCACTCCAAGCGGACGGGGCCAGGCACGAAGTGATGAGATCGTTTTGGCGATTTTCATGGAACCATCTTTCCGGGGAGTTTTTTGGAGAATGTGTGGTTCGGCGTCACTTCGGTCTCCCCATCCGGAGCGCCGTCAGTTGGTCGCCGGTGCGGCGTCCGGAGTGGCCGGCGCAACATTTTCGGCAGGGGGAGTCGCGGGTGAAGAGGGTTGCTCGGCAGGGGGAGTCGCGGGCGAAGAGGGTTGCGCTGCGGGCGCCATCTCAGACGGCGCGGATTCCACAACAGGCGGGGCCACTTGTTGGGAGGCGTCGGGGGTCGTCACAGGCGCAGGGGGCGCCGGAACTGCGGGAGATGCCGCTGGGGCGGGTTCCGGTGTGTCGAGGAGTTTCTGCTGAACGGGAGTCACTCCCCCGGACGTCTTGGCAGTCAGGATGGAAAGCAGGAGGGTGAGTGCGAAAAAGCCACCAGCCAGCCACGTGGTGAATTTGCCAAGCACCTGGGTGGCCTGCGCGCCGAAAATATTATCCGTCACACCGCCTCCAAATGCGGCACCCAACCCCTCGCTCCGAGGGCGTTGCATGAGGACAACCAAGACCATCAACAGGCACACGAACACGTGTGCGGCGATCAAAAGGGGCATGACGATGAACATTATTTTAGGGAATAAAGTCCGCAGCCTAGCAGAGTTCGGGGGATTGTAAAGGGCTTGCTGCGGAAATATGATCCATCGGGGCGCATCTCCATTTGGTGCAGAAATCACTTTTGGCGGGCGTTCGCCCGCGTAGGTAAGAAGCGGGCAAGATGCCCGCGCTCCTTTGTTTGCACCAATCGGAGATGCGCCCCATTCGGAGTCCATCGAGCGACAAATCACTCAGGGTTTTCCCGCGGCGAAGTGGGACGCGATTTCCTCCGGGGAGAGAACTCGGGAGAGGACGAAAACTTCGTCCATGGCACCGACAAAATTCCGGAATTGGTTGACGGGGCGAGAGTCTCTTGTGACGTTGGAGGCGCGGTTGCCGAGGCTCATCGATCCAAGGACCGCAGGAATGGGATTTTTGAATGCGCCCTCGCCGATGGGGCGTCCGTCCCGGTAGTGGACGACCCGTCCGGTTGCGGATTCGTAGGTGGTGACGAGGAATA
>Ga0114938_1002145_pt1 | contig 12754 bp, 6 predicted proteins | sample AshMeaBigSpring_FD_88675 | JGI IMG/M metagenome (GOLD analysis project Ga0114938, IMG submission 88675) | Groundwater microbial communities from Big Spring, Nevada to study Microbial Dark Matter (Phase II) - Ash Meadows Big Spring | ecosystem: Environmental > Aquatic > Deep subsurface >...
CATCGACTGATCGAACAGCTCTTGACCGTCGTCGCGATGCCACTTTCAGAAATCCGGCGCAATCAGAAGAAGACGCAGGGGATGACATCATGAGCGTCTTCAACCGATTGAAACACATCCCAATTGCCAGCAAGCTGATGTTGGCATTTGGCGCCGTCGTGACCCTTTCGTTACTGGTTACCGGATTTGCCATTTACCAGTTGTACCTGATCAATGCCACCACACTGGAGATGCGAAGCAACTGGTTGGTGGCCACGCGCTACCTGGGTGAGGCCGATGGGTTGCTCACGGATGAGCGGCGCATGGTCAACGCGCATATTTTGGCAGTGGATGCCGCCGAGAAGGGAAAGTTTGAAGTCCAGATCGAGGCTGGCCGGAAATACTTTCGTACCGCGTGGGAAAAGTATTTCGCCACTGTGACTTTGCCCGAAGAAAAGGCACTGGTGAGGAAGTTCGAACGCGAATATGCCCGCTATCGGAAGGAAGTGGAACCTGTGCTGGCGCTATCCAGCGCACGCAAGGCGAACGAAGCGCGGGAACTTCAGGTGGCCAAGGCGGGTCCCGCTCAGGACGCGGCCCGCCAGGCCATGCGGGAGATTGTCGAATTCAATCAAAAAGGGGCCGATGGTACGACGGCCTTGGCGAGCAACTTTTTTGAATCCGGCTGGCGTCTCTTGGGCATCCTGGCGGCAATGATTGTGGCTGTGTCTGCCGGCATGGTGCTCGTCATGAGAAGACAATTGCTGGCGCCGATTCAGCGTGTCACCAACGATCTTGCAAGGCTGGCCGTGGGCAAGACGGATATCAGTACAGAACCTGAGGACCGTCTCGATGAAATCGGTCGGATGACCGAAGCGTTGTTTTCGCTCCGCCAGGCAGTTGAGGAGCAATCACGAATGGCCTGGATCAAGGCAAGCAGTACCGAGATTGTTGCTGCGATGCAGGGACAGCGGTCCATGACCGATCTTGCCAGGCATTTGATCACCAGAATCGCAGTAGTCATGGGGGCACAAGTCGGGGCTTTCTACTACTTTGATCCTGAGTTGATGGAGTATCGCCTGCTTGGAAGCTACGGTCATCAAAGGCGCAAGGAATTCTCTCAGCACTTCCAGTTGGGCGAGGGGATTGTCGGCCAGTGCGCAATCGAGCGCAACATGATCATTCTCGAGGAAGTGCCGCCGGACTATATCGATATTTCTTCCGGACTCGGCAAGGCACGGCCTCGTTCTGTCCTCGTCACGCCCGTGAGCTTGCCCGGCGGAGGAATACCCGCCGTGATCGAACTGGCGTCGCTAAAAGCTTTCGGGCTGCGTGAGCAAGCCCTGCTGGATGAAGTGCTTCCCATGATTGCCATGGGCATCGAAATTCTGGAGCGGAACCTGGAAACACAGCGCCTGCTGGACGAAAGCATGACCCGCACAGCGAAGGAACCGACGTGTTGAAGCACATTCTTCGATGGCACATCCTGCTGGCATGTACCTTCCTCATGCTCAACCCGCTGGCTCGTGCGCAGGGGATTGATCCCCGTGTTCAGCTGACCGCAGAAGAGCGTGCCTTTATTGTCGGAAAAAACATCCGGCTCGGTGTCGACCTGGCCTGGCCACCCTTCGAGTTCACCGATCAAACCGGCAATTACCGCGGCGTGGGTGCCGATTACGTCGCTCTGGTTTCTCAGCGACTTGGTCTGGCGATGCAGCCGGTTCCCGGGCTTTCGTGGGACGCCGTGCTTGAGGGTGTCAAAACAGACAACGTGGATGTCATTCCAACGCTCTCGGCGTCACCTGAGCGAGAGACTTTTCTCAATTTCACCAGGCCATTTGCGAGTTTTCCGGGGGTCATCGCGGTGCGCACAGACAATCGACAGGATTACCGGTCGCTTGATGCGCTTGATGGGAAACGCATCGCCGTCGTGCGTGGTTATATCACTGCCGACCTGCTCGCCAAGGATTACCCGGGCGTCAAGCGGGTTCTCGTGGCCAACGTCGAGGAAGGCCTCAGGACGCTTCTTCGCGGGGAGGCCGATGCATTCTTTGACAATCTGGGGGTGATTAACTGGCTCATCGAAAACAAGGGGTATACCAATATCCATGTCAGTGGCAGCACCCGTTACGACTTTCCATTTTCGATGGGCGTGCGTAAAGACTGGCCGTTATTGGCTTCTGCGCTGGATAAGGCCATTGCGACCCTGACTGCCGAGGAGCACCGAGCCATCCACGACCGCTGGGTAGCTGACAAAAGCGCGTTGTCCATCGATTGGCGTGAGACCCTCAGGTGGGGTCTTCCATTGATATTGGTCATCTTGCTGGCAGGGGGGTATCTCGTTCGCAGCAACCGGCGCATGCAGGCAATGGTCCTTGTCATGCAGGCAACGGAAGCCCGTTTGCGGGAAGAAACCCTTCAACGCGAACAGGAGAGTCAGCTCAAGGGCTGGACAGCTGAGTTTGTGCAGAAACTTCAGCAGGTCGATCAGGATGAGTGGCAGTTCGCCAGTACGGTTCTTTCGGCGCTGGCCGGTCGCACCGGTGCGGTTGTGGCTGCCATGTTTCTTCGTGATAAAGATAGCGATCAATTCCGTTGCATGGGCGGCTATAACATCGCGTGTGAGCAGTGTGCGCCTTTCGAAATCGGTCAAGGCATGGCGGGAAATGCCGCTGCATCTGGAAAGCGAATTTCTTGTAACGACATTCCCGGTGGCTATCTCCCTGTAGCTGGGATTACGCTCCGCATCGATCCTGCACATCTCGAGATTGTGCCAATTCTGGTCGACGAGCAGGTCCGCAGCATCGTCGAGCTAGCTTACCTGCAGCCGCCCGATGAAATCGGAGTGGTATTGGATGCTGCCGTTCCGGCAATTACGTTAAGCCTCGAAATCCTATTGCAAAAGCAGGCAATGCTTGCGGATTACCAGGAACGTGCTGCGATGGAAGAGCGGCAACGACTAATCCTGGGAAGCGTGACCGAAGGAATATTTGGCCTCGATCTTGATGGGCGCGTTACCTTTGCCAATCCAGCAACGGAACGCATGCTCGGTTATGAATCCGGCGAATTGCTCGGGCGCGCCATGCATGGCTTGTCCCACCATCACTACCCCGATGGCCGTGACTTTCCTCGTGAGGAATGCGCCATGTACCACACCACGCGGGATGGCGAATCTCGCGAAGTGAGCGATGAGGTCTTCTGGCGCAAGGATGGTACGAGCTTCCCAATCGCCTACACCACGACCCCCATGCGCCAGGGGGAGCGCATCATCGGTGCGGTTATCAGTTTTCGCGACATTACCGAGCAGAGGCGAGCGGCGCTTGCACTGGAACAGGAAAAGGCACGACTGCAGAACATTCTCGATGCAGCGCCGGTTGGGGTCGGGATCTCCGTCCGGGGCATTGCCCGACTCGCCAATCCGGCTATCCACAAGATGCTCGATTTCCGGGTCGGCCAGGCGATGCCCGATGTGTATGTCAATCCTGCCGATCGCGAATTCATGCTCAACGGGCTTCGCAGCCAGGGCGTCCTGCGTGACTGGGAAGTTCAGCTCTTTAACCCGCAGCGGGAACCGCGTGACTATCTGACCACGTTCATGCCCATCGACTATGAGGGAGACGCCGGAGTGCTTGCCTGGGTGATCGACATCACCGAACGCAAACGCATGGAAGAGGAAATTAAGCGCACCAATTTCATGAACGACCAGGCGCTGGGACTCACCAAGGCGGGCTATTGGCATGTCCCGCTTGATGGATCCGGCTGGTATAACTCGTCGAAACGGGCGGTCGATATCTTTGGCGACATTCCCAACGAAAACTATCGCTATCGCGTCATGGAGGACTGGTTCGTCAACGTCGAGGCTGGAGACCCAGAATACGCCAAGGCCACCGGGCAAAACTTCCAGGACGCCATTGAGGGCAAGATCCCCGCTTACGACTCGATCTACGCCTACAAACGACCCATCGATGGCAAGGTCGTATGGATTCATGCTTTTGGCTCGGTATCCAAGGACGCCGAGGGCAAGCCGACCGACATGTACGGCGTAACTCAGGACATTACCGACTACATGCTAGCCCAGCAAGAGCTGGCCAAGGCCAAGGCGCTTGCCGAAGAAGCCACCAAGGCCAAGAGCGATTTCCTTGCCAACATGAGCCACGAGATCCGCACGCCGATGAACGCCATCATCGGCATGTCGCACTTGGCGCTGCAAACACCGCTCGACAAGAAGCAGAAGAACTACATCGAGAAGGTGCATCGCGCCGGCGAGAACCTGCTCGGCATCATCAACGACATCCTCGACTTCTCAAAGATCGAAGCCGGCAAGATGACCATCGAGCACGTCGACTTCCGCTTAGAAGACGTGCTCGACCACCTGGCCAACCTGGTCGGCATCAAGACCGACGATAAAGGACTCGAGCTATTGTTCAACACCGCGCCCGACGTCCCTACCGCACTGATCGGCGACCCGCTGCGCCTGGGACAGGTGTTGATCAATCTCGGCAACAATGCCGTGAAATTCACCGATACCGGCGAAGTCATCGTCAATATTGAGACCGTGCCGGACGCCCCCGGGCTGGCGGATGGCGAAGTCGAGCTGCACTTCTGGGTCAAGGACACCGGCATCGGCATGACGCCAGAGCAGTGCGGCAAGATGTTCCAAAGCTTCAGCCAGGCGGATGCCTCGACGACCCGCAAATACGGCGGCACGGGGCTGGGACTGGCCATCTCAAAGAGTCTGGTCGAAGGCATGGGCGGCCGCATCTGGGTCGAGTCGAATGTTGGCAAGGGCTCGGAATTTCACTTCCATGCCCGCTTCGGATTGCAAAAAGATCCCATGCCACGGCGCATGTTCCGTGCCGACGAACTGTTCGGCGTGCGCGTGCTGGTGGTGGATGACAACGCCTCGGCGCGCGAAATCCTGTCGACCATGGCTAAGTCCTTCGGCCTCGAAGTGGATGTCGCCCGCGATGGCAAGGACGCGCTCGACATGGTATTGCATGCGGAACGGCAGACGCTGCCCTACGACCTGATCCTCATGGACTGGCAGATGCCCGGCATGGACGGCGTCGAAACCGTGCTGCGCCTGCAGGACGAACACCTCAATCACACGCCGGCGGTCATCATGGTGACCGCCTACGGGCGTGAAGAGGCACTGAACGCCGCCGAGCAGCGCGGCGTGGCGATCCGCACGGTGCTGGCCAAGCCAGTCACGCCGTCCACCTTGCTCGAAGCGGTGGGCGACGTGCTCGGCAAGGGGCAGCTGGTGGAAACGCGTGAAAGCGAAAAGCGCGATGATCACGCCGACGCCATGGCCGCGCTCAAGGGCGCGCGCATTCTGCTGGTCGAAGACAACGAAATGAATCAGGAGCTGGCGCTGGAGCTGCTTGGCCAGGCCGGTGTCAATGTGACCGTGGCCAACAATGGCCAGGAAGCAGTCGATGCCGTCAAGCGCGAGCCAGCCTTCGACGGCGTGCTGATGGACTGCCAGATGCCGGTAATGGATGGCTACACGGCGACGCGCGAGATCCGCAAATTGCCGCAGTTCGAGAAGCTGCCGATCATCGCCATGACTGCCAATGCCATGGTCGGCGACAAGGAAAAGGTGATCGCGGCCGGCATGTGGGATCACATCGCCAAGCCGCTCAACGTCGGCGAGATGTTTGCGACGATTGCCAAGTGGATCAAACCTCCAGCCGATGCCGTCCTGTCAGCGTCGACTATTGAAGAGGAAATCCCTGCCGTGACACCCCCCGTCTCCCCCACCGCCGGCGGCCTGCCGCCACTACCCGGCATCGACGTCAAAGCCGGCCTGGCCACCTGTGCCGACATGGCGTCGCTTTATGCACGCATGCTGGTCAAGTTCCGCGATAGCCAGGGCAAGTTCGCCGAGCTGTTCGCCGCCGCCAGGCTCGACGCCGATCCCGAGGCCACCGCCCGCGCCGCACATACGCTCAAAGGCACGGCCGGCAACATCGGCGCCAAGGCGCTGCAAGCTGCGGCCGGGGCGCTTGAACATGCCTGCAAGGAGAAGGCGCCGGCTGATCAGGTCGAGACGCTGCTGCAAAAAGCGCTGGCCGAGCTGGCCATAATTCTGCCCGGTCTGGAAATAGTCGACGTGAGCGTAGGAAATCCCCGTGGGACTGGCGAGACGGCGCCGAAAGCACGCGCCCCTGCCATCCAGGAAGCCGAACTGAAGGCAGCACTGACCAAACTCAAGCATCTGCTGGAAGAAAGCGACTCGGAAGCCGGCGACCTTCTTTCCGACCTGCTCGACAAGCTCGGCAGTGCGCCGCTGGCAAAACAGCTTAAGCCCGTTGCCTCGGCTATCGAAGGCTTCGATTTCGACGAGGCTCTGGAGAAACTGCGGGGAGTGAGTGCGTAGCATGGTGCACTCCTCGTCACCGGGTCTGCATATTGTCGGCGTTGGCGCTTCGGCGGGCGGGCTGGAGGCCATGGTGCCGCTGTTTGCCCGGATGCGACCGACGGGGCGAGTGGCCTATGTGGTGGCGCAGCACATGGCCAAGAATGGCCACGACGAACTGGTGGTGAAACTGATCAACCGCGAATCGGCGTTGCCGGTGGTGCTGGCCGGTGACGATCAGGCGCTCGCCGCCGATACCGTGTATTTAATCCCTTCCGGCCGCGACGGCGTGATAAAAAACTGTCGTATCGCCTTGCATGCCCCCGGGCATCTGTCGACGCCTTCGGTGAATGCGTTGTTCACATCTCTTGCCGCAATGGGCAAGGGTGCCGCCATTGGTATCGTGCTCTCCGGCGCCGGTGCGGACGGCACCGTGGGCTGCCGCGCCATCAAGGCCGCCGGCGGGTTGACCATCGCCCAGCTACCGGCCGAGGCGAAATACGATGGCATGCCCAGCGCCGCCATCGACGCCGGAGTGATTGACGAGACCTTGCCGGTGGCGGCCATCGGCGAGCGACTGGCGTCGCGCTATGCCACGCTGCGTCTGTCGGATGCAAAGCCGCTGCAAGCCGCCGTCGTCATGCCGGGCCGATCCGTTAGTGCCGTCCCACCAGCACCGACTTTTGTTCCCAGACCCTCTCCTGCCGTCACCCCTTCTTCTGGCTACGAGCAACTGCTCAAACTGGTGCATCAGGTGACCCAGATCGATTTCAGCAGCTACAAGGAAGACACGCTGTTGCGCCGACTCGACAAGCGGCTGGCCACGCTCGGCATCGCCAGTCTGGACGATTACCTCGCCCATGCCCGCAAGGAGCCCGACGAAATTAAGACACTGCAGCACATGTTCCTGGTCTCGGTCTCATCTTTCTTTCGCGACGGAAAATCGTTCGCGGCGCTGAGGATGTCGCTGGCCCAGCGTCTGGCCGGCAAGCCGGCGGGCGAGCCGGTGCGCGTCTGGGTGCCCGGTTGCGCCTCGGGCGAGGAAGCCCTGACGCTGGCCATCCTGCTGCGCGAACTGTCGGACAGCCATCCGGTCGAGATTGTCGGTACCGACCTCAACCCGGAAGCGCTGGCCATCGCCCGCGTCGGTAGTTACCGGCAAACCGCTTTCAAGGAAATGGACGGGAGCCTGCGCGACCGCCATTTCCAGCCGCATGGCCAGCACTACCAAGCCAACTCGGACTTGCTGTCCTGCATTCGCTTCGAGCAACGCGACGTGCTCGCCGGGGCACCGCTGCAGTCGCTCGATCTGGTGAGCTGTCGCAATCTGCTGATCTATATGAAGTCCGAACTGCAGGATGAGCTGATCACCTGCTTTCACCGGGCGCTGCACTCGCAAGGTCTGCTATTTATCGGCCAGTCCGAATCGTTGTCCGTTGTCGGCAACTCCCTGTTCGTGCCCATTGACCATTACCACCGCCTGTTCCGGCGGCGCCATTGAGGAAATACCATGTCCGCGTTGATGATTTCTCTCGAAAAACTGCGGCTCAACATCAAACTGGTGTTCGGCTTCAGCATAGGTCTGATCGTTGCCGCCGTGATCGGCTTCAACAGCCTGGCCATCCAGTCGGAAATGACCGCGCAGGTGGAACAACTTTACGATGTCGATCTGCTCGGCATTTCCCACCTCAAGGAAGCAAACGTCAATCTGATCTATATGGGGCGGGCGCTTCGTCAAGCCATGATTTCCCAGGACGATGCCGCTCGCGACAAGGCGCGCGCCCAGGTGGATGCGGCACGCACGGCCTTGCAACGCGAGCTCGTCGAAGCAAAGAAGCGCATCTATCGTACGGAAGCACTCGCCAAGTACGAAGAATTCCTGCGCCACTTCAATACCTTCAATGAAAACGTAGTGCATGCTTTAGCGATGCTGGAACGCGAACGTATCAATACCTCGGAGGCGGCACGCTTTGTCAGCAGTACCGAGTTCGCCAATGCAGTCAATGCAGCCGACACCAGTATCGATGATGTTATCCGCCTCAAGGAACAGGGGTCCAAACAGACGCTCGACACCATGCGACAGCGGTCTGCGGAAACCCGTCGTTTGGCTCTGGCGCTCTTGTTGGCTGGCTTGGTGGCGACGCTAGGTTTTGGCGTGCTGATCGGGCTATCCATCCAGCGCCCCAACGAGCGACTACGCAACTCGGTTCAAGAACTCACTGGGGGCAAGGTGGATGAGCCTATCCCGCACAAGGACTACCCCAACGAGATCGGTGTGATGGCGCGCGCGATTGGTGTGCTCCAAGACATCTATCGTCAGGCCAATGCGCAGCACTGGGTCAAGTCCAACCTATCCGACATCAGCGCCGACCTGCAGAAATGTGAAGACCCGCGCAGTCTGACACAGACAGCGGTGTCGAAAGTGGCGGCCGCTGTCGGTGCCGGCCATGGCGCGTTCTACGTCGTCGACAACGAGGGACGCTACAACCTGCAGGCCAGCTACGGCTACCGCGAGCGCAAACACCTGTCGAACAGCTTTGCTGTCGGAGAAGGGCTAGTCGGCCAGTGCGCCATGGAAAAAGCGCCGATTGCATTGAGCGCACCGCAAAACTACATCCGTATCAACTCCGGACTGGGCGAAGGCCCGCCAGCCTGCATCAGCGTGATGCCGGTAATCCTGGGTGAGCGCGTGCTAGGCGTGCTGGAAATGGCCTCCTTTCAGCAATTCACCGAACGCGAGGAAGCGCTAATGGACGCCTTGCTGCCCGTGCTGGCAACCAGCCTGGAGATCCTCGACAGGAATATGAAAACGCGCGAATTGCTGGTTGCGACACAGGAGCAGGCCGAGCGCATGGAAAAGCAAGCCGCCCAGCTTGAGGAACAGACCGTCGAGATGGAAGCCCAGCAGGCCGAACTGCTGGAAACCGAACACTGGTTCCGCAGCATCATCGATTCCTCTCCGGACGGGATCCTAGTCGCGGATGCGAACGGCAAGATCCTGCTCACCAATCCGCAAGCCGACGCCATTTTTGGTTACGAACCCGGCGAACTGGTGGGTGGCAGGATCGAGCAGCTGATTCCCGTCAATCTGCGGGCATCGCATGCTGCCATGGTGCAGCGCTTCATGGTAGAAGGGCAGAATGGTCCGATGGGCTCCGGCGTGGGCATCGCGGGGCAATGCAAGGATGGCCGCACACAAGCCATTTCAGTGATTTTGAATTTGCTGCCTCCACGCGGCCATCGAGACAAGTGCGTGAGCGTTTCGGTGCGACGGGTCGGCGGCTAATCTTTTTGGGAGAATGCGCATCATGGAACTTGACTTCATCGAAAAGAAAACCGTCCTGGTGGTGGACGACACCCCGGACAACCTTTCGCTCATGAGCAACCTGCTCAAGAATGACTACAAGGTCAAGGTGGCAAACAACGGCGAGAAGGCGTTAAAGATTGCCGCTACCGACCCACCACCCGACCTGATCCTTCTCGACATCATGATGCCGGGCATGGACGGCTACGAGGTTTGTCAGTTCCTCAAGCGCAACTCCGCTACCGCCAATATTCCCGTCATTTTCCTGACGGCCAAAGCGGAAGTGGAAGACGAGAAAAAGGGGCTGGAGTTCGGTGCGGTGGATTACATCACCAAGCCGGTCAGTCCCCCGATCGTCATGGCGCGCGTCAAGAACCATCTCGCCTTGAAGGCCCATGCGGACTTCCTGCGCGACAAGAGTGCCTATCTCGAATCCGAAGTTGAGCGACGCACCAAGGAAGTGATCGCCATACAGGATGTCACCATCCTTGCCATGGCATCACTGGCAGAGACGCGCGATTCCGATACCGGCAACCACATCCGGCGAACGCAGTTCTATGCCAAGGCCCTCGCCGAGAAGCTGAAACCAAATGAACGATTTAATGCGCTGATGACGAACCACTACATCAACATGCTGTTCAAGTCGGCGCCACTGCACGATATCGGAAAGGTCGGTATTCCTGATCGGATTCTGCTCAAGCCCGGTCGTTTCACGCCCGAGGAGTTCGAGATCATGAAAACCCACACCACGCTCGGCAAGGAGGCAATCGATCACGCCGAAGCGCAACTGGGCATGAGTGTCGAGTTTCTGGCGATGGCTAAGGAGATCGCGCTCTACCATCAGGAGAAATGGGATGGCTCAGGATATCCTGAAGGGCTCGCCGGCGATGCGATTCCTGTTTCGGCGCGGCTCATGGCCGTGGCTGATGTCTATGACGCGCTGATCAGCCGGCGCGTCTACAAGGAAGGTATGCCGCATGAAAAAGCAGTTGAGATCATCCAGGAGGGTAAGGGCAAACACTTCGATCCGGACATGGTCGATGCCTTTATGGCGATTCAGGAGGAATTCCGTCAGATTGCGCAGCGTTATGCCGATACCGACAACGATCTGAGCCGCAAGCAGGCCCAGTTCGAAAGAATGGCCAGTTAAATCAACACGGGGAGCACCATGTCATCTGAAAACGATTCGGCAGACAGCCGGGCGCGGCTGGAAAGTCTGCAGGCGGAAAACAGGTTGATGCAATCCCGAATCCAGGCGGGACGGATCGCCGAGCTCAAGCTTCTCGAGCTTCAGCGCCTATCAGGTTCCGCTTCCTGGGATTTGCATGTGCCGAGCGGCAAAATCAACAACAGCGGTTCATTAGCAACACTTCTCGGGGTTGATACGTTCGATGGCAAGACCTTCGACAGCCTGCTCGGACATATTCATCCCGACGATAGAGAAACATTCAGACAGCTTCATGAGGCTGGGCTCCGCTCGGCCCAGCCATTCGAACGCGTACATCGAATGGTTCGCGTCGGTGGAGATGAGGTCACCGTCCGGCACTACTGCCGTACCCTTCATTCAACCGAAGGAAATCCAATCATCTCCCTCGGAGTCGTACAGGATGTTTCCGATCACGAAGCGCTGCTGAATACCTTGCGTGAAAGCGAGTCGCGCTTCACGAAAGCCAAGGGCGATTTCATGGCGAACATGAGTCACGAAATCCGCACGCCCATGAATGCCATCATCGGCATGTCCCATCTGGTGCTGCAGTCCGAATTGCCCGATGAGCCGAGACGCCACGTAGAGCGAATTCATAGGGCGGCCGTCGGTTTGACCGCAATCATTAATGACATCCTCGATTTCAGTAAGCTCGGCGAAGGTCGTATGGAATTGATGCGTGCGGACTTTCGCCTGGAGGATGTCTTGAATCATGTGGCGGACATCATCGGCATCCGGGCGGAAGAAAAGAAGTTGGCTATACGCCTAGTACTCGGCGACGATCTGCCGTGCGCCCTGGTCGGCGATGCGTTGCGCCTAGGCCAGGTCATGGGCCACCTCGTGGGAAATGCGATCAAGTTTACGGATCGGGGGGAAGTTGTCATCGAGGTCCGGCAAGTTGCCCGCGTAGTTGATGAAGTCGAACTGCGTTTCACGATTCGCGATACGGGCATCGGCATATCGGCCGATAAGGCCGATCAGCTGTTTCTGGGATTCTCACAGCTGGAAGCCTCATCCACGCGTCGCTATGGCGGAACAGGCATTGGTCTTGCCTTATGCAAGAGCCTGATCGAACTCATGGGAGGACGGATATGGGCGGACCCGGCCCAGACGCAAGGTGCATGCTTCCACTTCCATGCCCGCTTCGGTCTGCAGGCCCAGCAACCTGAATGGCGCAAGACGCGCCTGGAAGATTCATCTCTGGGCGTCCTGGATTTCATGCCGCAAACGTCAAACCCGCTATCTTCCGCTACCGCGCCATCACTGGAGTCTCACGAATTGCTAACCCGGTTCCGGCAGAAGCTCCTGCAGAGCGATGTCGAGGCAATCGACCTTTTCAATCAACTGACACTGCAAGTCAGGGAAACGCGATGGGAAGCACCACTTGCCAGCCTGAGCAGCGCACTTGATCGTTTCGACTATGACGAAGCTCTTCGCTTGCTAGATGGTTTGACCTTGGATTGATAGCGATTCAGCGGCATCATTAAAGGAACCAGCATGAGTCTCATAAAGGTTGTAAAGACGCTCAATAGCGCCGAGGAATTCGAGAAGCGCGTGAAAGATGGCGCGTTTCTGGTGGTCGATGATTTTGATTCGATGCGCAAGGTGACGATGAATCAACTGCGTCAGTTGGGGGCTACGCGCATCGCCGAGGCTGCAAATGGCGCTGAAGCATTAAGGGTTCTCGCCCGCCAACCGATTACCATGGTGTTGTCCGATTGGAATATGCCAATCATGAACGGGTTGGATTTGCTATTGACGATACGCAGCAGCCCCGATCTGTTCCGGCTTCCGGTCATTATGATTACCGCTGAAGCAGAGCGGGAGCGGATAACGCAGGCGATACAGATCGGTGTATCGGAACTGATGGTTAAGCCCTATACCGCCGGACGCCTGGCCGAGCGTA
>Ga0114938_1002146_pt1 | contig 12751 bp, 6 predicted proteins | sample AshMeaBigSpring_FD_88675 | JGI IMG/M metagenome (GOLD analysis project Ga0114938, IMG submission 88675) | Groundwater microbial communities from Big Spring, Nevada to study Microbial Dark Matter (Phase II) - Ash Meadows Big Spring | ecosystem: Environmental > Aquatic > Deep subsurface >...
AACTTCTTCGCCTGCACCATGGTGATCGCCGCCGTCAGCGTCGTCTTGCCGTGGTCAACGTGCCCAATCGTGCCGACGTTCACGTGCGGCTTCTTACGCTCGAATTTTCCTTTGGACATGACGATCTACCTGCCTCGACTTGGTACCTGAACTGGGAAGCGGACGTTAGTGTTTCTTGGCGATGGCATCGGCGATACTCGCCGGAACCTCACTGTACTTCGCAAATTCCATGCTGTAGGTCGCGCGACCCTGGGTCGCCGAGCGCAGGTCCGTCGAGTAGCCGAACATCTGCGCCAGGGGCACCTCCGCCCGCACGATCTTGCCGGAGGGGGCGTCCTCCATGCCCTGGATCATCCCACGGCGACTGTTGAGGTCGCCCATCACGTCGCCCATGAAGTCCTCGGGCGTCACCACCTCGACCTTCATGATGGGCTCCAGCAGCACGGGCCTGGCCTTGCCCGCCGCCTCCCGAAAGCCGATGGAACCGGCGATCTTGAAGGCCATTTCGCTCGAATCCACGTCGTGGTAGGAGCCGTCGTACAGGGCTACCCGGATGTCCACCATCGGGAAGCCGGCGATGACCCCATTGGCCATGGCCTCGCGGACCCCCTTGTCCACCGCAGGAATGTACTCCTTGGGCACCGTACCGCCGACCACCTCGTTGACGAACTCGTAGCCCGCCCCGGACTCCCGCGGCTCGATCCGCAGGTACACATGGCCATACTGGCCCCGGCCCCCGGACTGGCGAACGAACTTGCCCTCCTGCTCCACCTTGGCGCGAATGGTCTCGCGGTAGCTGACCTGGGGGGCGCCCACATTGGCCTCGACCCCGAACTCCCGCCTCATCCGATCGACGATGATCTCCAGGTGCAGCTCCCCCATCCCGGAGATGATGGTCTGACCGGACTCCTCGTCCGTGTGGACCCGGAAGGAGGGGTCCTCCTGGGCCAGCTTGCCCAGGGCGACGCCCATCTTCTCCTGGTCCGTCTTGGTCCGCGGCTCCACCGCCACCGAGATCACCGGCTCGGGAAACTCCATCCGCTCCAGCGTGATCACCTTGTCCTGGGCGCACAGGGTCTCACCCGTGGTCACGTCCTTGAGCCCCACCGCCGCGGCGATGTCGCCCGCGCAGACCTCCTTGATCTCCTTGCGGTCGTTGGCATGCATCTGGAGGATGCGCCCAATCCGCTCGCGCCTGCCCTTGACCGGGTTGTACAGGGTGTCGCCCGAGTGGAGGACGCCCGAATAGACCCGGAAGAAGGTCAGGGTGCCGACGAAAGGGTCCGTCGCGATCTTGAAAGCCAGGGCCGCGAACGGTGCATCGTCCCGCGCCGGCCTTTCCTGCTCGGTCTCGCCGTCCTCCAGCACCCCGCGGATCGGCGGCACGTCCACCGGGGCCGGCAGGTACTCGATAACCGCATCGAGCATCGCCTGCACGCCCTTGTTCTTGAACGCCGATCCGCACAGGACCGGAACGATCTCATTGCGCAGGGTGCGCGCCCTCAGACCGCCCCTGATCTCTGCCTCCGTAAGCTCGCTGCCTTCGACGTAGCGCTCCAACAGCGCATCGCTCGACTCGGCCGCCGCCTCCACCAGCGCCCCGCGCAATGCCAGACATTCGTCCAACATGTCGGCGGGGATCGCCTGGAGCTCGAACTTCATCCCTTTGCTCGCTTCGTCCCAGAGGATCGCCTGCATCCCGATGAGGTCCACGACCCCTTTGAACCCCTCTTCCGCCCCGATGGGGAGCTGCAGCGGTACCGCGGTCGCCCCGAGGCGGTCGCGGATCTGGCCCACCACGCGCCGGAAGTCGGCGCCCATGCGGTCCATCTTGTTCACGAAGCACAGGCGCGGAACCCCGTACTTGTCGGCCTGGCGCCAGACCGTCTCGGACTGCGGCTCAACCCCGCCCACTGCACAGAAGACGGCACAGGCACCGTCCAGGACCCTCAGCGACCGCTCCACCTCGATGGTGAAATCGACATGCCCAGGCGTGTCGATGATGTTGATACGGTGCTCGGGGAATTGACGCCCCATCCCTGCCCAGAAACACGTCGTCGCGGCCGAGGTGATGGTGATCCCCCGCTCCTGCTCCTGCTCCATCCAGTCCATGGTGGCAGCCCCGTCGTGCACCTCGCCCAGCTTGTGCGACACCCCCGTGTAGAACAGGATGCGCTCGGTGGTCGTGGTCTTACCGGCATCGATGTGCGCCATGATCCCGACATTGCGGTAGCGCTCGATGGGTGTGCTCCGTGCCACGTCTGCATCTGCCTTGGGTACATCTGCGAGGGTAACCCGCGCCCCCCACGGCGACCTTACCAGCGATAGTGCGAGAAGGCCTTGTTGGCCTCGGCCATGCGGTGCGTATCTTCCTTCTTCTTCACAGCGGAGCCGCGCGACTCGGCCGCATCCATCAGCTCCCCCGCCAGGCGATGCGCCATGGACTTCTCGGAGCGCTTGCGCGCCGCGTCGATAAGCCAACGCATGGCCAGCGAGTTGCGCCGCGCCGGGCGTACCTCGACCGGGACCTGATAGGTCGCGCCGCCCACGCGACGGGACTTGACCTCCACCGCCGGGCGCACGTTCTCCATGGCCCGCCCGAGCATCTCGATCGGCTCGCCGCCCTTCTTCTCCACCATCTGATCCAGGGCGCCGTAGATGATTCGCTCGGCGACGGACTTCTTGCCGTCCTCCATCAGCATGTTGATGAACTTGGCAAGCAGCTCGCTCTTGTGCTTCGGATCCGGCAGGATCTGGCGGCGGGCGGCAACGCGTCTTCTTGGCATGACTTAGGGCTCCGACCTTGGGAACGTCGTCTATGGGTTGGGCTTACTTCTTGCCCTTGGCAGCAGCCGTTGCGGCACCGGCCTTCGGGCGCTTGGCGCCGTACTTGGAACGGCCCTGACGGCGCTTGTCGACCCCGGACGCGTCCAGGGTGCCGCGCACCGTGTGATAGCGCACGCCAGGGAGGTCCTTCACGCGACCGCCGCGGATCAGCACCACCGAGTGCTCCTGGAGGTTGTGGCCCTCGCCACCGATGTAGGAGGCGACCTCGAATCCGTTAGTCAGGCGCACGCGGGCGACCTTACGCAGGGCGGAGTTGGGCTTCTTAGGTGTGGTCGTGTAGACGCGCGTGCATACCCCACGCCGCTGCGGGCAGGCCTCCAGGGCCGGCACCGTGCTCTTCGCCACCTTGCGTTGGCGCGGCTTGCGAACCAACTGATTGATCGTCGCCATACTAAAGCATCTCCAACGGCGCTCAGGCGCCATCCACGCAATGACCCGTCACCTTTCCGCCCTGCGGGCCCCTGGGACAAAGGGCCGCAATCGCCGCACCGGCCTTCGCCGACGGCGAGCTTGCACCTCTCACGGATACCCTGGTCGGTGCCCGAGGCCAGGGAGTGCCAGCGCCCCGGTATCGGAAATAATCAAGCCGGCGATGAGCCGGCCGACTTGAGACGCGGAAGTATATGGCCTGATCGATTGGCCGTCAATCTATTCGCTGCACGAACAGGCGGCAACAGACAGTGCTGCGTCTTGGCCGAGTGACCGCCATCCCTGGCAGCCAGATTGCGGGACCTCCTGCCGCTAGAGCTGCTCCTCTGAGGTATTGAGGGCCTGCTTGAGGGCCTCTTCCAATGCCTCGGTGGCCAGCTCGACTTGCCCCTCGGCGGTCACGGCGCGGCGCCGCGCGCGGCGCTCCTTGTGATAGGCGAGCCCGGTGCCGGCGGGGATCAGGCGCCCGACAATGACATTCTCCTTGAGCCCATTGAGTCGATCCACGGAGCCCCGCACCGATGCCTCAGTGAGGACGCGGGTGGTCTCCTGGAAGGAGGCGGCGGAGATGAAGGACTCGGTGGCCAGCGAGGCCTTGGTGATACCCAGCAGCATGGGCTCCCAGGTGGCGGGGTGCTTGCCCTCTGAGGTCACGCGCTCGTTCTCTGCCAGGACCAATGCGTGCTCGGCCTGCTCGCCGCGAAGCAGGCGCGTGTCGCCCGGGTCCACGACCTCGACCTTGCGCAGCATCTGCCGGACTATGACCTCGATGTGCTTATCGTTGATCTTCACGCCCTGGAGGCGATAGACGTCCTGGATCTCCTTGACCAGGTACTCGGCGAGGGCCGTGACCCCCTTGAGGCGCAGGATATCGTGGGAAGCCAGCTCGCCGTCGGAGATCATCTCCCCGCGCTCCACCCGCTCGCCCTCGAAGACGTTCACGTGCCGCCACTTGGGGATGAGCTCTTCCACCGCCTCGCCGTCGTCCTTGGTGATGATGAGGCGCTGTTTGCCCTTGGTATCCTTGCCGAAGCTGATGGTGCCGGAGGCCTCGGCCAACAGGGCCGGCTCCTTTGGCTTGCGGGCCTCGAAGAGGTCCGCAACCCGGGGCAGACCGCCGGTGATGTCGCGCGTCTTGCTGGACTCCTGGGGGATGCGGGCCAGCACGTCGCCGACCCCGACCTTGGCCCCATCGGCCACGCCGACGATGGCCCCGGAGGGCAGGAAGTAGCGGGCCGGGAGGTCGGTCCCGGCGATGTTGAGCTCGTTGCCCTCGTCGTCGAGGAGCTTGACCATGGGGCGCAGGTCCTTGCCCTGGGCCGGCCTCTGCTTGGGGTCTATGACCACCAGGGCGGTCAGACCGGTAACGCTGTCGGTCTCGCTCTGCACCGTCATGCCATCGATGAAGTCGTCGAAGCGCAGGGTCCCCGCCACCTCGGTGATGACCGGGTGGGTGTGGGGGTCCCAGGTCGCGACCACGTCGCCGCCCTTCACCGCATCGCCGTCGCCGACGCGCAGCGTCGCTCCGTAGGGGACCTTGTAGCGCTCGCGCTCCATGCCCTTCTCGTCCACCACCGTCAGCTCCCCGGAGCGCGAGACCGCCACCAGGTTGCCGGAGCCGTGCTGGACGGTCTTGATGTTATGCAGGCGTGCCGAGCCGGCGGTCTTGATCTCCACGCTGTTGACCGCCGCGGCCCGGGATGCGGCACCGCCGATGTGGAAGGTCCGCATGGTGAGCTGGGTCCCCGGCTCGCCGATGGACTGGGCGGCGATGACGCCCACCGCCTCGCCCTCGTTGACGAGATGTCCTCGCGCCAGGTCGCGTCCATAGCATTTGGCACAGACCCCGAGACGGGCCTCGCAGGTGATCGGAGAGCGCACCCGCACCTGATCGATACCGAGCTGCTCAAGGCGCTGCACCCAGGCCTCGTCGAGCAGGGTCCCGGCCTCGCAGGCGACCTCGTCGCTGCCCATGGCATGGACGTCGGTGGCCGTGACCCGACCGAGGATGCGCTCTCGCAGGGGCTCGACCACGTCCCCGCCCTCGATGATGGGTGACATCAGGAGCCCGTACTCGGTCCCGCAGTCTTCCTCCAGTACCACCATGTCCTGGGCCACGTCCACGAGGCGCCGGGTGAGGTAGCCGGAGTTGGCGGTCTTGAGCGCCGTATCCGCCAGGCCCTTGCGTGCCCCGTGGGTGGAGATGAAGTACTGAATGACGTTGAGCCCCTCGCGGAAGTTGGCCGTGATGGGGGTCTCGATGATGGACCCGTCCGGCTTGGCCATGAGTCCGCGCATCCCGGCAAGCTGGCGGATCTGGGCGGCGGAGCCGCGCGCCCCGGAGTCGGCCATCATGTAGATGGAGTTGAATGAATCCTGCGTGAAGGTCGTGCCGTCCGCCGTGGCCACCGTCTCCTTGCCCAGTTTCTTCATCATGGACTTGGCCACCTGGTCGTTGGTGTGCGACCAGATGTCGACCACCTTGTTGTAGCGCTCGCCATTGGTCACCAGTCCCGAGGCGTATTGTGCCTCGATCTCCTTCACCTCGTGCTCGGCACGGGCCAGGATCTCTCCCTTCTCCTCTGGCACGGCCATGTCCTCCAGGCCGATGGAGACACCGGCACGGGTCGCCATGCGGAAGCCCAGGTACATGATCTGGTCGGCGAAGACCACGGTCTCCTTCAGCCCCAGCACACGGTAGCAGGTGTTGATCAGGCCCGAGATCTGCCGCTTGCCCATGGCCCGGTTGACCAGCTCATAGGGCAGGCCGTCGGGGACTATGTCGAAGACCAGGGCGCGGCCGATGGTGGTCTCCTTGATGGAGACCGACTCGGTACGTGTGCCGTCGACCGCCTGCACCACCTCGCGGATGCGCACCTTGACCTTGGCGTGCAGGGCGGCGTGGCCGGTCTCGTAGGCGCGCCGCGCCTCGCTGATCCCGGAGAAGACGCTCCCCTCCCCGCGTTCCCCGACCCGCTCACGGGTCATGTAGTACAGCCCCAGCACCACGTCCTGAGAGGGAACAATGATAGGCTCGCCATTGGCCGGGGAGAGGATGTTGTTGGAGGCCATCATCAGGGCGCGGGCCTCGATCTGGGCCTCCAGCGACAGGGGAACGTGCACGGCCATCTGGTCGCCGTCGAAATCGGCGTTGAAGGCGGTACAGACCAGCGGGTGGAGCTGGATCGCCTTGCCCTCGACAAGCTGCGGCTCGAAGGCCTGAATGCCTAAGCGGTGCAGGGTCGGGGCGCGGTTGAGCATGACCGGGTGCTCGCGGATGACCTCCTCCAGGATGTCCCAGACCTCGGGGCTGCCGCGCTCCACCATCTTCTTGGCCGCCTTGATGGTGGCGGCCAGGCCGCGCAGTTGCAGTTTGCTGAAGATGAAGGGCTTGAACAGTTCCAGCGCCATGCGCTTGGGCAGGCCGCACTGGTGGAGCTTGAGCGTCGGGCCCACCACGATGACCGACCGCCCCGAGTAGTCCACGCGCTTGCCCAGCAGGTTCTGGCGGAAACGCCCCTGCTTGCCCTTGATCATGTCGGCCAGGGACTTCAGCGGGCGCTTGTTGGTGCCGGTGATGGCCCGCCCGCGCCGACCGTTGTCCAGCAGGGCGTCCACCGCCTCCTGGAGCATGCGCTTCTCGTTGCGCACGATGATGTCCGGGGCAACCAGGTCGAGCAACCGCTTGAGGCGGTTGTTGCGGTTTATGACCCGGCGATAGAGGTCGTTCAGATCAGAGGTCGCGAAACGCCCACCATCCAGGGGGACCAGGGGCCGCAGCTCCGGGGGCAGCACCGGCAGGACCTTGAGGATCATCCACTCGGGGCGATTCCCGGACTCGATGAGCGACTCCATGAGCTTGAGGCGCTTGGTGAGCTTCTTGATCTTCGACTCGGCGTTGGTGGTCTCGATCTCCTCACGCATGCGCCGCACCTCCACCTGGAGGTCCAGGGTCCGCAGCAGCTCATAGACCGCCTCGGCGCCCATGCGGGCATCGAACTCGTCGCCGTTCTCCTCCAGGGCGTCGAGATACTGCTCGTCGGTGAGGAGCTGGCCCCGCTCCAGCTCGGTCATCCCCGGATCGACCACGACGAAGGACTCGAAGTAGAGGACCCGCTCGATGTCGCGCAGCGTCATATCCAGCAACAGGCCGATGCGCGAGGGCAGGGACTTGAGGAACCAGATGTGGGCGACGGGGCTCGCCAGGTCGATGTGTCCCATGCGCTCGCGCCGGACCTTGGCCAGTGTCACCTCCACACCGCACTTCTCGCACACCACTCCGCGGTGCTTGAGGCGCTTGTACTTGCCGCAGACACACTCGTAATCGCTGATGGGTCCGAAGATCTTGGCGCAGAAGAGCCCGTCGCGCTCCGGCTTGAAGGTACGGTAGTTGATGGTCTCCGGCTTCTTGACCTCGCCGTAGGACCAGGACCGGATCATGTCCGGGGAGGCCAACCCGATCTTGATCGAGTCAAACTCCAGAGCCTGGCCCTGCTGCTTGATAATCTTTAGAAGATCTTTCAACTCAGTGTCTCCCGTCTCGCGTAGGAGGCCCGCCCCCGGGCCGATTGGGACCAATGCATCGCGGCGGGGGCGCCGCTCCTACCCTCAGTCCTGCTCCAGCTCGATGTTGATACCCAGGGAGCGGATCTCTTTGACCAACACGTTGAAGGACTCTGGCATCGCCGCCTCCATGCGGTGATCGCCGTCGACGATGTTCTTGTACATCTTGGTCCGCCCGTTGACGTCGTCGGACTTGACGGTGAGCATCTCCTGGAGCGTATAGGCGGCCCCGTAGGCCTCCAGGGCCCAGACCTCCATCTCGCCGAACCGCTGGCCGCCGAACTGGGCCTTGCCGCCCAGGGGCTGCTGCGTGACCAGGCTGTAGGGGCCCGTAGAGCGCGCATGCATCTTGTCGTCCACCAGGTGGTTGAGCTTGAGCATGTACATGTAACCGACTGTGACAGGACGCTCGAAGGGGTCGCCTGTGCGTCCATCGTAGAGGGTCGTCTGCCCGGACTCGGGCAGATCCGCCAACCTCAGCATGGCGCGGATCTCCTCCTCTGTTGCACCATCGAAGACCGGCGTCGCCAGGGGTACCCCGGCCCTGAGGTGCCGGGCGAGGTCCAGGATCTCCTCGTCCGTGAAGCTCGAGAGGTCCTCGGGCTTGCCGCTGGCGTTATAGATCTGGTCCAGATAGGCGCGCAGCTCCGCCACCGCGGCCTGCCCCTGGGAATGGCGCTGGAGCATGGCCCCGATCCTGAAGCCAAGGCCCCTGGCCGCCCAGCCGAGATGCGTCTCCAGGACCTGCCCAACATTCATGCGCGAAGGCACGCCCAGCGGATTGAGGACGATGTCCACCGGGTTGCCGTCGGCGGAGAAGGGCATGTCCTCCACGGGAACCACCCGGGAGATGACGCCCTTGTTGCCGTGGCGGCCGGCCATCTTGTCCCCGGGCTGGATGCGGCGCTTCACCGCGACATAGACCTTGACCATCTTGAGCACGCCGGGGGCCAGGTCGTCGCCGCTGATGATCTTGCGCCGCTTGGCCTCGTAGCGGCCCCGGAACTCCTCGCGCTGCTGCTTGATCTGGTTGGCCACGGCCTCGAGCTGGCTGGCCGCCTCCTCGCTGCGCAGGCGGATCTCCAGCCAGCGGTCCTTGGACCCCTTTTCGATCAGCTCGGTGAGATAGGCCTTGGTGATCTTGGTCCCGGCCTTGAGCCCACCGGGGCCCCCATCGGCGACCTTGCCGATGAGCATCTTCTCGACACGCTGGAAGGTGTCGTTCTCCATGATGCGCTGCTGGTCGTCTAGGTCCTTGCGGACCTGCTCGAGCTCCATCTCCTCGATCTGGAGGGCCCGCTTGTCCTTCTCCACACCGTCGCGGGTGAAGACCTGGACGTCCACCACCGTGCCGGCCATGCCCGACGGCAAGCGCAGCGAGGTATCTTTCACGTCGGAGGCCTTCTCGCCGAAGATGGCCCGCAAGAGCTTCTCCTCCGGGGTGAGCTGGGTCTCGCCCTTGGGGGTGACCTTGCCGACCAGGATGTCGCCGTCGCGTACCTCGGCCCCGATGTAGACGATGCCGGACTCATCGAGCTTGGCCAGGGCGGACTCGCCGACGTTGGGGATGTCGCCGGTGATCTCCTCCGGGCCCAGCTTGGTGTCGCGTGCCAGGCAGCTCAGCTCCTCGATGTGGATGCTGGTGAAGCGATCGTCCTGGACCACCCGCTCCGACACCAGGATGGAGTCCTCGAAGTTGTAGCCATTCCAGGGCATGAACGCGACCCGCAGGTTCTGACCGAGGGCCAGCTCACCGAGGTCGGTGGAGGGGCCATCCGCCAGGACATCGCCCCTGGCAACCAGGTCCCCTGGCTTCACCAGGGATCTCTGGTTGATGCAGGTATTTTGGTTCGAGCGCGTGTACTTCGTGAGGTTGTAGATATCGACCCCGGGGACGCCAGGCTCGGCCTCGTCGTCGTTGACGCGAACCACGATGCGCGCCGCGTCCACCGACTCCAGGACACCGCCGCGCTTGGCCACCACCGTGACCCCGGAGTCCTTGGCCACCACCCGCTCCATGCCAGTTCCCACCAGCGGCTTCTCGGCACGGAGTGTGGGCACCGCCTGACGCTGCATGTTGGAGCCCATCAGGGCCCGGTTGGCGTCGTCGTGCTCCAGGAAGGGGATGAGCGAGGCGGCCACCGAGACGATCTGGCGCGGGGAGACGTCCATGTACTGGACCTCCTGCGGGGCCTTGAGGGCGAACTCGTTCTGATGCCGACAGGACACCAGGGCATCGGTCAGGCGCCCGTCGGCATCCAGGGTCGCGTTGGCCTGGGCGATGACGAAATTGCCCTCCTCGATAGCCGAGAGGTAGTCGATCTCGCTGCTCACCCGGCCGTCGACCACCTTGCGGTAGGGCGTCTCCAGGAAGCCGTACTTATTGGTGCGCGCATAGACGGCAAGGGAGTTGATCAGCCCGATGTTGGGACCCTCAGGGGTCTCAATGGGACAGACCCGACCGTAGTGGGTGGGGTGGACGTCGCGCACCTCAAAGCCCGCGCGCTCACGGGCCAGGCCGCCGGGGCCGAGCGCCGAGACACGCCGCTTGTGGGTGACCTCGGAGAGCGGGTTGTTCTGGTCCATGAACTGGGAAAGCTGGCTGGAGCCGAAGAACTCCTTGATCGCCGCGGAGACTGGCTTTGCGTTGATCAGCTCCTGGGGCATCAGGCCCTCGGACTCGGCCAGGGACAGACGCTCCTTGACGGCACGCTCGACCCGCACCAGGCCGACGCGGAACTGGTTCTCTGCCATCTCGCCCACGCAGCGGATACGCCGGTTGCCCAGGTGGTCGATGTCGTCCACCGTGCCGCGCCCGTTGCGCAGCTCCACCAGGATCTTAAGGGCATCGATCACGTCGGAGGTGTCGCCGTGCTCCGCATAGAGGCGCTTGGAGAAGTCGTCGGTGCGGCCGCGGAAATAGCAGCCGTCGTAGATGACCCCAGGTCCCACCTCGGCCTGACGGGCGAGGCGGCGGTTGAACTTCATCCGGCCGACGGCGGACAGATCGTATCGGTCCGGGGCAAAGAACAGATTGTGAAACAGATTTTGCGCCGCCTCCTTGGTGGGGGGCTCGCCGGGGCGCATCATGCGATAGATCTCCACCTGCGCCTCCAGGTCGCTGGTGGTGGGGTCGATGCGCAGGGTCTCGGACATGTAGGGACCGTGGTCCAGGTCGTTGACGAACAGGGTCTCGATCCGCTCGATGCCCCTGTCCTGCAGGGTCTTTAGCAGCTCGGGGGTGATCGGGTCATTGGCCTCGGCAAGCACCTCGCCGGTCGCCTGATCCACCTGGGCGCGGCATAGGATGCGGCCGATGATGAACTCCGACGGGACAACCAGCCGTTCGACCCCTGCCTTCTGTAGCTCGCGGATGTGGCGAGCGGTCACCCGGCGGCCGGCCTCGACCACCACCGTATCGCCGATCTTGACGTCGAAGCCCACGGTCTCACCGCGCAGGCGCTCGGGCACTAGGTCGAGCTCGATGCCTTCCGAACCGAAACGGAAGGTGTCAGTCTCGAAGAAGGCCGCGAGGATCTCCTCCACGCCGTAGCCCAGGGCCCGCAGCAGGATGGTGGCCGGGAGCTTGCGCCGCCGGTCGATGCGGACGAAGACGTTGTCCTTGGGATCGAACTCGAAGTCGAGCCATGACCCACGGTAGGGAATCACCCGTGCGGAGAACAGGAGCTTCCCGGACGAATGGGTCTTGCCCTTGTCGTGGTCGAAGAACACACCGGGGGAGCGATGGAGTTGGGAGACGATGACCCGCTCGGTGCCGTTGACGATGAAGGTGCCGGTGTCGGTCATGAGGGGCAGCTCGCCCATGTAGACCTCCTGCTCCTTCACATCCTTGACCACCTTGGTGCCGGATGGCGCCTCCTTGTCGTAGATCACCAGGCGCAACAGGACACGCAGGGGTGCCGCGTAGTTGGCACCGCGCAGATGGCACTCCCGCACATCGAAGGGGGGTTCACCGAGCCGATAGCTGACATACTCCAAGACCGCGTATCCCGAGTAGCTCTCGATTGGGAATACGGACTTGAATGCGGCGTGCAGGCCGCCCTCAGCACGCCGGGCGGCGGGGACATCCACCTGCAGGAACTCGCGGTAGGACTCAATCTGGGTCGCGAGCAGGAAGGGCACGTCCAGGATGCTCGGCCGCTTGCCGAAGTCTTTGCGGATGCGCTTTTTCTCGGTGAACGAATAGACCATACTAGCTTCCCTCGGAGTGCTGGGAGAAATCCCTGACGTTGTTGCAGCCGGTGCCAAGGTCCAGGCCCGGGTTGGGGCCGGCAGGGCCGGGACGGCCCCCTTAGGCAGCCAGGTCGTCGGCGCGCCGCACACAAACAGGAAAAGGCCGGCGGCTTACTGCCGCCAGCCCGTGCGCCGTGCGAGGCGAGTGATGACGCAATGCGCCGTTACTTCACTTCGGCGGTGGCGCCCGCCTCTTCTAGCTGCTTTTTGGCATCCTCGGCGTCGGCCTTGGAGACGGCCTCCTTCACCACCGTCGGCACGCCTTCGACGGCGTCCTTTGCCTCCTTCAGGCCCAGCCCGGTCAGGGCGCGGACCACCTTGATGACGGCCACCTTGTTGGCGCCGAAGCCGGTGAGGACCACGTTGAACTCGGTCTGCTCCTCCACCGGGGCAGCCTCGGCGGCGGGACCGGCGGCGGGACCGGCGACGACGGCGGCAGCGGCGGTGACGCCGAACTTGTCCTCCATCATCTTGATCAGGTCGACGACGTCCAGGACGGTCATGTTGCCGATTGCGTCGAGGATCTCTTCTTTAGAAACGGCCATTGTCTTCTCCTAAAAAATCTCAGTCTGTCAGGTTGTCGGCCAGCCGCTACGCCGCCTCTTTGGCGTCGCGAATCGCGGCCAGGGTGCGCACCAGCTTGCTAGGGACCTCGTTG
>Ga0114938_1002148_pt1 | contig 12729 bp, 7 predicted proteins | sample AshMeaBigSpring_FD_88675 | JGI IMG/M metagenome (GOLD analysis project Ga0114938, IMG submission 88675) | Groundwater microbial communities from Big Spring, Nevada to study Microbial Dark Matter (Phase II) - Ash Meadows Big Spring | ecosystem: Environmental > Aquatic > Deep subsurface >...
GCGCTGCACAGGACCAGGTTCGCACGGACAACCCCAGCGAGGGGGCCTGATGGCCCCGCTGGCCCAGGTGGTGCACCGCGCCCGCGGGCGGCTGCGGCTGCGCGTGCCTGGGCGGCGCCACGACGAGGGCTTCTTCGCCGGCCTGGCTGGGCGGCTCGCGGTCCTGCCCGGGGTGATCGGGGTCAGTGCCAATCCCGCGACCGCGGGGCTCCTGCTCCTGCTCGATCCGGCATCCGATCATGACCCCGTCTCGGCCATCGCGGCGGCCGGCCTGCTCGACGTGGTCGAGCAGGGGCCGGTCCTGTCGCCAGCCCTGACCGGGCTGCGCCGCGCCTCGGACCGGCTGGACCTGGGGCTGGCTGAGGCCACCGGCGGTCTGGCGGACCTGCGTACCCTGACCTTCGTCCTGCTGCTGGCCCTTGCCCTGCATCAGGCCGCGCGGGGGCAGCTCCTGGTGCCGGCGGCGTCCCTCCTCTGGTATGCATTCGACCTGATCCGCTTCGCACGCCCGGCCGACCTGGACCCGCACCGCCGGCAGTCCTGACGGGCTGACGTGCGAGCGTTCGACCGCGTTGTCGCGCCACCTCGTCGCGGGATGTGTGGCACCTCGCGGTCAGTCGGTGCTGAGCGCCTCGGCCCTGTCCAGCCGCTCCCAGGGGGCCTGCAAGTCCTCTCGGCCCATGTGACCGTAGGCCGCCAGGTGGCGGTAGAAGCCGCCCTCGCGGCCGGCGATCTCCTGCAGCCCCAGGTCGCGCACGATGGCAGCAGGGCGCAGGTCGAAGTGCCGCCGGATGCGCCCCTCTACGGCCGTGTCCGGAATGCGCCCGGTATTGAAGCAGTCCACCTGGATGCTCAGGGGCTCGGCCTCGCCCGCCGTGTAGCTGAGCTGGACCTCGCAGGACTCGGCGATCTTCGCCGCCACCACGTTCTTCGCGACATAGCGGGCGGCATAGGCCCCCACCCGGTCGATGCGCAGGGGGTCCTTGCCGCTCAGCGCGGCCCCACCGTGGCGGGCAAACTCCCCGTAGGAGTCGATGGCGGTCTTGCGCCCGGTGAGCCCGCAGTGGACCTGTGGTCCGCCCCCCACGAAGGGGCCCTCGGGGTTGAAGAAGAGCCGGGTCGCGTCATCCGGGTGCAGCTCCCGGGCCGCGAAGACCGGCTCTATCACCCCCTGGATCAGGTCGTCGCGGATCTTTCCCTCCCGAACCTCGGCCCCGGGGCGCCGGCACAGGACCAGGGAGAGGCTGTGGATGCGCCTGGGCATCCGATCCCGATAGGCCACCGCCACCTGACTCTTGCCGTCCGGCATGAGATAGGGGAAGTCCCCCGTGCGGGCGGCGCCCTCCAGGGCGCGAGCCAGGTCATGGGCCAGCGCGATGGGCAGGGGCATCAGGGTGGGGGTCTGGCGGGTGGCGAAGCCGAAGACGGTGACCTGGTTGCCGGCCGGGACCGCCGCCAGCCCGGCCTCGTCGAGCCGTGCCGCCCGCACCGTCGGGTAGGACTCGGGGAGGGTCCCCAGGTTGCTGGTGAGGATGGTCGCTGCCTCGCCGTCGTAGTCCTCCTTCTGGTAGCCGGCCCTTGCCAGCACCCGGCGCGCGGTCTCCGCCAGGTCGATGCGGGCGGCGGTGGCGATGCGGGTGGCGAGAAAGACCACGCCGCCGAACATGGCCGTCTCCGCGGCGACCCGGGAGGCAGGGTCCTGGGCCAGGAGGCGGTCCACGATCTCGTCGCTGATACGGTCGCAGAGCTTGTCCGGGTGGGCGGCGGTGACCGATTCGGAGATGAAGATGTAGTCGTTGTTCATGATGCCACCTCGGGGCAGTGCACCCGCGGTCGAGGAAGGGGCCCGGCCCGGCTGTCGCTTGCGGGTTTCAGAACCTCGTTGGCCAGCAGGGGCAGGGAAGCCCCCAGTCCGACCGCCAGCAGGTCCAGGGGCCCCATGGGGGCCAGACCCAGGAGACGGCGCAGCCCGGGGACCAGGTTGGCCAGGGCCTGGACCAGGACGGAGACGCCCAGGGCCAGCTCCAGCTTGGGGTTGGGCGCCAGGTGCCGATCGCCGAAGAGGACCGGGGCCGGGGAGCGGCAGCTCAGGGAATGCAGGAGCTGGGCCAGGGTGATGGTGTTGAAGGCCAGGGTCTGGGGCAGGGGGCCTGGGCCGTGGCGGGCCACACCATAGGCGAAGGCGGCCAGGGTCCCGGCGGTGATGAGCGCTGACTGACCCGCCATGCGTGCCAGGCCGCCGGTGGAGACGATGGGCTCCCTCGGGTCCCGGGGAGGGCGACGCAGGACCCCGGGGTCGGGCGGTTCCATTGACAGGGCCAGTGCCGGGAAGATGTCGGTCATCAGGTTGATCCACAGGAGCTGCATCGGGGTCATCGGGCTGCCCATCCCCAGGCCGATGGCCGCCACCATGGTCTCGATCTCGCTGAAGTTGGTCGAGAGGAGGAAGTGGACGGCCTTGCGGATGTTGGCGTAGATGGTGCGCCCCTGGCGAACCGCCACCAGCATGGTATGCAGGTTGTCGTCCTCCAACACGATGTCGGCCACGGACCTGGCCAGGTCGGTCCCGGCCCGCCCCATGGCCACCCCGTTGTCGGCCGCCTTCAGCGCCGGGCCGTCGTTGATCCCGTCGCCGGTCATGGCCACCACCAGTCCCGCCTGCTGATAGGCCTGGACGATGCGCAGCTTGTGGGCCGGGCTGACCCGGGCGAAGACGTCCACGTCCGGGACCAGGCCCCGCAACATCGCCGGGTCCAGGCGGTCTAGGTCGCTGGAGTCCAGGACCCGGACCTGGCACCCCGGGGCGGCGCCCGGTTCAGCGCCGAGCCCATCGCCTGGTCCAGCCTCGGCGCTGGCCCCCGGACACCCCTGACCCGAGAGGTCCAGGGCCCGGCCGACCGCGGAGGCGGTGGCGCTCTGATCGCCAGTGATCATGACGGTCTTGATCCCGGCCCGGTGGAAGGCCCCCATCAGACGCGCCATGCCGGGGCGCAGGGCGTCGGTCATGCCAACCAGGCCAAGCCAGGTCAGTCCCTCGGTCGCCAGCGGCGTCGACCCGTCCTGACTCGGATCGAGGATGCCCCAGGCCACGCCCAGGACGCGCAGGGCATCCCCGGCCATGCGGTCGTTGGCACTCAGGATCGCTTCCCGGGTGGGCTCGTCCAACGGTGTCTGGCCGTCACCCAGGCGGGTGCAGCGCGCCAGGAGGTCGCCGGGGCTGCCCTTGGCGGCGATCAGGACCTTGCCCTCCAGGGTGCGGTGGAAGCTGCTCATCACAGGGCGGCCCTCGGCCCTCTGATGGAGCTCGATCAGGGGGTGCGCGAGGCGCAGTGCCTGTGGCTGGATGCCCTCCTTCAGCGCCAGCTCGATCAGGGCCACCTCGGTGGCGGAGCCCGAGGTGGGGCTGCCGTCCTCGATGGCCACCTCGCTGCACAGGCAGACGGTCTCCAACAGGCGCCGGCGCAGGGGCCCATCCGACGGATCCGGGCAGGCCCCGGTGCCGATCAGGACCTGGGCCACCTCCATTCTGTTTTGCGTCAGGGTCCCGGTCTTGTCGAGGCACAGGACCTGTACGGACCCCAGGGTCTCCACCGCATCCAGGTGGCGCACGGCGACCTGGCGGCGGCGCATCTCGCTGATCCCCAGGGCCAGGGTGGTCGTCGCCACCGTTGGCAGGCCCTCGGGCACCGCCGCTACCGCCAGCGAGACGGACGCCTTGAGCATCTCCACCCAGCCGAGCCCCCGCATCAGGCCGATGAAGAAGACCCCCGCGCACACCAGGCCGCTCAACAGGGCGAGCTGGGAGCCGAGGCGGTCGAGCTGGGTCTCCATGGGGGTGTCCGGCGGGCGGACCTCCCCGAGCAGGGCCTGGATGCGCCCAAGCTCAGTGGCCAGGGCCGTGCCCACCGCCAGGCCCCGGCCGCTGCCGCCGGTCACGGCTGTGCCCATGTAGGCCATGTTGACCCGATCGGCGATGGGGGCATCGGGTGTGAGGAGGCGGGATGCCTGCTTCTCCACCGGCAGGCTCTCGCCGGTGAGGGCCGACTCGTCGATACTGAGCCTGCGCCCCGCGGTCAGGCGCAGGTCCGCGGCCACGTAGCTCCCAGGGCCGAGCAGGACCAGGTCGCCCGGAACTAGGACCTCCGCGGGGACCTCGCGGTGCTCCCCGCCGCGCAGGACGCGGCAGTTGCGCGGGCGCATGTCCGTCAGCCCGCGGATGGTCCGCTCGGCCTGGCCCTCGGTCACATAGCCGATGGCGCCGTTGATCCCCACCACGGCGAGTATCACCAGGGCGTCTGCCGCCCCGCCGGTCAGGACCGAGACCAGGGCCGAGACCCCCAGCATGGCCACGGGGGCCGAGAGGAACTGCTCGGCCAGGATCTCCAGGGGCGAGCGCCCTGGGGCCACATTCAGGCGATTTGGGCCAAAGCGCGCGAGTCGTCTGGTCGCCTCCGCCGGGTCCAGGCCGAGCCTCGGGTCCGTGCCAAGTACCGCCTGAACCTCAGCGTCGGTCATGGCATGCCAGCCGCGGGGCTCGAAGCCGGTGACGTTGGCGGCCGGGGCTGGTGTTGGGTGGATGGAGAGCAGGTCGGTCAGCCAGCGGCGCCAGTCCCGAGGCCCGGCCTCGACGGCGGTGGGAGGGGTCGAGTCTGTGGCGGGGCCCGGGATGCGGTGCCCATCGCGGTCCCCGCCGTTGCCCCCTTTCTGGCCGGGCTCGGAGACGGCTTCGACCGGCGTGGTGCCCGTCAGTGCGGCGATGCGGGCAACCAGCTTTTCCCGGTGGATCGATGAATCGTGGAGCACCAGCAGCCCTGCCGTGACGGGGTTCGCCGTCGTCCTCAGGATGCCCGGCTCCCCGGCCAGGACCAGCTCCAGCCGCCGGGCCAGCCCCGGCTCCCGGTAGAGCCCCGGCAGCCGCAACCGCAGGCGCCCCGGCACCGCGGCGTGCACCACCTCGATCCGACCGCCGATGCCAACCATTCGATCCACCCGCGCCGCTCGCCCGACGATACCTGGGCCAAGGCCAGATGCCCCACAGTCTAGCCAGTCGGAGACAAGCGGGAGCCGAATCGAGCGGGGCAGGGCACCCCTGGTCGCCAAGCCCCGGCTTGGCGACGCCAGTCGGCGAGGCACTGGTTCGCGTGTTTGGCGCTAGGCGCGCAGCCCGGCCGGCACCAGCCACCGGTCGGCCAGCTCGAAGGCGCCTTGCACCAGCAGGGCTAGCCCCGCCGCGGGGATCGCACCCGCCAGCAGCATGGCGTGGTCGTTGAGGGCAAGACCGGTGACGATGCGCTCCCCGTAGCCGCCGGCGCCGATGAAGGCGGCGATGGTCGCGGTGCCCACGTTGATGACCGCCGAGGTCTGGATCCCCGCGAGGATCGACCGCGAGGCCATGGGCAGCTCGATCAGACGCAAGCGCGCCCCTGCCGGCAGGCCCAGCGCCCTGGCCGACTCGCGCAGGTGGGGCGGGATCTCGCTGAGGCCGCTGAAGGTGTTGCGCACGATGGGCAGGAGGGCGTAGAGGAACAGGGCGACCAGGGCGGGTAGGGCGCCGATGGTGCCGAGGAGCGGGATCAGGAAGGCGAGCAGGGCAAGCGAGGGCAGGGTCTGGATGAGACCGACCGCGGCCAGGATCGGCCGTGCCGCGGCCATACTGCGCTGCGTCCAGATCCCCAGCGGCACGCCGACCACCACCGCGGCCGCCAGCGACAGGAGCACCAGCATCAAATGCTGCCAGGTCAGCCGCCAAAGGTCTGGGCCCACCAGCTTTGCCCACAGACCCTGCGGCCCCGCCGCCGACCTTTCCCCGCCCCCCGCGAGAAACCCCGCCGCGACGGCGGCGAAGGTCTGGCCGTCGAGCTCGGCGGCGGCGTTCATCGCGGTCATGCGCCCGGCGTCGATGGCCCCCTCCAGCCGGCTCAGGGCCGCCCATGCTGCTGGGAAGCGCTGCGGCACATCCAGGCGGTGGACCAGCAGGGCCTGGTACTCGGGAAAGTAGCCCAGGTCATCGGCCAGCACCCGCAGCCCGTAGCGATGGATCTTGGCGTCGGTGGCGTAGATGTCCATCACGTCGATCTGACCGGCCGCGATCGCCTCGTAGGCGATCCCGTGATCCAGGCCGCTCGGCTCCTGCGGCAGCCCGTAGGCGCGCCTGAGGCCTGGCCAGCCATCGCTGCGGTTGAGGAATTCGTGGGACAGGCCCAGGCGCAGGTCGGGGTGGGCGGCGAGGTCGCCGAGCCGGGCGAGGCCCAGCCGCTGCGCCAGCCCGTCGGACACCGCCAAGGCGTAGGTGTTGTTGAAGCCGAGGGGGACCGCCACGCCGAGCCCCAGGGGTGCCAGGCCGCGGTTGAGGCTGTCGAGGTCGGTGGCCTCGGTCTTGAGCAGCTCGCGACCGACGGTGCCGGAGTAGTCCGGGTAGAGGTGGATGCTGCCGGCCTTCAGGGCCGCGAACAGGATGGCCGTGTTGCCCAGGCCCTGGGCGTGGGTTACCGCGTCCTCGCCGCCCTTGCGGGCGGTCTGGGTGAGGATCTCGCCGAGGATATAGGACTCGGTGAAGCGCTTGGAGCCGATGACCAGCCCCTCGGCGAGGGCGCCCTGGGCCGCCAGGATCGCGAGGAGGAAGAGGAGGCAGCCCCACCCTCGGCCTCGCCTTACCGCTGGGGAGGCGGTGCGCAGCGTGCGCCTGACTGTCAGAGGGACGGTCCCGCCCTGCCGCCGTTGGACCGTGACCGCGCTCATGCCGCCGCCAACCTGGGATCAGCCCGCTGGGCGCGGATGAACTCGGTGACGAAGGGGGCCGACGGCCGCTGCAGCAGCTCGTCGAGGGGACCGCGTTGCACCACGTGGCCCTCGCGCATCAGCACGATCTCGTCGGCGAACCAGGCCGCCTCGTGCAGGTCGTGGGTCACCAGCACAACGGTGCGCGCCAGGCCGGCGAAGACCGCCTTGAGGTCGAGCTGCAGCCGGTGTCGCGTCATGGGATCGAGGGCGCCCAGGGGCTCGTCGAGCAGCAGCACCTCTGGATCGAGCATCAGGGCCCGCATCAGGGCCACCCGCTGGCGCTGGCCCCCCGACAACTGTGCAGGAAAACGAGGGAGCAGATCGGCGGGGATCTGGGCGAGGTCGGCGAGCTCGGCCATTCGCCGTTCAATCCAGCTCGCCTCCCGCCCCAGGTAGCGCGCCATCAGGGCGACGTTGTCGCGGGCGCAGAGGTGGGGGAAGAGGCCGCCCTCCTGGATCACATAGCCGATGCGCTGACGCAGGGCGTCGGCGCGCGCGGCAATGACCGGCTCGCCCTGGAAGCGGACCGTGCCGCTGTCCGGCGCGACCAGCCCCAGCATCAGCTTGAGCAGGGTCGTCTTGCCGCAGCCGCTTGGGCCGAGCAACACGGTAGTACGGCCGGGGGCGAAGTCGAGCGAGGTTGGGGCCAGCGCGAGCCGCTCGCCGAATGACTTGGAAAGACCCTCGACCGCCAGTGCCACCCGCGAGCCTCTTCCTCAACCCCCGGTCCCACTGAAGCACCCCATCGCCACTGCGTCAAGCCGTCAGGCGCCCAGGGAGCGACGTTATCCAGCCCGCCGGGAATGCGACGGACGCCTGCCATCCCTGGCTTCCGGGTTCCGGCATTACCTACCGGCCGGACGGCTTATCCCTCGGGTTTGCGGCGGTGACGGAAGCGCCGGGGGCTGAGCTCGACCACCACTACTCGGCCCCGGCGACGGCCAGGGTTCCGGTCGACACCAGCTCCAGCTTCCAATCCGATGCTCGCGTGTCGCTCAGGTCCAGGAATCCGGCCAGGTAGCGCAGCCGGTCGGTATCGGTGCCCTTAGCGGTACAAAAGCGGTCCTGCAGGAAATAGGGTGGGATGGCCTGGTAGTAGAGCGTGGCCCTGACCGCGCTCGGCTGGCCCTGAAGCTCGGACAGGGCGACCCGGTAGGTCAGGCGGTCGGCGCCCCCCTCGCGATAGTCAGGATCATCGCCGGTGGCGGTCGGTCCCGCGTCCTCGGCGAGTTCCGCGCCGGCCCCCAGGGCCCGGGCGATCTCCTTGCGTGCCTCCAGGTCCAGATAGCCATGGGGCAGGATGCGGTTGTCCTTTACCTCGGCACAGATGGACAGGAAGCTGGTGGTGAGCGCCCCTTCCGCGGGGGCGTCGTGTCCGCACCGGGGTGGACCCGCTGCCGGGGGGGCGCTGGCCAGCTCCTGGTAGATCTGCGCCTGGTCCTGACGGCCGACGACCTGGTAGTGGGGCTGGTGGAGCCGGGCCTGGGGGTCGATGCGCGCGGAGCAGTCGTCCTGCCACCAGAATTCCCCGGCGATGGGCTGCCCGGCGGCGTCGACGATGACACCGGCGCCGTTCGTGCGCCCGGAGGCCCAGAGTACAGTCCCGCCGGCATCGAGCACCTCGAAGGAGATGAAGGCGCGCCGGAAGCCGACGCCCGACGGGAGCTTGTGCCCGGCCAGGTTTTCGACGCGGACCTGAGCGGTCAGGGTGCCGTCGGCGATGGTCGGCTTGCCCTCGATGGCGATGCCGGCGGTGGCCTGCGCGCCCTGATCCAGCATCGCCTGCTCGGTGCGCAGCAGCGGGTCCAGCCCTTGGGTCACCAGCATCGAGTCCTGGGTACGCATGCCCAGCACGTCAGGGAATTGCTGGAACATCTCCACCAGAAAGACGTTGAGCCCCACCAGGGTGTGCCGGGCGAAGCCGTCGCGGACCGGCAGGTCGATGGCCTGCGCCGGCAAGGCGTTGTCCGTGACAGGGAAGTTGGTGAGCTCCTGGATGCCGGCGATCTTGCTGCGGTAGCGGGTGCCGTCCGGGGCGCGGGAGGGCATGTGGCAGCCCTGGCAGGACTGGGCGCGCTCGCCGGCCCCATGGGGGAGCAGCCCGTCGGGGCTGTCGCCCGTGCGATAGGCGCTGAAGGCCCACTCCGGATAGGTGGTCTGCTCGTAGACATGGCCCAGGGTGTTGCCGTCGTTCAGCACCGGCAGGTGGACCGTATGGCAGGTGCCGCAGACCTCGGAGGATTGGATGCTTGCGTTGTGCTGGGGCGTGATGCCCAGGGCATGCTGCATCGGCCGGGGCTTGGGCTCGGGAAAGGGGCCGTACAACTCGTCCGGCGCTCCGACCAGGAAGCTGCCGGTGAAGGTGCGCGCAAAACCGGTCTCGTCCGGGTTGAGCTGCTGCTGGCGGCGCTTGACGCAGCCGTTCTGCGGCTGGTCGCCGTACTTCCGTTCGGCCTCCGCGCCGAGCACCATGTGATGGCAGGCCATGCAGGAGATGCCGTCCCTGGCCAGCGCGCCGTAGCCGGCATGGCGCGTGCCGGGGTTGTCGTCCGGGTAGGGCACGGCGTCGACGAGGTCGCGACCGAAGAATGCGCAGTCGCCGTCCGCGCCGCGCGGCTGGTCGATCTGCCATTGGCGCTGGCCGAGGATACCGTGGCAGCCGAGACAGGTGGTCTGCACCAGATCGGATGCGGCGGGGTGGAAGCTCTGGGTCTCGCTCGCGAGCTGGGCGAAGAAGACCGGATCGCGGCCTGCCAAACCCATCGGCGAGCTGCGCCAAGTGGCATAAGGGGAGAGATTCAGCAGCTTGTGACCGTTCGGGTCCGGCGCGCTCATGTCGAGCTGAAGGCCGGTCCCGCCGGCGTCATGGCAGCCGATGCACTGATCGCTGGTCAGGTACTGGGTGTGAGCGTCCGGCCCGCCCGAGCGCATCCAGACGGTGTCGTAGGTCTGGGACGGCAGGGCGATGGACGCGACCTCGATCCCCCCCAGGCCGATCCCGTCCAGCCCCGTGGCAGCGCCCGGGAGGGCGAGGATGGCCGGATTCGGCTGGGTGCCGGGCTGGTCGACGGGGAGGGAGTCGTCGGCATCCTGGCGCACGAGCACATGATGGGGCTCGACCGCGAGCCGCTGCTGGGCGAACCAGTCCTGCACCAGGAAGACGTTGGGCTGACCGCCGTAGCCCTCCAGGTTCTTCAGGTCGGAGAAGGTCAGGTTGTCCGCGGCGGAGGCGTGGCAGTTCACGCAGTACTGGCCGAAGCCCATGTTCGGGAGGCGGTTGGTGGCGGGGGCCGGCCAGTCCGGGCCCCAGCCGCTCCAGCCAAACCAGCCCCAGAACCAGCCGTCGTGGGCGGCCTGGTTGTCTCGGATCATCACCGCGGCCCCGTTGGGGGGCAGTAGGCGCTCCGGCGGCACCTCGGCGCAGAGGGAGGCCGGCGAGGGATACATCTCCTTGATCATCATGGCGCCGTCCGGCACCGGGACGGCGGGCCGCCCGCCATCGCCCGCGGCCGGCTCCAGGGGGCGATTCTGCTCCAGCCAGCGGACCATCTCCGGCGAGTACCAGATCACCACCGCGCCGTGTGTGCTGTAGGAGCTGCCGCTCCATTGGCCGTCCTTGCCGCTTTGCCGGGTCGCGATGAAGGGGCCGGTATCGCGGATGCGCTTGTCCCGCACCCAGCCCGCGGCGGTGTCGCGGTGACACCAAAGGGTCAGATACTCGGCGAGGCGGGCTTCGTATTGGTCCAGCGGCAGGGCGCCGGGGTCGCGTACCTCGGCGGCCAGGGCCGTGCACCGGGCCGGGCTCGTTGGCACCAGGGGCTCGGCCCGCGCCGCCGGGCATTCGGCGTGCGTGGCCTGGGTGCCGGCGGCAAGCAGCAGGGCCGTCAGGGCCGAAAGCAGCGGGTGCAGCGGCAGCGTCTTGGTGGTCTCCACGGGGCCTCCTGATGGGCAGCCTTTTGATTTTCCCGCGATGCCGAAGGGATGGGCACCAGTCGACGGGTGGGGCGAGAGGCCAGGTCGTGCCGCGGCCAATGCCCGCGGCCTCCGGATGACGGTCACCGCCGAAGCATAGTAGGAAGCTCGGGAATTTGTGGTATGCACCCGGCCGGCAATCACACCGGGGCAGCCTCCCCGGGGAGATGCCTTCCCGCTGCCGGGGAGGACCCGTTCCCCGCCGCCGCGGCGACTGAGGCCCGCCCCGCGGCGCACCATTTTGCGGGCCATGTCCATCGCCCGGCTGCTCCTCACCCCGCCGCTTGTCTGTCCCCGCTGCGGCGCCGACATGCGCATCGGCGCCTTCATCCCCGGGGGCCGCCCCGGTGCAGCGGATTCTCACTCATGTTGGTGGGCCCGCCCAGCTGCCAATAGGCCGCCCCGGATCGCCGCCGCGCAACCCTGCTTCGCCCGGGTGCAGGGTGATCTTGCCGCAGCCGGTCGGCCCCAGCAGCACGGTGGTACGGCCGGTGGCGAAGTGGAGCGAGGTGGGGGCCAGCGCCAGCCGCCCGCCGAATGATTTGGAAAGACCCTCGATGGACAGTGCCACCCGCGAGCCTCTTCCCCAGCTCCCGGCCGGCCGACTGCCGGAGTCAGTGGGCCTTGTCGTGCCTGTGGCTCGGCAACTGCCGGTACTCGGAGCAGCGTCTGGGGGTCGGGATGCCCTTGCCGGGGTTGAGCAGCTCGTTGGGGTCGAAGGCCCGTTTGACGGCAGCGAATTGGTCCAGCTCGTCCTTGCTGAACTGGACGCACATCTGGCGGATCTTCTCGATGCCGACCCCGTGCTCGCCGGTGATGGTTCCGCCGACCTCCACGCACAGCTCCAGGATTCTGCCGCCCAGCTCCTCGGTTCGCTCCAGCTCCCCGGGGTTGTTGGCGTTGTAAAGGATCAGGGGGTGCAGGTTGCCATCGCCGGCGTGGAAGACGTTGGCCACCGGCAGCCCGTACTCCTTCGACAGCTCGGCGGTGCGCCGCAGGACCTCGGGCAGGAAGCGCCTCGGGATGGTCCCGTCCATGCAGTAGTAGTCCGGCGACAGGCGCCCCACCGCGGGGAAGGCGGCCTTGCGCCCCTGCCAGAAACGCAGCCGCTCGGCCTCGTCCTCGGCGGTGCGCACCTCCGTTGCCCCGCCGGCCAGGAGCAGCTCGCGGACCTCGCGGATGTGCTCGGAGACCTCCTGGTTGGTCCCATCTACCTCGCACAACAGGATGGCGGCGGCGTCCGTCGGGTAGCCGGCATGGACAAAGGCCTCGGCGGCGGCGATCGCCGGGCCGTCCATCATCTCCAGCCCGGCGGGGATGATGCCGGCGGCGATGATGTCCCCGACCGCCGTCCCGGCCTTCTCCACGTCATCGAAGGCGGCGAGCACCACCTGGGCCCGCTCCGGGATGGGCAGGAGACGCACCGTCGCCTCGACCACCACCCCCAGCATGCCCTCGGAGCCGATGAGGAGCGCGAGCAGGTCATAGCCCGGGGCGTCCAGGGCCTGGCCGCCGACCTCCAGCAGATCCCCCTCCACCGTCACCAGGGTCAGGGCCAGGACGTTGTGCACCGTGAGCCCGTACTTGAGGCAGTGCACTCCGCCGGAGTTCTCCGCCAGGTTGCCGCCGATGGTGCAGGCGATCTGCGAGCTTGGGTCGGGCGCGTAGTAGAGCCCATGGGCGGCGGCGGCCTCGGAGATGGCCAGGTTGCGCACCCCCGGCTGGACCCGGGCGGTGCGGTTGACCGGGTCGAGCCCGAGAATGGCATTGAAGCGTGCCAGGCTGAGCACGATGCCGTCACCCAGGGGGAGGGCCCCGCCGGACAGGCCGGTCCCGGCCCCCCGCGCCACCACTGGGACCCCACGGGAGTGGCACAGGCGCATGATCCGCTGGACCTGGTCCAGGGTGTGGGGCAGGACCACCAGCATCGGGAGCTGGCGGTAGGCCGAGAGCCCGTCGCACTCGTAGGGTCGCAGC
>Ga0114938_1002149_pt1 | contig 12728 bp, 11 predicted proteins | sample AshMeaBigSpring_FD_88675 | JGI IMG/M metagenome (GOLD analysis project Ga0114938, IMG submission 88675) | Groundwater microbial communities from Big Spring, Nevada to study Microbial Dark Matter (Phase II) - Ash Meadows Big Spring | ecosystem: Environmental > Aquatic > Deep subsurface >...
GCACGCTGTGCGGAGCGGCAAGGCCCTTTACGCGGGAATTTCCAATTACCCGCTCGACCAAGCCGTGCGCATGGTTGCGCTTCTGCGCGAGATGTCCACACCATGCCTCATCCACCAAGTGAGATACAGCATGTTCGAGCGTACGCCCGAGCGCGGTTTGTTCGAGAAACTGCTCTCCGAGGGAATCGGCTGCATCGTATTTTCTCCCCTCGCCCAGGGGTTGCTGACCAACCGCTATTTGTCGGGCATTCCGTCGGACGCGCGCGCCGCCCGCGACCCGCGGTTCCTGAAACCCGAGCAGATCACCGAGCAGAAACTGGTCCGCATCCGGGCGCTGGATGCTTTGGCACAACGCCGCGGCCAATCGCTGGCCCGGATGGCTCTCGCTTGGGTTCTGAGGCATCCCGCCGTGACTTCGGCCCTCATCGGTGCCAGCAAGCCGGAACAAATCACGGAGAACATTGCCGCCACCGACAACCTGAATTTCTCATCCGATGAGTTGGTGGAAATCGACCGCATCCTGGCAGATGCTTCATAGGCCAACACATCGATGGATTGGCACTCCATGGTTCGGTAGAGGGGAGAAGCTCGGATCGCGCTTGTCGGAGGTCGTTTAGTGAGGTCTGAGCCTTGTCGTTCTAAGTCTGCATCCCCGGATACGACTTCATCCACGGCGGGGGTTTGCGCATGACTTCGATTCCGGATTCGTGGACGAGCCCGCAGTGCTTGTAAAATTCCACTTGGTCGGTTGTCCAGAGGATGATGACAGAGCCGACGACTTGGGGGTGCTGGCAAATCACGCCGATCAGCCATTTTCCGATTCCCCTTTTGCGGAATTTGGGATCGATCACGACGTCCGAGATGATCGAGTAGCAGCCTCCATCGGAGATCACCCTTGCGAAGCCCGCCAGTTCGTCATGGTTTGTTTTGACGGAAAAACAAAGGCTGTGAGCCAACGAAGCCTCGGTCCTTTCGCGGGGGCGCTCCCGGGCCCAGTAAGTATCTGCCAGCAAGCGGTGGACGCCAGCGACGTCCACGGCATCGGGATCGTCCGTGATGTAAAGACTGTCCTTGTTCCACCTCATGATTTGCGGATCAAACTATGCGAGTCCTGAGTCAAAAGGAAGCGGGGAATCCGGGGTCATGAGCGGGTTGCGTCGCGGCTCTTTCGGTGGCAAAGCGCGAAAATGACGTGGGGAATGACCATGCTGACGAGAAAGGAACCGAGAAGGATTTCGACGTAATGGGATTCCCCGGTTCCCGAGATGCTGGCCGGGGGGAAAAACGAGATCACCATTGAGAGGAGGACCATGAGCAACCCGGCACCTGCGACAAGGAATCCACCGAACTTCCCGCCGGGAATATTGTAGGCGCGGACCACATCGGCGCGGCGGACTTTGAGGACAAAGTAGGCGAGAAAAAGGAGGATGTACATGGCGAGATAAGTCACGACCGTGAGGGCCATGGCGAGGAGGAATGAAAGGTTGTTTCCACCTCCCCCTATCGTCAGGATCACAGACCAGATGGTGACGACGACTCCTTGGGCGAGGATAAATGGGATCGGCACGTTTTTGCTGTTCACTTTTGTGAAAATCGCCGGAAGCAGCCCCTCTTTGGCTGCTGCGAACATCCCCTGAGCCGGGCCGACGACCCACGCACTGATTTCGGCAACCGTTCCGAGAGCCAGGAGAATGGCGACGGGTTTGAGTGCCCAGGCGACGTGGTATTGGTCGAGGAGAACCTGGAATGTTTGCAGAACCCCTGCGCTCAGGTTGATTTTGTTGCCAGGAATGACAATTGCGATAGCCAAGGCTCCCAGAATATTGATGGCAATGGCGAAGATGGTGAGGAGAATGATCGCAAGCGGGTAGTTTCGTTTGGGATTTTCCAAATCGTTGACGTGGGGAGCGGACGCCTCGATACCCGCGTAGGAGAGGATGAAGGCAACGAGAACCACAAGCGTCTGCACATCGCCAAAATCCGGCAGGAAGTCGGAGAGGCCCATTTTGATCTGCATCGGGTCGCCTTGGACGATGTAGGTAATGGCCAAGCCGATTAAAATGAGGGCCGGAATCGAAACGCCTCCAATGAGCCCGATCGTGGCAAGCCGGGCTGTCCAGGATGTGCCGCTGAAATTGAACAACGTGACCAGCCAGAAAATCACGAGGACAAAGGCAAGCTTGATCCATGGGTTTGTATTGAGCTCCGGCCAGTCCATGAGGTAGCTCAGCGCGCCGACAACGAAGTAGAGCATTGTGACGAAGCCGACCGTTATCTGCAGCCATTGGAGGAAGATGGCCGTGAACCCCCATCGCTTCCCGAAAGCCGCCGCCACCCACGTGTAAACGCCGCCGGTCTGCCAACCCTCGCCCGTCGCCAATTCCGCCGCCACGAGGGCGACCGGGATGAAGAAGAACAGACCGGAAAACACGAGAAAGAAAACCAGCGAAAATCCGGATGTCGCAAATGCCGGGTAGCTGTAGATGGTCATGACCATCGACCCGGTCATCATGAAGAACCCGACGAGGCCCAGCGAGGGCTTTTTGTTGTTTTCCATGATGTTAGTGGTGGAAGGCCGTGCCATCCTGAGGGGCCGTTCCCGATGAGCCACCGGGGCGCGTCAGGTAGGCAATGGCGGCTTTGATGTCGCCGACAAGGATGCTTGCGAGATCGCGACTGACCCCTAGGCGAACGAGGATCCGCTGGACAACGAGGTCTTCGCGATGCGCGGGCATCGAATAGGCCGGGACCTGCCATCCTCGCACGCGCAGTCGGTCGGCGAGGTCGAAAAGCGAATACCCGGGATTTTCTCCGGGACGAATCGCCCAGCAAAGGGCCGGAATTCCTTCTGCCGGGTCACCGCTGAACAGCATGTCGAAGGGACCCAATTGCGCGATTTCCTTGGCGAGGAATTGTGCCGTTTCGTAGCAGGCCGAGTGAACCTTGCCATACCCTTCCCGGCCCAGACGCAGGAAGTTGAAATACTGGGCGATGATCTGACCACCCGGTCGAGAGAAATTCAGTGCAAACGTGGGCATGTTGCCGCCCAGGTAGTTGACGTTGAAAATCAAGTCTTCCGGCAGGTCGGCTTTTTCCCGCCAGACAACCCATCCGCATCCCAGCGGAGCCAACCCGAATTTGTGCCCGGAGGAATTGATCGATTTCACGCGCGGAAGTCGGAAATCCCACTCCAGTGAGGGCGCGCAGAACGGAGCCAGAAAGCCGCCACTGGCACCGTCCACGTGGATCGGAATGTCGAGGCCGGTTTCCTTCTGCAATTTGTCGAGGGCATCGGAGACCGCTTGGACCGGTTCGTATCGGCCGTTGAATGTGACGCCAAGCGTGGGAACGACGCCGATGGTATTTTCGTCACAGCGTTTGATGACCTCGTCCGGACTCATGAGGAGACGATCGCCTTCCATGGGAATTTCGCGCAGCTCGATATCCCAGTAGCGGGCAAATTTATGCCAACAGACTTGGACCGGTCCGCAGATCATGTTCGGTTTGTCGGTCGGCTGGCCCAGCGCGCGACGTTTTGCACGCCAGCGCCATTTCATGGCCATTCCGCCCAGCATGGCCGCCTCGCTTGACCCGGTGGTCGAGCAACCGATGGCATTTCCCGTGTCGGGAGCATTCCAAAGGTCGGCGATCATGGTCACGCATCGGTTCTCGATCTCGGCGGTTTGGGGATACTCGTCCTTGTCGATCATGTTCTTGTCGATGCACTCGTCGAGAAGTTGGTGCACCTCGGGCTCGACCCATGTCTGGCAGAACGTGGCCAGGTTCTGGCGCGAGTTGCCATCCAGGAGAAGTTCGTCGCGAACGGCTTGGTAAATCCGCTTGGCATCGTGCTCGTGCGTGGGGAAATGCCTTTTGGGAAGGGCACTTGAGAGGTCGTCGGAAGCGAATACGTCGTCGTTGGGATTTCCAGAAAGTGGAGGCGTGGAGAGAGGCATATTGTTATTTGGTGTTGAAGAGATTGAGGTTGAGATCGGCGACGATTTGGTGGATCGCGCTGGCACCCCGGACGCTGTTGCCTGCGGGATCAAGCGGGGGAGAGAAGCCGACAATTGCCATTTTTCCAGGAACGACGCTCACAATCCCACCTCCGACGCCGGTTTTCGATGGGAGCCCGGATTTCCATGCCCAAGCACCCGACTCGTCATAGAACCCGGCCATCATCATCACGGCGAGAAGTTTCGGGACACTGGCCTCATCGAGGCAGCGTTCCTTGGTGATCGGGTTCACTCCGCCATTGGCGATGGTGGCACCCATGACGGCGAGCTGTTTCGCGGTAACAAGGACCGAGCATTGCTTGGTGTACACATCGCAGGTCTCGAGTGGGTCGGCATAGAGCCGGTTGTAGCTGAAGAGGAGTTCGGCAATGGCGCGGTTGTGTTGGTTGCAGGAGGCCTCGGATTGATAAACTTCCTCGCTCATCGCGAGCTTTACCCCAGCAAACTTGCTGTATTGCGCGAGGATTTTCTCCCATTTTTCCTGTGGATTCTTGGCCTTCACCAAGCTCACCGAAGCCATGGCACCGGCGTTGACAAACGGGTTCACCGAGCGGGCGGGCTCGACCTCGATGGCGAGCACGGAATTGAAGGGCAATCCGGTCGGCTCGACACCGATTTTTTGCAGGATCGTTTCCGGGCCGGATTCGTTCATCACCAAAGAAGCGGTGAATGGCTTGGAGACCGACTCGATGGCAAACCCATAATCCACGTCGCCGGCCGAGTAGATTTTTCCATCCACCGTGACGACGACGACTCCGAACAGGTTCGACGGAACCTTGGCCAAATACGGGATGTAACTCGCGTTGGCTCCCCCCTTTTCGTCCCGAAATTTCGCGTGCGCGTCATCGACCGCTTTTTGAATGGCAGCGGGTTCCGGGACGACGCCTGCAACCAGTCCGGGAAGGGTTACAAAGGCGAGAGCGCAGAGGCAGAGAAGGTGGGTGGTTTTCATAAATTCTGGCTAAAAGCTGAGAACGGCTTGCATCCCGATCACGAGTGCGTTCGGAATGTTGCCATATCCATTCGGGCGGACGATGTACTGGACGTCCGGCTGGACGCTCAGATATTTGTTGAGCTGGATGACGTAGCTGGTTTCCAGAACCGCCTCGTAGGTCGGGGTCGTCGTGCCCGGATTCGACGGCGAGTTCGCAAAAGAGCTGCTGAAATTACTGATCAGGAAGCAGGTGAGCCATTGGTCTTGGTCGCGTCCGGGAAGAATCCCCTGCCAGATCGTGCCGGCCATCCCCATGAGCGGATTGCTGCTGATGTTGGTCTGCGGGGAATACACAACCCCGCCCCAGACGGAAAAATTGTCGTCCTTGTTCTTCCGGGAGCGCCAGACCATCTGCTGGGCCATCCCGTAGAACCCATAGGCATTCGCAATCTGCCCACCTGAAAACTCATCGAACGTGTAGTTGGAATAATAGCCTCCGAGCTTGTAGATTCCGGGCAGGCCGGGATTTTCCACGACTTCCTTGTCCTTCGACATCCCGGATTTTGTCGCCCCGAATGTCGGCTTCCATCCGCCCTCAAACATCATGAGCATCCCATCTCCCGGACGAATGGAAAAATCCGCGCCGTGGTAGGCATAGACTCCGAGCCGCGGGGTCGCCTGAAAAATCCCGGCGGAGGCATAGGTTTCCTTCGTCGGCTTGTATTTGATCATCGCGGCATTTGTCGCGGTAATCCCGGCATGAAACGGTGCATTGCTGAAGAAGTTGTTCGGATTCCCGTTGATGCCGCCGTTCACCTGGAGTCCAAATGCGGGCAGTGTCGCGAACATCTGCCCGGCACTCATGCGGCCAATCCGGAGGTCCAACTTGTCATCGAAAAGCTTCTGTGTCAGGTAGAGGTCAAACAGAACACCGGTATCCTGCACGTAGGATTCGGAGACAATGAAGTAATTGCCAATGTTCTGCGAGAGGTTATGCCCCGCTCCCTCGGCGAATGACGCGGTGATCGTGGCCCCGTGCCAGCCGATGAGCTTTTCGAGATCGAAATGCCCGCCGATGACGATTTCGTGCGAGTATCCGACCGACTGCGACAGTCCGCCGACCGGGTTCCCGAGAAACACGCCGAAATAGTCGAAGTAAAGCCGGACTCCGGTTTCTTTCTGGAGGGCCGACTGCCCGCTGGCCAGCAAATCGAACGGCGCATTGAAATCTTTGGTGATCCCATCGGCAACTTCGTGGAGAAATCGTGGGTCTTTCGAGCGGGTTCCGTGCTCCAATTGGTCATTTCTCGAATCCTCCGCAGCCGCCAACCCGGCCCACGATAAGGCTCCAAGGCAGATCCCGGCCAACAATTTCCGTGGGCTAGGGAGAAACATCATGCCAGTCGAGACCACCGGTGGAAAGTGAGGGGGAGAACATTGTTGGTCTGCTTGGGGGGGAAGAGTTCGAAACCGGGGCAACGAATTTCGTGATCTGCCGCCTAGGTTGGCTAAAACCTCCCACATTTTCGGGAATTGTAAATAGGCAAGATTGCCTATTGTCGCCGCTAACTTCTCAGTCGCACGCCGTTGCTGGACATCTCGGATTCTTTCGGCACCGGCTTGGATAACCGCGCTTCCGGCAGATTTCAGCCTTCGGCCAAGCATCGCGCCAAATTTGGACAGCTTCGATGCCCCCTGATCGGGATGGACAATTGAAACAAACTCTCCGAGTTGCTTCCATGTCTGGTCTCCGAAACGACACTCCGGAGGAAACGGCGGGAGCCCTTGCGCACGCTGTGCGGAGCGGCAAGGCCCTTTACGCGGGAATTTCCAATTACCCTGGGAAATTTGCATCCGCAAAAGGCTTGAAAGAGCAGATTTTTTGTTTGCGAGTTGACAGAAACTCTCAGGGGGTGGTTCCGGCACTGAAGGAAAGGGCCGCGAGGCTGGCGGCGATTGCGTGGTCGGATTCCGCCGCAAGGGCGCGAGCGTGGGCGGCGGCGGCCCGGGCAACGAGAACGTCCTGGATTGGTGTGATCCCCTGCTCGAAACTCGCGAAGAGCGATTTGTAGGTGGATTCCGAAGCACGCAGGAGAGCGGCGGCGGCCTCGCGGCGGGCCAGCGCGTTTTTTGCGCGGGTATAGGCTCGCCAGACCTCCGCGACCGTCCGGTCCCTCGAGAGGGCGAGTTCCTCCTCGGCGGCGGATTGTGACGCACTGGAGGCACGGGATTTGTTCTCATTGGCGAATCCGGTAAAGACCGGCCACTGGACGGTGAGAAAACCGCCGAGGTTGCCGAGTCCGAGCCCAAACGCATCCAGCGGGCCGGCATTTTGCACCGATGTGTCGAATCGCGAGTAGTCAGCTACCCCGGTGAGGGCTATTTTTGGCAACCGGTCGGCGCGGACTGCGCGGAGTTCGGCCTCGCGGGCCTGGACGACGGCGACCTTTGCGAGGAGATCCGGGCGATGGCGCAGAGAAGCCTTGATGAAGGTGTCGAGTGGTTCCTGCAGGCGCTTGCCGAGGGTCGAAAAATCGACCGGAGCCAGTTTGATCTCGCCGCCGGGGGGGATACCAACCGCCTCGGCAAGGTCGATGCAGGCCAGACGCTCGGCTGCCCGGGCGGTTTGGAGTCCGTATTCGGCCTCGGCCATCGCCTGCCGGGCTTGCAAAAGCGGGGGTTCGGCGAGGAGACCCTCTGAGAATTTCGCTTCGGCCGCCGCCAGAACCTCGGTCGCCGATGCGGCAGACACCGAGGCTGCCCCAACCTGACATCGGGCCGATTGCACGGCGTAGTAGGATTCCGTAACACGAAATGCGACGGATTGGTGGGAGGCATTGAACGCGAGATTCGCAGCGAGGAGGGATTTTTTTGCGGCCTCATGGCGAGCCTGGCGTGTTCCGAAATCGAAAAGCATCCATCGCAGAGCGGCTCCGGCATTGATGGACTGGTAAACACCGCCGGTTTTTTGTTCAAGGCTGATGCCGGTTGGGGCCGCCCCGGCAAGAAGCGCACCGAGGAGCCCGGTGCGGTTCTCGATTCCTGCGAGATTGTTGTTTGTCCTGATGTCGAGATTCCAGAGTCCCCCACCATAGGACGCCAACACGGCCAGCATGGGATAAAATTCCGCTGCAGAGAGCCCACTTGCCGCCGCCGCCGTGCGGGCGGTTTCCCATGCCACGCGGGTCGTGCGGTTGCGGCGCTGGGCCAGGTCGATCAATTCCGGCAAAGTGAACCCGGACGAAGACGACGGGAGGACAGGCGCCTCGCAGGGCGTTTTCTTCCGGAGATTGGCGGCCAGCGCGGAGGTTTCGACCGATTTCCAAGGTTTTCCGGCTGTCGGCGGGGCGTCTTTCAACGGTGAAACCGCCGTGCATCCGGCAAGAACCAACGGGGAAATGAAAACAATCGGGAACCTGGCAGCCATGGCCGAAGCATTCCCAGATTCAACGCCCTCTGGCGAGTGCAGAATGCGCCCACGCAGCCCACAATCGACTTTTTGCAGATTTTCCCCGGCTGGTTTCTTTTTCTCGCGCCAGGGGGTCCGGCTGGAATATGTTTGGACGCACTATAAAAAACGCACGACATATTTGTTGGGTTTCGAGTACCTGCGCGGTTGGCATGGCCACCGGATGCTCGCCTGTCTGGTCAATCGGCGGCGCGTACTTTCCGGCGTGGTTGGTGTGCATGGTGACCGGGTTGTTCGGCGCGCTTGCGGTTCGGTCGGTTTTTGTCGTTTTGCGGTGGGATCCCTGGATTCGCCCACGTGCGCTTGCCTACCCGGCAATGGGCATTTTTATCACGCTTCTGACATATCTTCTGTTTTTCACGCAATGAACACCTCCCCCACCGGACTCGAAAAATCCACAGCAAACGCACCCGGAGTTCGGTCACGCCGGATCCTTGGAGCAGCGATCGGGTGGGGAGCGGTGGTTCTGGCGGTCGGAGCGTCGATTGTTTTGGCCCGTTGGGCGACTCAACACCCACGCTCGGACTCGGCAAAGGTCTCGGCTCCGGTCATTGGCATCGCTCCGCGTGTCAGTGGTCCGATCCTTTCCCTTCCTGTCCACGACAACCAACTCGTCGCTGCGGGAGAAATTCTTTTCGAAATCGACCCGGAACCCTATGCGCTGGCTGCGGCGGTGGCCCAGGCGAATCTGGAAGCCGTCAATGGAGAACTTGAGAATGCAAAACGTGCGATTGACGCCCAGCGGATGCATGTGCGGGCGGCCATGGGCACGCTTGCACTGGCCGAAACAACTCTGGCCGAAACAACCGAAACCTACGGACGGCTGGCCCCCTTGCTCGCCAAACGTTACGCCAGCCCGGAACAGGTCGATTCCGCCCGCCGGGCGCGGGATTCCTCAGCCTCGGCGGTTGAGGTTGCCCGTGCGGAACTGGCAGCAGCCGAGGCATCGGTGCTCGATACGGCCGCACTCCAAGCCCGGCAACGGGGCGCTCTGGCCGCTTTGGCGCAGGCCGAGTTGGCCGTTCGCGATTGCGTGGTTCGTGCGCCCTTCGAGGGCCGGGTTGCAGGAATGAACCTCGCGGCAGGTGCCTTTGCCCGGATTGGCGTGGATGTGATGACGTTCATCGATACCGGCAGGTGGTATGTGGTGGCGGACTTTCGAGAAACCGATTTGCGCGGCATTCGGACGGGTGCTCCCGCCCGGGTGGAAATCATGACCGCCCCCGGACGGAACTTTCCCGGGAAAGTCGAGAGCATGGGATGGGGTGTCACCGACCTCCCGCAGGATCCCTTTGGCGGACTGCCCATTGTGCTCAAGGAACTTGATTGGGTGAGACTTTCTCAGAGGTTTCCGGTCAGGATTCGCTTGGGCAAGGAAGTTCCTCAGGATGTCCTGCGCGTTGGAGCAACCGCGACCGCAACGGTCATGCCCGGCGACCCCGCCGAAGACCAATAAAAGGATGTCGGCACTGGTCAGAATCATCCGGGAGAATTTGCGTCCCACTCCGGACCGACTGGGCGGAACGTTGCGGATCACGGTTTCCGCTCTGCTGGTGGCGGTGGTCATGCTGGCCTTCCGGATGCCCTTCCTCTACATCGGGCCCTATTTGGTCTTTATCCTTTCCCAGCGGGACATGTTCCTGACCCGGGCTGCGGCAGCGCTCGGGCTGGTGGTGGCACTTGTCTCCACGCTTGCGATCTATTTCGTCGCATGGTTGGCATGGGATACCGGATGGCTTCGCGTGGGGCTCTGGGCGGGCATCTTTTATGCCGGGTATTTTTTCATGCGGGTGAGCATCGAACCCCGGGTTGTATTGGGTCCATTGGTCGTGGTGGCTCTCTTCGCCTATGCGTTCGACGAGGCTCCCGACCCGAATCGCGTGGTCAGCCTGCTCGGCTGGCTGTGGGCGATCCTCGGGCTCATCATGGCCTCGACATTTCTCTCGCAGTGGCTCCTCGGTGCCCCATCCGCCATCGATTTGCTGAGGCGCGACTTCCGCCTTTTGCTGGTCGGGGTCGAGCGGGTTTGCCTCCACAAACAGGCGCCGCCCATGGGATTTGACGAAGAAGAAACCCTCCAGCGCCTCGAAAAGCTCGAGATGGCCGGACGGCTCAGCCCGGTGCAATGCGCCAATTGCCGGGCACTCTGCCGGGCGGGCTTCTCATTTTTGGACGCGAGGCCGGAGTCCGCCGTGGGGTCCGGTGCACGGGATTTCGCCGGGTGGGTTCGTCGGTTTCGGCAACGCGTCTTGCGCGGTCCGCTCTCCCGCCCGGAAGCCAACCGACCCGCGCCAGAAATTCCGGATCCCGGATTGCGCGCGGCTGGCATCGCCATGGCGGAGGCAGATCAAGCCATGGAATCCGGAACCGCGATTTCCCTCAATCGGCCACCTCGACTCTTTTTGCTGGCAGATTGGAAGTCGAATCCGAACTATGCCAGCTTTGCGATCCGGGCCACGCTGGCCACCATGGCCTGCTACGTGTTCATGTCGCTCACCGACTGGAATGGGATCCACACCTGCATGATCACCTGTGCCGTCACCGCGCTTGCCGGAGTCGATGAACAAATGCGCAAACAAAACCTCCGCATGATCGGTGCGATAATCGGCGGGATTCTCGGTATGGGAGCGGTGGTTTTTATAATCCCTCACGCCGACTCGCTCGCGGTTTACCTGGGCATTCTGGCTGTGGGCACCGCGCTGGCCGCGTGGGTTTCCCTCGGCAACAAGCGCGTTTCCTATGCGGGCTGGCAAATGGCACTGGCCTTTTACATGACGGCACTCCAAGATCCGCATCCCTCCACCAAACTCGACATCATCCGCGACCGATGGGTGGGCATTTTCGTTGGCATCATGGCCATGCGTGTGGGGTTTGCCTGTTTCGCAACCAAACGATGACCGTGCGATGGGATGGTGTGGTATTTCAACGGATATCGGCGAATTATTTCATCACCGTCCACCGGTGTGCGTTTTACTGACCTTTCCAAAAAAGCTTCACATCTTGAATGCCTTGGGTAAAATGGGGTGGTGTTCAGACAATCACAAAAAACAATCAAGGGGCGTCGGGATCGGCAGCAGAAGTGCCGGATGGAAGCCGCCGAACTGTTCGCCGAAGGGAAAACGCGGGCCGAAATTGCGCGAATACTGGGAGTGAGTTGGAGGGCGGTCCACGGATGGTTCAAGCTGTGGAGGGCCGGAGGAACTCAGGCGCTCAATGCCAAGGGTAAGCCGGGACCGCAGTCCAAATTCAGCGACGAGGAAGTGGAAGTGTTGAGCAGGCATCTGATCCAAGGGGCCATAGCCCACGGCTATCCCAATGAGCTTTGGACATTGCGGAGGGTAAGTCGGCTAATCCTGGAGACTTTTGGCAAGACTACATCCCCTTCGGAGGTTTGGCGCTTGCTCAAGCGGATGAATTGGAGTCCCCAAAAGCCGGAGCGCAAGGCCAGAGAGCGGGGATGAAGAACTTTGGGAACTTTCCAAACAGGCGAGGGACGCTCTGTTCAAGAAGCGTAAAAGGCCGAAGTTACTCCAAGCATTCTGGACGCAACCCAAGCTCAATTTGGGGGATCTTTTGTAATATGAATCTTGTTTGGAAAGCTCAGTAAAACCAAGGGGTGAACAGGGCCGGATCGCCCCAGTCTCCGGGGAATTCATAGCCAAAGGGAGCCTGACCCCAGTAGCCGGGATCCGTGAAATACGGATGCGAATCCCACTTGCCCGCGCCTCCCGTTTGTGCGCGCTTGGTGGCCTCGTAGTAGCCGAAGGACTGGCCGAGATAGTTGACGAGTGTTGACCCCGCTCCGGCGTCGCTCAATTGCTCCAGTTCCTTGGTGGTGAACCGGTAGGGCGCATGGGTACTCTTCAAATGCCAAGGATGACAGCCTTGGACTGGACGCCCACGATCTTTTCGCGGAACTTCCCGTCGATTTCTCGTCGGTCAATCGGCTCCGGCGACGTCCTCGGAGCCGAGGCGGTTCGATGTGCAGACTCCGCGCTTCGAGGCGGCAATGAAATCGAAAAACTCGGTTGCTTCCGGTCCCCATTCCGAGGTGCGGGCGATTTCGAGGGCCTCGCGGACGGAGTGGCCCTCGCGGAAGACGAGTTTGAAGGCGCGCTTGATTTCGGCCCGGGCAGCGGGTGCGACCCCTCCTCGGCGAAGTCCGACGACATTGAGTCCGACGAGGATGTTGCGGAAATTGGCCGTGACGAAAGGCGGGACATCTTTATTGAAGGCCGAGCTGCCGGCGATCATGGCGCGGCGTCCGACGCGGAGGAATTGGTGGAAAACGCTGCCGCCGCCAAGGACC
>Ga0114938_1002150_pt1 | contig 12726 bp, 9 predicted proteins | sample AshMeaBigSpring_FD_88675 | JGI IMG/M metagenome (GOLD analysis project Ga0114938, IMG submission 88675) | Groundwater microbial communities from Big Spring, Nevada to study Microbial Dark Matter (Phase II) - Ash Meadows Big Spring | ecosystem: Environmental > Aquatic > Deep subsurface >...
TACTGTTACTATATATAATATAATTGGTCAAAGAGTTTTTAACAAAATGATTAATGAATCTAGCATAACTATTTCTAATAGCGACTGGTCGCAGGGATTATATCATGCCATAATAACAAATGCAAATGGCATAAAATCTGTAATTAAAATAATAAAATACTAATAAATAGTATATATAAAATTAAATTAATCAAACGACTGATTAGATTGATTTGATAAGATAAGCATTTGATTGTATTGATCAGGAGTCAAATCATTATGAAAGAAATTAATGGGATCTATTTTTTCTGAATTATATATCACTTCGTAATGCAAATGAGCACCTGTGGACTTACCTGAACTACCTACATATCCGATCACATCACCTCGTTTTAGTTTCTGTCCATTATACACTATGATTTTGCTCATGTGAGCATAGAGTGAAGCATACCCATATCCATGATTTATAACTACATGATTGCCGTATCCTCGGGCTGAAAATTCAATTTTCTCTACATAACCATTGCCCGTAGCATATATAGGCGTGCCGGTAGGCGATGTGAAATCTATACCATTGTGCATTTTACCTGTTTTGTATATAGGATCTATGCGCATTCCGAAACCACTAGCAATTCGTGTCAAATCTACATTAGATATAGGTTGTATAGCTGGTATGGAGGCTAACATTTCTTCTTTATTTTTTATCAATTTAGTAATTTCATCATAAGATTTAGATTGTATAGCCATTTTTCTTCCCATTTCATCTAGCTTTTCGAAACTATGTTTCATTAATTCTTCATTATCGTATTTTTCTAAGCCTTCGTAGCTTCTATTACCTCCTACACCTGCATCTCTTATACTCTTAGGTATAGGGCTGCTTCCAAATATTGACCGATATATATTATCATCTCTTATTTCCAAATCCAATAATACCTGTTCCATCTTCTGCGATTTGGCTACCATTTTGTCATAATTTTGTTTCAATCCTTCTATCTCATTGCGCAATATTTTTTCTTTCGGAGAGTCTATAAATTTATATGCCAAAAACAAAAAAAACATCCCAAAAACTATAGCAGCACATAAGAAACCAAATATTTGAAATATTACTCTACTCCATGGGATTTCTATTTTCTCGTATCGCAGTGTATTTGTATTAAAATAGTATTTAGCCTTTTTAGTTGACATAAATTTAATAATCTTATAAATGTATTAAAAACAATTAGGTATATTGGAGTTAAATTATTATTTGGTTATGTTTGTACTTTAATAAGTTTTTAGAATTATACAAATTTATAGATATATAATCAAAGCGAAAACTAAAAAATGACAAGCGGCGAAATACGTGAACAATTTCTGACTTTTTTCCAAAATAATGGACACAAAATAGTGGCATCTGATCCTATCGTACTTAAAAATGATCCTACCCTTATGTTTACCAATGCAGGTATGAATCAATTTAAGGAATATTTTCTCGGTGTGAAATCATCTACTCATAAGCGAATTGCTGATACTCAAAAATGCCTTCGGGTTTCGGGTAAGCATAATGACCTAGAAGATGTAGGTGTAGATACCTATCATCATACTATGTTTGAGATGTTAGGTAATTGGAGCTTTGGTGACTATTTTAAAAAAGAAGCTATTATGTGGTCTTGGCAATTGCTCACAGAGATATATGGTATAGATAAAGATAGATTTTATGTAACTGTTTTTGAAGGAGATAATAATGAAAATCTCAATTTTGATAAGGAGGCTTATGAAGTCTGGGAATCTTTAATAGCTAAAGATAGAATTCTAAAAGGAAGCAAAAAAGATAATTTTTGGGAAATGGGTGATACAGGACCCTGTGGCCCATGCACTGAGATACATATAGATTGTCGTACTGATCTAGAGCGACAGGCCATTGATGGAAGCACTCTTGTAAATAATGATCATCCACAAGTAATAGAAATATGGAATAATGTATTCATACAATACAATCGCAAAGCCGATGGTAGCCTCGAAGAGTTACCCGAAAAGCATGTAGATACTGGTATGGGTTTCGAACGATTAGTAAGAGTATTGCAAGGCAAAAACTCCAATTATGATACAGATATATTTCAACCTTTGATACAATTTATAAGCCATAAAGTCAATATCCCTTATGGCAATACAGAAAATACCGATATTGCTATGAGAGTATTGAGCGATCATATCAGAGCTATTTCGTTTTGTATAGCTGATGGGCAACTCCCAAGTAATACAGGCGCAGGATATGTTGTGCGTCGTATTTTGCGTAGAGCCGTGAGGTACTATTTTTCTACATTGAGTTATAAGCAGCCTTTACTAGTAGAACTTGTAGATATATTAGCTCTGCAGATGAAAGATGTTTTTCCTGAACTTTATGTTCAACTCGATTATATCAAAAAAGTAATCGCTAGTGAAGAACAAAATTTCTTAGGTACACTTGAAAATGGATTGAAACGCCTATCACAAATTGAGGCAAGTAATCCACATGAAATAAGCGGGAATGATGCTTTTGAGTTATATGATACTTATGGTTTTCCGCTCGACTTGACCAAGATTATAGCAGCTGAAAAAAATAGAAAAGTAGATGAGCTTGGGTTTCATACTCAGATGCATATACAAAAAGAACGTAGCCGCAAAGCTACAACAACTACGGCAGGTGATTGGAATGAAGTCAATCCTTCTCAAGCAATAGAATTTGTAGGATATGACAGCCTTACGTGTGATGCCAAAGTATTACGCTATCGTACATTGCACCAAAAAGGCACCTCTACATATCAAATAGTATTGGACAAAACTCCATTCTATGCTGAGGCGGGTGGGCAAATAGGTGATCAAGGAATACTATATTTCGGCGACGACTCCATACAAGTTTTAGACACCAAGAAAGAAAATAATCAAATCATACATTTTGTAGATAGATGGCCTGATGATTTTGATATCAAAGTAATAACTCAAGTAAATGAGACCAATCGCCGTGCTATAGAAAATAATCATAGCGTTACACATCTCTTACATGCTGCTTTGCGACAAATAATCGGTAGCCATGTAGCACAAAAAGGAAGCTATTGTGGCACTGAATATTTGCGTTTTGATTTCAGTCATTTTAGCAAAATAGAAGATGAGCAATTACAAGAAATAGAAAGTATGGTTAATACCCGTATTCGTCAAAATATAGCATTGGATGAGAAGAGAAATGTCCCAATGGCTGAAGCTATAAAGTCAGGAGCTATTGCACTTTTTGGTGAGAAATATGGTGATACAGTTCGTATTATAACATTTGACCCCAATTTCTCAAAAGAATTATGTGGTGGCACCCACGTAAAAGCCACAGGTCAAATTGGGTTTTTCAAAATAATAAGCGAAAGTGGCATAGCTGCCGGAGTGAGGCGTATAGAAGCGATAACAGCTATAGCCGCCGAAAAATATATTAATAACCAAATCAGTATCTTACATTCCATAAAAGATAAATTAAAAACTAAAGATATAGAACAAAGTATAGATAATTTACAACAGCTAAATGGAAATTTACAAAGACAATTTGAAGATTTGCTTATGGAGAAAGCAAATCAAATCAAAGCAACTATAGCGGCTCAAAAGGAAAATATAGCAGGTATGAATTGTATTATCAATAAAATACAATTAGACCATATAGATGCTATTAAAAAAATATGTTTTGAGCTGCGCAACGAAATCCCAAATTTATTCCTAGTTATCGGAGCTGAAAGTAATGGCAAAGCTATATTGAGTATTGCTATAAGCGATGACATAGTGAAATCTAAAAATCTACATGCAGGTAATATAATAAAACAATATAGTAAATACATACATGGTAGCGGTGGAGGCCAAGCCTTTTATGCTACCGCAGGGGGTACTGATCCTAATGGTATCAATACAGCTTTAGAATGTATAAAAAAAGAAGTAATATACGCTCATAGCGAAGTCAATAATTAGTCCTATGCAGAAAGAAATATTAGATAAATATGAAGCTATCATTGGCCTGGAGGTACATACCCAATTACTCACTCACAGTAAAGCTTTTAGTAGTGATATCAATGAGTTTGGTGCCGCACCCAATACACACATAAGTGCTATAACGCTTGCTCACCCAGGCACGCTTCCTGTCCTCAATCAAGCTATTATTGATAAAGCTATCATGCTTGGATCAGCTCTGAATTGTACAATTAGAAAAGAGAATTTTTTTGCTCGTAAAAATTATTTTTATGCTGACCTGCCCAAAGGCTACCAGATCACACAAGATAAAACACCCATATGCACTAATGGACATATTATCTTTGAAGTGAAAAACGATAAAGGCGATACTTATGAAAAATATGTAGGTATCACTCGTATACATTCTGAAGAAGATGCAGGCAAGTCAATGCATGATATAGATCCATTCTTTACGCTTATTGACCTCAATCGTGCTGGTGTACCATTGCTAGAAATAGTAAGCGAACCACATATTACTACAGCTCAGGAAGCCTATCAGTTCTTAACAGAAATAAGAAAACTTGTACGATACTTAGACGTATGCGATGGTAATATGGAAGAGGGAAGCCTGCGTTGTGATGTCAATATTTCTGTTAAATTAAAAGATAATGAAAAATGGGGCACCAAAGTGGAAGTGAAAAATATGAATTCGATGCGCAATGTAAAGAAAGCAATCGAATATGAAATAGATCGTCAAATAAATCTTTTGGAAGCTGGCAGCATTGTACAAAAAGAAACTAGAACCTATGATGCTAATAATAATACTACTCTTGCTTTGCGTAGCAAAGAGGATGCACATGACTATAGATATTTCCCTGAGCCAGACCTACCCCCTGTCGTAATAAGTCAAGATTATATACAGAATATACAAAGCCGTATGCCATTATTACCTAAAGCATTGATAACCAAGTTTATGAATGAATACGGCTTATCTAAATATGATGCCCTCTTACTCGCTGAAGATAAGCACTTTGCCCAGTATTATGAAGATATAGTACAACATTATAATAATAAAAAAGTAGCTGCCAATTGGATGAATGGTATTATAAAAAACTACTTAAATGAAAAAGCTATTGACATCCAGCAATTCATTATACCCGCTATCAAAATTGCTGAATTACTCCAAGAAATAGAAAAAGGAACTATAAGTAATACAGTAGCAAGTTCTACTATATTCATAGAATTATTATCTTCGCCAAATAGAAATGTATTGGAAATAGCAAATGATAAAAATGTATTACAAAACTCAAACGAAGAATCTATTCAGAAAATAATCAATGAAGTATTGATAGCCATGCCCGAAAAAGTAGAAGAATATAGAGCTGGCAAAAAAGGATTGATAGGATTATTTGTAGGTGAAGTAATGAAAAAATCAGGAGCTCAAGCTGATCCCAAGGTTGTAAATCAATTATTAAACAAAATATTAAATTAAACATTTTAATCACAATGAAAAAATTATTGTATTCACTAATAGCTATTACTTGCATTACAATAGCATGCAAAAAAGATGGAGGTAATGCGGCTATACAAGGTATTATCAAAAACGCAGCAGATGGAAAAGTTATACTGGAAGACATAGGTATGCAAAATTTAAAATCTGTAGATACCGCACTTATCAAAGGGGGTAAATTTACTTTATCTTATAAAACCAACAATCCAAGAATCATGAGAGTAAGATTTGCTGATAATAAATCTTTTATGTTTATTTATGATGGTAAAAATCAAGTAAACGTAGATGGCGATATTAATGATCTTACTAATTTGACTGTAAAGGGTTCCAATGCTACCAAATCTTACTATGAATTTCAAAAAAAAATGACCCAAGCACCTGATCCTGCATTTGCCAAAAACTTTGTAGATACCGTATCGCATCCATTAGTCGCTTTATTATGTATCAATAATATCCGACCTGAAGAGAATCTAGCCGTGTACGAAAAACTGAGAGATAAATTACAAAAAGAATTACCTAATAATGACTATACAGTACAATTTACCGCACAAGTACAATCTATGAAAGCACAATCAACAATCTCTTCACCAGGTGCTGAGGTGGCAGATATAGAGCTGCCGGATCCCAAAGGCAAAATGCTGAAACTCTCTAGTCTTAAAGGTAAAGTAGTTTTAATAGATTTCTGGGCTAGCTGGTGTCGCCCTTGTCGTATGGAAAACCCTAATGTAGTAAAAGCATATAATAAATATAAAAATAAAGGATTTACCGTTTTCAGCGTAAGCCTCGATAATAACAAAGAAAAATGGGTAGCAGCCATCGGACAAGATGGATTGATATGGCCCAATCACGTAAGCGAACTCAAAGGGTGGCAATCTTCTGTAGCTGGACTTTATGGTGTCAATAGTATCCCTCGTACTTTTCTTATTGATAAAGAAGGCAAGTTAGTTGCCTCTAATCTCAGAGGCGAAGCACTCGAAAGTAAATTAGCCGAATTATTAAATTAATGTTTACTTATACATCATTCGATAATCTTATGATGAAATAGTCCCAAAGCATTTCTATATTTCAAAAAATATAATATAGTTTATAAATTGTAAATTAGATATTCTTATTAAGTTCTAATAAATCAATTTAAAAATAATAATATGTAGTATTTCCAAAAAAAATGATAAAGACTAAAACTTGAACATTTTTTTAGTATACCTATTATACACCTATCGCACTTACCTTTGTAAAGCATTTTTTTATTAAAATCAACAACATATAACCATGTATTACGGTCGGCGTTTGCGCAATTCTCCTATTATGAGGCAAGCTTTAGCTCAGGTTCAATTACGAGCCCAAGATTTGATACAACCCTATTTTGTAACTAATAATCCTAGGGATAAAATTGCCATAAATTCTATGCCAGGTATATATAATTATGGAATAAATAATTTATTGCCAGATGTAGAGAGGTCATTAAGTCTTGGTATAAAACACATATTACTATTTGGTGTCGGTGATGCCAAACATGATAATGCTCATATGGCTTATAATGATAATAATGCTGTAATTAAAGCAATTAAAAAATTAAAAAAACAATTTGGTAATGACCTTTTTATCACCACGGATATATGTTTATGTGCCTATACTACTCACGGTCATTGTGGTATTATAAAAAATGAAAAAATAGACCAAAAGAGCACCTTACATATCTTAGATAAAATAGCTATAAGTCATGTCGCAGCAGGTGCTGATATGGTAGCTCCAAGTGATATGATGGATATGAGTGTAAATTCAATTAGGTCAGCCTTAGATCAACACAAATATTATGATACCCCAATAATGTCTTACACTAGTAAATATGCAAGTGCTTATTATGGACCTTTTAGAGATGCAGCACACTCCTCCCCACAATATGGTGATCGTAAGTCTTACCAAATGGATTATCGTAATGCCAATGGATATATAAAAGAAATTCTCGCCGATGAGCAAGAAGGGGTCGATATAATAATGGTAAAACCAGCACTTGCCTATCTCGATATTATTAGCAAATCACGGGCTATGACCTCATTACCCTTAGCAGCGTATAATGTGAGTGGTGAGTATTGTATGGTCAAAGCCGCTGCCGGCAATGGATGGCTAGATGAATCTCAAATTGTATATGAAAATCTTATAGCCATCAAGAGAGCTGGAGCTGATATGATTATAAGCTATCATGCCCAAGAAGCATTACTAAATAATTGGATATAAAATCTTATGCAATATAAAGCGAGTACCAAAGAAATATTACTTATGGCGCTGCCTATTATGTTTTCAAGTATAATGCATAATATCATAGCTATCACGGATGGTAGATTTATGTCCCATATTGGAAGTGTTGAGCTTGCAGCTGTAGGTCTGGCATCGGTATTTTATTTTAATATTATCTTTATACTATTCGGATTTATGCGAGCAATACAGATACTTGTCGCTCGTCGCTGTGGGCAGAATAGACCTATTGATGCGGGTAAGATTCTTGATCAGGCTCTTTATAGTGCTATTTTCCTAGCCTTTTTTATTACTGTTTTACTTTTTCTGAGTATGGATACTATTTTACAATGGACAATACATTCCTCATACGTATATAATGCTAGTCGAGATTTTTTGACATATCGTGCTATTGCCATATTATTTGAAGCGATTACCCTCAGCTTAGTAGCGTTTCTTAATGGGATAAATAAAAATAGAATTATCATTATCAGCAGCCTATTGGCCGTACTAATCAATATTTTTATGAATTATGTCTTTGTATTCGGCAATTGGGGTATCCCAGCCATGGGAATCAGTGGTTGTGGTCTAGCTAGCGCCATAGCTGAGGTCTGTACTTTTATAATAATTACAACTACGCTTTTATTAATAAAAGAAAAAAAACAATTTCAGTATTTTACCTTTCCCAAAATACACTGGAGGGCTCAGCAAGAAATATTCGCTCTGGCACTGCCTATTATTGGCCAAGGATTAATTGCTATTATAAGTTGGTATGGTTTTTTTGCTTTCATTGAAAATATAGGCACTACAGAACTTGCCGGTAGCAATATCCTCAAGAACATTTATATGTTCATCTGTTTGCCAATATTTGCTTTTTCAAATACCATGAGTAGTTTTTCTAGTAATTATATAGGTCAGGAAAAGGGAAATTTGATTTTTATGTTGTATAAAAAAATAGTAGGTATTACTTTACTATTTCTATTACCAGGGTTGCTAGCCTTATTCTTATTTCCGGATTTTTTAATACAATGTGTTAGTAAGGATATAGTAGCCAATAGTATTGCCAAAGACTTATTATGGGTTATATTTGCAAGTGTAATTATATTTTCATTGTCTTCCATAGCCTTCAATATCGTAGCTGGTATAGGTGATAGCAAGATGTCTCTTTATCTTGAGGCAATTAATATCACATGGTATTTCGGATATATCATAGTCATTACCAAGCTATTTCATATACATAATCTTACCTGGGTGTGGTTTGCCGAAATCCTATATTGGATAGTACTGGGTTTAGGTACATTATGGTATTTCAGCACGGCTCGAAGTAAAGTATTCCTGACTAGAAATATATTGGGCGAATAATACGTTATTATATTGCATATCAAATGACTAATATGAAGTTAAAAATATTTATATTCATGATAATGCTGCTATTTGTAGTAATATGCAATCTGAAAGCACAACGTAAAGGATACGAAAATTACAATGATCTATTTCGTAAAAAAAATACGCTGGCACATTACATGAGTTTTGATTTTGGAGTTGGTTACAGTATTGGTGAGTTATTATTAATGAAAAAACTATATAATCAAATACCAGACGATTATTATAATCGTACTCAAGGCATGCTCCCGACTTTTCATTGCAAAGCAGAATTAGCACTTATGATGCAATTTGGTTTGATGCTGGATTATAGTTATACTAGTCATCATTTCAAATCCCTTGCTTTGAGTACGGTATCTACCACTAGTGTATTAACGCAAGTATATCATTATGATTTGCGCAATCATATACATAGACTCAATTTCAAAACACAATATTATCTGATGAAGCAACGCTTCCATGATATATATTTATCCTTGGGTGCTGGCATTACTTTTTACAAAAAAAAATTTAATACTACCGACCCTAAACTACGCCAAGATGATGTATGGTATGAGGCACTTGATTTGCAAAGTACACAACTCAATATAGCCGCACACTGGGGCTACAGATGGTGGCCCACTCGTAACCTAGGCATACATATAAAGATAGGTGATGGTATAGACTATGGCAATAAAAAAATATTAGGATTGCATGATGAAATCAGCCTAGGCATATCCTTACGTCCTTAATCCTATGTGGGATTATTCCCCAATACCCTGCATCATATTCATATATTCCTTCATCGTTATTCGTTTATAATCATTAGGAATATTAAATACTGATTCATCTATTTTATTTAAAGTTATGTCTTGTGCTATCAATTTTATATTCATTCCATTCATCATAATATTATATTCCAATGGCATACCTTCAAATTTTGATTGGAAATCATCAATATTATACCTTGTTTCTGGTTGAATTGCATCCGTAACCCATACTGGCATATTCAATACATTATCATCTTGTATCATTGTTACAAGATACTTTTTACAAATATATCCTGCAATTTCCTTTGTATCGTTTGTAGGCGTTACTTCTATATTATTAGCAGCTTTTTTATCTGATACAGCTTTAAGATCCATCTCATTTAAGTCTATAGCCATTTTATTACCCATCATATTCATAAGCATTATACCTGTCTTCTCTTTTACATTTGATATTATGGTAGTATTCATGATGCCCATATCCATCACCATAGCTGTACGATCTGGCGTAAAACAAATTTTCATGGTACTATTCTGAAACATAGCGCTCGTAGGGTCATCGTCAGGTAGTCCCTCGAATGTCATCTGATATTCAATAATACCACTTTTGATTTTTTGGGCTGGTTGTATAAATGCATAAAATGATGTGATCATCATTACTATTAACATAAACTTCTTCATAAATTAAAAATTTATATCAAATTTAAAATCTTTTTTATTAATAATTTAAAATATTTCTTCCTTTTATTCAATAGTGTAGTAGTTTTGTGCATATATATTTTTATAATACAATTGTTTACGCATAAACTATTACTTATAGCATTTGCGCTCATCATAATTTGTAATGGCTGTGACTGGCAGAATGAGGCCAACTATAAATCTATTATTCGTAAAGTAGAATTGCTTAATAAAGTAGGTTTTCAAAACGATATTAGCAAAAAAGATATCGAAAAGCAATTAGAAAAAGAAAATGATAGTCTTAATGCCTTGATTTACTTATTGCAAGAAAAAGGGTATGCAATAATTATCGATCAAAATGATGTAATTGGGGGCTCGCCCGTTTTTTACGCTACATTATTTGATAAATTAAATTCCATCAATAAGCAATTTAAATATACAAGTTTTGCGACAGAATTAGCAGAAGGAGAAGATTTTGATTTCTATTATGATAAAGCCTCTTATATTGAATTTACTAGTAATAATTCTCAATATAATGCTTATTTTTATTTTGATGATGCTGCACCCGTTTCAGCAGATTTTTATAGTATCGCCAATAGAGCCCTGGCTGATGCCGATGCACCTGGTCGTTATTATGGAGTCCATATTTTTTGTCATAGTTGTAGCTCTGATTATTATGTCGATAGCATAAAAGTTGATAATAATAAATTTGGAATTGTATCTCTTTCCAAAGAACAAGCTCAGTATATTATTGACAATAAATTATTGTCATTAACAGAGTCTTCACATGATATACTCACTACTGCTCAGGTCAATAGACTCACTCGTTATGTACTGCAATCTGGATTATGCTACCACTGTGATCAAGATTATATTCAACATAAACTCAAAGAGATAAATTATAGCGCATATACTTCGTATGAAGATGTATTTCAGAATTTTGATTCTTTGACATGTGTAGTGACAAGAGAAGCATGGAGCGAATTGCCTTATTTAGAGTTATTGGAATGTATGCAATATATTTCTCAAGGGCAATTTAATCCCACTCAGATACAAGATAGTTTTGTCCTCAATCATCCAAGTATATTACGATTCAAGCTCAAAAATGCTAGTTTGTCTTACGAATTAATCAATGTAGAAAATCATATTGATCTCAGTATCATTTTATCTATCAATAACTATCTCGATAGTCAAAATAGTGAAGGTAAATTTTATTTTATTGAGCCATTTGAAAACGAAGGTTATATGGTGTACCTTACTAATAAGCAATTTAATGACTTGACAGAGCAAAAATTATTAAAAATCTTAAATGTAGAATCCATTATTAGTATCAATACTGATGAAATTAAATATTAAATTATGCGTTTATTCTTATATATTTTATTTTTCTTAGCTTATTCAGCCGTTTGTACCTGGTATTATGTATGTAAAATCAAATGTCTGTGTACGCTTACGCAATTATTTCCCTATGAATTTGTAATAAAAGATAATAACAATATTCTTTTTAGAAATAATGAAAATATTATTTGTGACCGTAATAATACCGTACCTAATGTGCCTACGGCTATTTATAGCTTATTTGATAGCCTCAGTCTTTACCTAGCCAACAATCCTGACAAAAAAATAGCAATCACTTCTTATTGCAGCAAAGATGAACTCAAAGAAAATCCTACCATAGCTATAGAACGAGCTAAATACATAATGCAATTGATCAATAATAAATTAAATGACACATCGCAAATTACCATTCAGACAAGCCCTGTAGATGAATTATTCACTAATAATCAAACCAATAGAGCATTTGACTTTACTATTATAAATAAACCATTAGCTTATAATGATTCTGTTATTTCAGACACAGAAAATCTCATTACTGCAAGTCATAACCCGACAAATACGGAGTCCGATAATAATGTGATCCACCAAAATACAAATCTTGAAAAGATAACAAAAACCGAAACAGTGCCTAATAATAATACAACAATATTATATGATGAAAACTACTACATTGGCACATACGGTAAGTATGCCCTTGATGATGATGATAATGATGTTTTACAATCATTGACTGACAATATTATTTCTATATTAAATGCAAATGAAAATGCTACTATTGAAATTATAGGTCATACATGCGATATAAGCGGTGCAGCATTCAATTATGGATTAGGTATGCGCAGAGCAGAAGCAATCAAAAAATATCTAATAAGTAAAGGCATAGAATCTACAAGAATAAAGGCAATAAGTAAAGGACTCACCGAA
>Ga0114938_1002151_pt1 | contig 12724 bp, 11 predicted proteins | sample AshMeaBigSpring_FD_88675 | JGI IMG/M metagenome (GOLD analysis project Ga0114938, IMG submission 88675) | Groundwater microbial communities from Big Spring, Nevada to study Microbial Dark Matter (Phase II) - Ash Meadows Big Spring | ecosystem: Environmental > Aquatic > Deep subsurface >...
AGCACCCGAACTTTCGGTTACACAAAATGATTGTCCCGCTCTGCTAGGCTCATTCTCTATAGTCACAGACTGTGGTGTAGGCAGCCATATAGAATACAGTACGGATGGTGGCATTAATTGGAGCACCTTACTTCCCGCCTGGGCCGATGGAGTATCGGTGATAGCCCGCTGTGTAGATGATCTGGATGCCACTTGTGTAAGTAGCAATTCTGCGGCAGTAGTAGCGATATTACAAGCACCACCTACTGCACCCGAACTTTCGGTTACACAAAATGATTGTCCCGCTCTGCTAGGCTCATTCTCTCTAGTCACAGACTGTGGTGTAGGTAGCCATATAGAATACAGTACCGATGGTGGCATTAATTGGAGCACCTTACTTCCCGCCTGGGCCGATGGAGTATCGGTAATAGCCCACTGTGTAGATGATCTGGATGCCACTTGTGTAAGCAGTAATTCTGCGGCCGTAGTGGCGGATTATCAATTTTGTTGCCCTAGTACAAACTGTATAAATATAAGTGTAAATGCTGGTCCCAAGCAGTAATGAAAATAAGGGTCCTACAGTGATACAATAATTCCTATTTTTGATTAGTTCTTATGCTATTAGGAAGTTATTTGTTTTGCATAATTATAATAAAACTGCTGTTTAATGTAAACATGCATATCTTCAATTAATAAGTGCAACAGGTTTCTCCGCCCTTCGGGGTGAAGTGTAGCGTAGCAAGTTATACCTATCTGGGTTAGCTAAGTTGAGTAAAAGAGATGGGATATCTGGCACTAAATATAATATTAGGCAGATAGGATGGCCTTTACATAATAATCGCGGCCAAAATCCTTGATCACATAATCTGTAATGTCATTATCTTTCAGTAGTTTTTCTACATCTTGGCGAGTATAGAGATAGAGTGGACAATTTCGCCAGCGATAGCGCACTCTTCTCTGGGCTGCAAGGAGACCGCCGGACTGGGGAAAGGAGGCATAAAATTCTTTATTAATATCTTTTTTAAGCTTTTGGAGTATGATGGAAGGCTGGGGTGTGTAATCGAAAAAACCCATAAGGCAGGCGGCATCGTATTTTTTTTCTAGAACTAGGGCTGCATAATCGCCGGATAGGAAAGATACTTTTTTATTGTTGTTTTCGGCCACTACTTTTTGGGCTATTTCTATCATGCCGGGAGCCATATCTAGGCCTAGTACTTCCTTGCCCTGATTTAAAAACTCCACCACATAGCGGCCGGGACCGCAGCCTATATCAGCTACGGAATGGATAGATATTTTAGCCGTTTCGGTGAGGACTTCTTTGAAGCGGAGAAACATCGTTTTGCGGAAATTTTTGTCCACCCATTTTTCTAAGAAATTACGCTTATCAGTATGGCCATAGATGGCATCAAATCCATGGGCATAGTGGTGGAAAAATTTTTTCACATTTTTGTTTACTTGATCCATTATGAAAGTGTTTGGGTATAAAATAATTTTTGATAGATGTGATCCAGCTTTGTGGCCATTTGTTTTACATCCCATTTAATGTGCACAAAATTAAACAGATTTTCTCCAAATTGTTTCCTGAGCTGAGGATCTGCAGCTAGGGCTAGGGTTTTAGCTATAAAATCCTGTTTGTCTCCTTTAGCGATGATGTATCCGGATGATCTGTTTTCTATGATTTCGGTAGCTCCTTCTACTTCATAAGTGACAACGGGGAGGCGGCACATTCCCGCTTCTACGAGTACGCGGGGCAGTCCCTCTCGGTGAGAAGAAAACACAAAAATATCGGCGGCATAGAGCAGTGTGGGTATCTCCTGTGAGTGACCCATAAATTGTATGCCATCGGCTATGCCTAGCGTTTGGGCTAGAGTCTGGCAGTTTTCCATTTCTTCGCCCTCACCTACCAGGATAAGGAGAAGTTGGGGATTGGTAGCACGTAGGGTGGGCATCATCTCTATGAGGGCCCGTTGATTTTTTCCAGTCGAAAAACGACCTATGTTTATAAGAACTATTTGGTCGGGTAAGAAATTCAGTTTTCGGCGCATCTGCTGTCGGAGTTTATCCCTGTCTTGTTTTATAAAAACTTCGGTATCTATACCACTATATACGATTTCATAGGGGATCTGCTTTGCCAGTCCATTGAGGTGATATTGATCTATGGTGTCCTTCCCCACGGGTATGATAAAGTGATTCATCCATATCGTGCAGCGTTCTATGAAGATATAAAATTTTCTTTTGAGGGGGTGCAGAGGGTCATTAAAAGTAACCCCTTCCAGCCCGAAAATAATAACGGGCACATCAGCCATCCATGCGGCTATGCGGGTAACTACACTGGCTTTAGCCTCGTGAGTGTGCAGGATATCTATCTTTATTCGTTTAAAGAGTTTATAAAAATACCATACCGATCGGAGATCTGCCAATGGACTTATCTGACGATGCATATAGGGACATTGAAAGATGGGTATATGGAGGTTTTCGAATTCATTGTGCTCGATGGTACTTCCCACTCCGAGCATAAAATGATAGCGTCCGGCTAATGATTTAAAGGTATTGGCCACAGCGTGATCTACGCCGCCGCCGGGGGCTAGCCAAGTCAAGGTGGCCATCACCCTAAGCTTAGGTGTAGTATTATCTGCCATTTAGATAGTTGCCGATATGCTGATTTTTTTGAGAAGCAATGATGGAGGATACGGTATCGCATTTAAAATCGGCGAGTAACTGGGCGGTTCTGCCAGCCATGCCACTGAGTCCGGTATAGTGGGTGATCTGAGCTCTTAAGGATATGCCTCGCTCGCGGGGATGGTCCGGATCATATTCCCAGGGGTGGCAATAAAACATAGCGGGTATGCCGGCAGATGATAGTGCCGAAAGGCTGTGACTGGCCATAGTATAAGGGAAGAGGCGCATATAAGCACCTCCTATACCAATTTTTTTGCCCAAAAAGCGGAATGTACTAAGGCTATATTCCCAGAGTTTATGCCGGGGCATATAATAGAGATTTTCTCGGGCACAGGGTACGCCGTAGCGCCAGGTAATCACGGGAGAGATGCTGCAATCATAGGTAAAGCCACATTCTTTGAGGATATCCAAAGCCCACAAGGATGCGGAGGTAATAGAAAAATAGGGTGCTCTAAAACCCTCTACTTTCTTGCCCGTGATCTGGGAGAGGGCATCAGAGGTGCGAAGTATATCTTCTTTAAATTCTCTAGGGGTGAGATGATATACCTTGCGATGCCAGTAGCTATGAGAGCCTATCTCGTGGCCCAATGCGTCTATCTCCCGCACTACTTCCGGATATCGATCGGCTATCCAGCCGAGGATAAAAAAGGTGGCTTTCGTATCCGCATGATCGAGCAGTGATAGGAGGACATCTAGCCCTTTGCGAAGGCGCTCTTCCCGTTTTGGCCATTCGCTTATGTCTATCTCCAGCCCGTGATACCAATCCTCTAAATCTACCGTAAAGGCCACCATTTACCTGCATATTTATTTAGGTGCAAAGATAGGCTTTATGGTAGGATGGTTGCTTTGATAGGTGAGGAGCAAATTATAGATAGGAAGGAATGGCCGAAAATATTAATGGACACCTTTAGAACGAGGGTGTTTTTCGGCGAAATTGTATTTTTGGCCCATCAATCCCAGTATTTCACCCAGATGATGCCTTTATGCATGTTTATTTTCGGACTTGTCCTATCCTTGCTGTCAAACCGAATGCTGCTGCAGCACTATGCTCATGGGCATCTAGCTGAGGATTCGGATCAGGAGAGATGGAATATCCGTAAGCCAGAAACAGGAGGTGTCTCTTTTTACCTGTGTTTTTTCGTGGCTATACTATTTTTATATCTGAGTTCTTACCAAAGGGCAGATAGTCGCTTAGCTGGCCTCCTACTGGCCGGCACATTAGCCTTCGGTATAGGTCTTTGGGACGATTGCAAACATATAAGCCCGCTTATTAAATTTTCGGGCCAGCTATTGTGTGCCCATATTCTTTATGTTTTTGGATTCCATATAGCTTTTATTGGCCTTTGGTGGGCCGACTATCTTTTTACTGTGGTATGGGTATTGGGCATAATGAACTCCATAAATATGTTGGATAATATGGACAGCATCAGTAGCATAGCCTCTCTGGCGGTTTTAATGGCCTGCGCGCTGGTTGTAGGCATGAGCGGTGGATCCGATGTGACATTGCTATTGATCGGGCTGGCGGTGGCCGGAGCTTTGACCGGATTTTTGGTATATAACTGGTATCCCTCGAAAATGTATATGGGTGATAGCGGCAGCCAGTTTTTAGGTATATTACTGAGCGCACTAGCGATAGAGTTTTTATGGCCTTATCGCGATGCCAGTGGGGGATTTGAGATCCGTCAATTTGTGTTTCCGCTACTGGCCTTTATGATACCTATTATAGATACCACCACTGTTACCTTCAGACGTCTTGCTACGGGCCAAAGTCCCTTTGTAGGAGGTCGTGACCACACCACCCATCAGGTGGCACTCTACACTGGCAACGATCGCATGGTAGCTTTTCTAATGGGCGGAATATCTTTAGTTAATCTTGTGGTCATTATTCTGCTAATGCAATATGTAGGCCAATGGGAATTTATTTATACGGTCCTTATCTTCATCTATTTTTTTCTGCTGCTGGCTTTTTTTCAATGGTTTTATTCGGCCAATAAAAAAAGAAAAAACGGATGAGTAGCTCGTGGATATGGGTATTTATAGGCGGCGGACTGGGTAGTGTCTTGCGCTATGGAAGCCTTCAGCAAACCGGCGCCCCGTTTTGCCTGTTTTGGATAGAGGACAAGTTCTTAGGGCATCTCTCTAGTCCAAAAATGAGGCTAAATTCTAAAGTCCTATTTCAAATTATTGGTAATCACCCCCAACTTGTCCTTAGGATAAGCCAAAACATCGTATGTCGTAGCGGTATGTTTCCGCTGGCTACCCTCACCGCAAATGTACTTAGCAGTATCATATTGGGCATTACGCTTTTCTTTCTGCTGGTGCGTATAAATGAGGATATGAGCTGGTGCTGGTTTATAGCTGTGGGTTTTTGCGGAGGGCTCAGCACTTTTTCTACCTTTAGTTTGGAATGTTTTCAACTAATGCGGGAGGGACGCGGGGGTATGGCTCTGCTTTATGTTTTACTCCATCTATTACACTGCATAGGCATCATAGCCCTGGTGTACTGGCTGGCCAAAAAGATGTAGTACTGCAAACCCTACCTGTCTTCTCCGAGTACGGCTATACATTTGAGTTCTATGGCTATAGCAGAGGGTAGTGCACCCACTTCCACTGTAGTGCGGCAGGGCTTATTATCCTTAAAATATTCGGCATAGATACGGTTATAGATGTGAAAATCTCGCTTCATATTTACTAAATAAGTGGTTACATCTACTAGGTCATCCCAGCAAGCACCGGACTCTTCGAGTACAATGCGTATATTGGAAAAAACGGAATGGCACTGGGCTTCAAAATCGAATTTTTTATAATTTCCGTGGATGTCCAGTTCCAGCCCGGGAATACTGCCGGTGAGGGGATCTCGGGGACCTATACCGGAGAGGAAGAGCAGAGAACCTACTCGGCGGGCGTGAGGATACCATCCCATAGGAGCTGGTGCTTTGGCAGTTTCGATTATGTCTTTATCTTTATCGGCCATAGAGGATTTTTTTTCATTGCAAAGTAAATAAGAAAAACCCACTCTTAGATGGGTATAGATAAGTTAGCACGGTTTGTATCTCTTTTATGGAGATGGAAAGCCTATTAGATTTATAAAATGTGGTGCTATTAAGTGATGACGGGATAATGCAATCGGTTATCTTTCACGCTTATTTGCGACTTTGGACTCTTCTATCCCCCTGCAATAAACAGTGGCTGGCCCGTATAGCCTATACCCCTTATGGCGAAATTTCGCCCCGCTCCTATGGCTAAAAGATTATTTATTGGGCGTATCAGTTGCCTGTCTTCACGCAACATTGCAGCACTCGTTTTTGCAAACCTCTCAAACTATTTACATTACAGAGTACATAGTAGGGTAATACAGGCAATAGCCATTTAATAGCACAACCCGTTATTTATTAGTTTTGCAGCCGATAAAATACAAAGATGGTAGCGAAACATCCTACGATGTTAGGCGGCGGATTTCTTCAGGGACAAGACCTCCCAGAATATATTTTTACCCCGGAATCTTTACCGAAGAACAGCTATTTCTGAGGCAGTCTGTAAGAGATTTTATACGGCTGGAGATAGAACCCCGTTTTTTTGAGATAGAATCCGAAGCGGGCCTAGCCCTGGCTCCCGGGCTATTAGACAAAGCGGCGGCACTGGGATTTACCGGTATAGGAGTACCGGAAGAATATGGAGGCTAGGAGGCAGATTTTAGAAGCCAGATCGCCTTTGCAGAGATAGGCTATGCTACAGGATCCTTTGGCCTCACCCTGGGCATACAGACTTCACTGGGTGTAGCTGCGCTCTTGCTCTATGGAAATAAGGCTCAGAAAGATAAGTATCTGGCTAAGATTGTATCGGCCGAAATAAAGACCTGCTACTGCCTCACTGAGCCCGGTGCCGGATCCGATGCAAATAGTGGTAAGACCCGCGCCGTGCTGAGCTCAGATGGCAGCCATTATGTGCTCAATGGGCAAAAAATGTGGATCACCTCCAGCGGCCACGCCGATCTCTTTTTTGTATTTGCTAAAATAGGTGATGATAAAAATCTCTCCTGCTTTATCGTAGAAAAATCCTATGGAGAACTGGGCCTAGGTGCTGAAGAAAAAAAGATGGGCATAAAAGGATCCAGCACCCGGCAAGTATTTTTAGAAAATGTGCCCATACCGGCAGAAAACCTCTTAGGCGAGAGAGATGGAGGGTTTAAAATAGCACTCAATGTACTCAATACCGGCAGGATAAAAATGTCTGCCTCGGTTACCGGCAATGCCAAAAAAGCCCTGGGATTAGCAACCATATATGCTCGGGAGCGCATACAGTTTGGCCAGCCCATTGCCAGTTTTGGAGCCATACAGCATAAACTAGCCGAAATGGCCGCACATATTTATGCAATGGAATCGGCCCTCTATCGAGTGAGCGGATATATAGACAGCCGCAATGATGAGATGATAGGCGAGGGGATGTCTCCCTTAGAGGCTAAATACCGCGCTATAGCCGATTTTGCCAGCGAATGTGCTTTTATAAAGGTCTATAATACCGAGGCTATGGCCCTAGTAGCGGACGAGGCGGTGCAGATACACGGAGGGATGGGTTACAGTGCTGATACTAAGGTGGAATGCCTCTATAGAAATGCCCGCATAGACCGTATCTATGAAGGCACGAATGAGATAAACCGTATGCTGGGTGCAGAGCAGATACTCCCCAAAGTGATGACCGGTAAGCTAGATCTTATGGAAGTGGTGATGAGTGCGGCTACTACACCTCCTGATCCGGCAGAGACCATCCCTTAGACAGGTGAAGCCAACGCTGATGCTGCTACCTTTTGTGCCAGGCTACGCCGTGGCATTATCCTCACCCTGGCCACCCTGCCTCCAGATCTGCTGCCCCGCCTAAAGGATGAACAGGAAATACTTCTGAGCCTAGCCGATATGTGTATAGCCCTGCTGAGCTGCGAATCGGCCCTGCTGCGTACCATTAAAAACCGGAGCGATAAGCAGGAGCTCAGAGCCGGACTGCTCACTCTTATCCTAAATCGCTCCGCAGCTAAGGCGGCTATGGCCGCCAAAGAAATCCTGGCTGCTGTGGTGGCTCCGGAGAAATTAAACCAGCGCAGTACACCGGTGCTGCCCCTGCTAGATACCCCTCTCGGTGATCTCAAAACCCTGCGGCGCAGAGTAGCCGAAAAAATCCTCAGCGACAAGGGTTATGCCCTATCCGGATGATGATAATAGGGACCGGGAATCTAAGCAGACCTTGCGGAGCCGACCTCCTGCACGAAGAGATACTCCTAACTCCAGGCCGTTCCGTTTTGCCGACACTAGCCAGGCTCATCCACGCTGCTGCCATACCGTGTGTGTGTGCTACGGCGGCATCTATGGGCATTTGGTTTTTTAGCGTAATTTCGCTGCAGAAAATTTTATGCTGCACAAATGAAAAATTATTATTTCACCCCTGATCACGAAATCTTCCGGCAGGGAGTGCGCGATTTTTTGCAAAAAGAGATCCTGCCTCATATAGATAGCTGGGAAAAACAACAGCAAATTCCTAAGGAGATATGGAAAAAAATGGGTGATATGGGCTATCTGGGTCTTATATACCCGGAGGTCTATGGCGGATCTGAGGCAGATTTTTTCTATTCGGTAGCCTTTGTAGAAGAAATTAGCAAGGTATGGAGCGGTGGTTTTGCGGCGGCTTTCTCGGTACAGGAGTATATGTCCAGCACCTATATTTATAAACACGGCTCGGAACTGCTGCGACAGAAATATCTCACTAAATGTATATCCGGAGAAATGGTATGCTCTATTGCCATCACCGAGCCGGGAGCGGGTAGCGATGCCGCAAATATACAGACCCGAGCCAGACGCGAAGGTGATCATTATGTACTCGATGGTTCTAAAACCTTTATTACCAATGCCTACTATGGCGATCTGATGGTGGTAGTGTGCAAGACAGATCCAGCAGCCAGTGCCAGCGGTGTGAGCCTTTTAGTAGTAGAGCACCATAGCCCGGGTATCACCGCCCGCAAGCTGGATAAACTGGGATGGCACGCCTCCGATACGGCCGAGCTGCATTTTGATAAAGTAAAAGTGCCGGCCGAAAACCTCCTGGGTGAAGAGGGTATGGGCTTTATCTATCTCATGGGCGGCTTACAGCTAGAGCGGCTCGTGGGTGCCGTAGGGGCCATAGCCGGATGCGAAGGAGCCATAGCCTATTCCTTGGAATATATGTCCCAGCGCCAAGCTTTTGGACGATCCATAAACAGGTTTCAGGTATTGCGCCACCGCATCGCACAGCTGACATCCGAGATAGAATGTACTAAGTATTTTGTGTATCACTGTTGCCGCCTGTATGCCGATGGGGAATATGCCGTAAAAGAATGTTCTATGGCTAAACTCCTGGCTACCGAACTGTCCGATACCGTGGCCTATGAATGTCTGCAATTGTTCGGCGGATATGGGTATATGGAAGAATTTAAAATAGCTCGTATGTTTAGAGATAGCCGTATCCTCACCATCAGCGGAGGTTCGTCCGAGATAATGCGCGAAATTATTGCCAAAATGGTGATAGATGAGGTGAATTATGATAAAGGCAGCACTTTATCAAACCTAAAAGATAAAAAAACGGATGCCAAGCCTCTCGCTGACCAAAAGGATGAGCGAGTATATGCCACCCCATCGGCAGCTATAGGAGGCGATATTCCCAAATCCAGAACCCTATTGCCTACTGAAAATCTTCATCATCAATTTAAAAATATGAGTTACGAAACTACCCTATCTGCTTTTCAAAAAAGAGCGGAAACTTCGCCTGCACTGGGCAATTCACTGAAATTTGATTTTGGCGATCAATATATCCATATTGATGGCACGGGCGAAAAAAATATCATCACCGGAGAGGACAAAGAGGCCGACTGTGTGGTAAATATTACCCTCGAAAACCTGGAAAAAATGGTAGCAGGCGACCTGAACCCTATGACCGCCTTTATGATGGGCAATATAAAAGTAAAGGGCAATATGGGTGTGGCTATGAAGCTGCAATCGCTGCTGGGATAATACTTTGTTTATAGGTTTTATATCTATCTAAAGGCCAAAGCCTCTGCTGCCCCTGTGGCGGGAGAGACTTTTTTATGGATATATTATACTAGCATAGCGAGAGACGGGTAGGGTTATCTGCTAGGAATGAAGCCGTGCTATAACACCCATTTTCAAACGCTTTAGTCACTCAGTTCTTCCAACTTATCTTTCAGCCAAATCAGATTAGCAATAGATGGATTTTTTTCTATCTTTTGTAAGAGGGATTCCAGATCATGGCGAATTTTTTCGACAGGTTTATATTCCTTTTCCTGCTTTATTTTAAATAGCATAGCGGTATAAATAAATAATAGCTGGTAGCGCTGGTATTTGGCTTTGGAGAGAATGCGATTTCTTTTGAGGTATTGGCGAAAAGAATTTACGTGAGAGGCAAAGGAGTCCGGTTCATTTAGTTCATAATAGATGCGCAGCAAGAGGGATTTTGCATCCAGGTTATACACTACATCGGTATATTCTACGCTATGAAGCACTTGTAAAGCGCTATCATATTTTTTTCGGGCATAATGGTAATTTGCGAGGCAAAAATTGAAAGCATTTTCGCGGCTCAACTCAGGTAGCAATTCTTTATACTCATGGATAAATTTTTCTACCCATTCATATTCGCCCTGCCGCAAGGCCAGTACGACGATATTGCGATAGTGGTATTCGGGGAGAAGTCCGTTTTCGAAGAGTAGATTTTTATCGAGGAGCAATCGCAGGATACGCAGTGCTTCCGGTAGGTAGTCTTGGTGCCCTTTATTTATTTTGCGGGAGCAGAAATTATAGAGGTAAAGATAGATATCGCGTTCCTCCTCCGGTGGAAATTTTTTGGCTTGATGATAAGAATAATCCCTTAGTTTTTGGAAATGGATATCTGTATCGGGTTCTTTTACGGTGTGGAAAATGAGAAAATATATATAAACGGAGGGAATTTTCTGGTAGTAAGCTTCATTGGTTTTAATGTGAAGCGCGGATTCTTCTACCATATTGAGCTTATAATCGGCATTAAAAAATTGTGCTCTGTTTAGCATTTCAGCGGCATTTTTTAATTTTTCGGTGAGGTAAAAAAGGTCGAGGCTATTCATTCCCTCCTGCAGGTTTTCGGTAGCTTTATACATTTCGGTTTTAAGCGGATGTAGATAAGCCTGGTGGCTGAGATTATATTCCTGAAGGTGAAAATAACTGTCTCGCCAGGGATTTAGCTCATTTATTATTTTGGCATCGGCGATAATCTGATCAAAACGGGGCGATACGGAGGTGAGTTGAATTTTTTTAAGGGTGAGCAGTTTCTCTTGTAAGGGTTCGTGGCGTAGCTGTTCGGCTGCCAGAAATGCATCAGAGAGCTGCAGTGCATAAGAGTAAATATGTTTGAGTTTTCTGGGGTCCATATCCTTTTTAGGGCTTATTTGGCGCACAATCTGTCCGGGATTTATCTTTTTTAGCTCGAACTCTGGATATATTTTGCTGATATACTGAATAAACCGGATTAATTCCTTATTTTTGTTGTGATAGGGCGATTCGGCAAATTCCCGGAAACGGGTCATCATTTTGCGATCCATATTTTGGCAAATTTCAAAAATCTGACTGGGAAACATAGTGAAAATAATTGACCATAAAAATACCTTATATTGTTGAATATCAAAGGATTTAGTGAAAAAAAATTAAAAAAAACTTTACTTAAGCCAAAATTTGTATCAGAATTCTTATTTTGCAAGATGGATATTTGTATCGTAAATGAATTTCTTCTCGAATAAAATAAATATTATGAGAAATATATTTTTAACCATTTTAGTATTTATGGGCTCGCTGATGCTGAATGCACAGTGCGAAATTGGAAATGTAACCGTCACCCAATTGCCTTGCACAAATACAGGGACCTTCGGGGTTGAAATTAATTTCAATTATAGTAACACTACCCCAAATGGCTTTACTGTAACAGGAGGGGGCTGGAATCACGGAAGTTTTTTATACACCCAGCTACCTATTACGATAAATAATCTTCCCGGCAATGGTCAAGACTGGGAATTTGTGATCACAGATGTGGCCCCTTTTAGTTGTACAAATTATGCCCTCCTTGGCCCCGTCACTTGTAGCTCCACTAATTGTAGTGTGGAGTCTATCATAAATTCTGATTGGATAGAACCCATTATTAACGGGGCTATAGCAGAAGAATGTTATTGTTCAGTAGGTATCTATGAATATGATAATACGCTTGTAGTATTTGCGCCGGGAATGATCGGAGAGCTCACTTGCATAGATTTCTCCTATATGGTATGGAACTGCGATGGAGAGGTAATTTACCAAAGTGGTAGCTTCCCGCCTTTATTCGATATAAATGATTTTCTGGCTAATTCCATACTCGTAGAAACCTTGGTTTCTTGTAGTACGAATAATGAATGTTCTATTTATGATCTTATAGCTGAGGCCTATTGCGAAGCCAGCACCCCGGCGATAGATTATCAATTTGCTCATACTAATACCGGTAATGTAGGATTTGATTTTTATGTAAATAATATTTTCCATAGTTTTCATTCCTATGGTCAAACTTTTTATACCCAGACTTTTCCGGATATAGAAGCCGGCCCCATATCCATAACAGTATCGGATAATGACAATCCAAATTGTTCAGACACCTATACCATTAGCTTGCCTGACTGTACTGCCCAGCCTAATTGCTCTATCTATGATGTTACGGCCACGGCTACGGAATGTGAAAACGGACAGTTTTATGTTCTTATCAACTTTTTACACACGAATACCTCCGGGTCTTATAATCTCAACACTTCATTGGGAAATTTCGGACCCTTTGGAAATGAAGATCTGCCCTATCTAGCCGGGCCATTTGGACCTATGGCCGGCACGGTTCTCCAGTTTCTGGTGCAAGATGCCCAGCAAACTACTTGTAGTGCCTCCGGTTATATCATTCCTCCCACCTGTAGTAATAACGGTGAATGTAGTATAAGCAATCTCACCGCCACAGCCTCCTGTGATGGCAATGCCGCTTATATCCATTATAG
>Ga0114938_1002153_pt1 | contig 12717 bp, 6 predicted proteins | sample AshMeaBigSpring_FD_88675 | JGI IMG/M metagenome (GOLD analysis project Ga0114938, IMG submission 88675) | Groundwater microbial communities from Big Spring, Nevada to study Microbial Dark Matter (Phase II) - Ash Meadows Big Spring | ecosystem: Environmental > Aquatic > Deep subsurface >...
AAGAAGACTTTCTCATCCGTTATCGTGATGAGGGAGTCTTCTTTATTATTAGAATATAATACCAATATTTTTCAGACTTCCGCCGATACTAATAAGACACACGTGGTTGCTTTCAGAAGAAAGTGCAAGAAAATCATAGGATATTTTGACCGTGAGAACCGAAGTAAATTCTATTTTTGCATCACAATCAGTATGTACTATAAAAACATATTTAAAATATGAAGAAAATCATTCGTTTATTTAGTGCGGCTCTTTTCATTACAATTTCCGTTTGCGGACATGCAGCGGAAAATGACAACAGAGCATACGTCAATAAGATCTTATCCGACAAGCTCATGGACAAAGTGGATGCCATGGCTCGGAAAATTGTATCAACAGGATTCAATGCCGGTGACGGATATGGCGAAGTGTGGATACGCGATTACAACACTTTCATCGAGTTATCGATGGAGGTAACAAGTGATGAAGCTGTACGTCATAACTTAAGTACTTTTTTCCATTTCCAAGGTCCTACCGGTGATATAGCCGATGGATTTATTCCCAGCAATCGTGCGAACGCAGGATACAAATACCGTTTATCGAAAGAGGAACCTCGCTATGCTGCTCACAAAAACACAGTAGAGACTGATCATGAAACATCACTTGTTCAGGCAATCTATAAATATGTGAAGAAAAGCGGGAACTACGCTTATCTGAAAGAAAAAGTAGCCGGTAAAACGGTGTACGATCGCATGGAGTGGGCATTGGAGTATTTAATGAATGAAAAGTTCAACAAACAATATGGCTTAATCATCGGTGCTACTACAGCCGACTGGGGAGATGTTCAACCTGAACATATCTGGGGTGTGGAGATTGATGAAAACACCCATTATGCGATCGACATTTACGATAATGCTATGCTTGTTTTAGCATTAAACGATTTTATCGATCTGTCGACCGACAAAGCAAAGATCAAACATTGGACAGAGGTCAGAGAAGAACTGAAGAAAAATATCCGCAAACATCTTTGGGATCAAGAACGTCAGAAGTTCATTCCTCACATCTACTTGAACGGATCTCCATTTCCAAAAGAGTTTGATGAGAACAAGATCTATTATCACGGCGGAACAGCTGTTGCCATAGAAGCCGGTTTATTGTCGAAAGAAGAGGTGGCACACGCCAACCAACGAATGTTGGAGAACGTTCGCAAAGCTCATGCACAAACAATCGGTCTGACTATGTACCCTACATACCCTGCCGGTTCTTTCGTAGGAGTAGGTATGTATCCTTACGGCTATCAGAACGGAGGCGATTGGACCTGGTTTGGTGCCCGCATGATACATGCATTGGTACAATACGGTATGATCCCTGAAGCATACAACGAACTTCAACCGATGCTATCACGAGTCGTAGAAAATCAAGGTTTCAACGAGTGGTATACACCGGCAGGCGAACCAATGGGATCAGGAACATTCCGTGGAGAAGCAGGTGTATTATATAAAGCGATCCAATTATTGCGCAATTGGGCTAAAAAAGAACTGGCAACTGCCATCTTAAACGATAAGAACTTGAATCTAGTCGACAGCATGGCTCGCCGCGTCATCGACAACGGCTTGAATGCCGGAAGCGGTTATTCACAAGTATGGGCAAGAGATATGAATACGTTCATCGAAACCGCTTGTGAAGAGTTTGATGCAAAAACCCTTCGTGGAGCCATCCAACTATTCTTCCAACTCCAACAACCCAACAACGAAATGATTGATGGCTATGTGTTGAAAAAAGATTTCACTTGGAATGATGATACTCCCTACTACTCACCTTTAGCTCCGGGACATGTGGGCTTTAAAAATACGGTAGAGACAGATCAGGAAACATCGCTGATCCAATTGATTGCCAAATACATCCACAAAACAGGTGATCGTAAGATTCTGCAAACTCGTATCGGAGGCCGACGGATTATCGACCGCATGGCAGATATGATCGAATATTTGATGAAAGAACGTTATAGCGAAAAGTACGGCTTACTTTACGGTGCAATGACAGCCGACTGGGGAGATGTACAGCCGAACGACGATTTTGGATGCGACATGAACCAACTCTCTACTCCTGCTATCGACGTATACGATAATGCCATGATGATCTTAGCATTAGACGCCATGAAAGAGATAGATAATGTAAGCAGTCGACGTGCACGTTGGGAACAACTACGTACACAGTTTGCTACCAATGCACGCAAACACTTATGGGATACTGCACGTCAGAAGTTCATTCCACATATCTATCTCGATAAATCTCCGATCCCAGAAGGATTCGATGAAAACAACATCCACTACCATGGAGGAACAGCTATCGCAATTGAAGCAGGTTTGCTCAATAAAGAAGAGATTGCTATTGTGAATGCTCAAATGCTTGAAAACGTTAGATTATCGGGCATGCCAAGTATCGGACTAACACTATATCCGGTTTATCCTAAAGACTTCTTCCGCGGAGGAATGGCTAATGCTTATGTTTACCAAAACGGTGGTGACTGGACTTGGTTCGGCGGACGAATGATTCAACAACTTATTGCAAACAACTTCGTAGGAGAAGCTTATGATGAAGTACAACCGATGATCGAACGAGTTATTAAAAACAAAGGCTTTTTCGAATGGTATGGAATGGGGAATGTACCTTCCGGAAGCGGTAATTTCAAAGGTTCGGCCGGAGTTTTAGCTAAAGCAATTGAGATGCTCCATGAATGGGCAAAAAATGAAATGAAACAACTAAATAACAACTAAACAAGTTAATAAGCAAATCTTTGCTAATCCGTCCAATTGGCCTAATTAGGATCAGTTGGACGGAGTTTTTTTTACCTATCAATTCAACAATTGAAGCTGGAAATACAGAAGGAACAACCTTAAGCCATTGCATTAAAGAATACTTCCTTTTTCAATATTAAATCAACCAATACCTTATATAATACGAATCTTCTTAACGTCTTATTTTTAAAATTTATTTAATAAAAGCTATCGCAAGTAATTATACATTCAACAACTATTTACATATTAAAAATAATAATATTATCTATTGTTAGTAAAACGATTAGAATAAAATAGTTCTAGAACTAAATTTATTAGAAGTAACCCAAGCACTCCATAAAAAAGGAAAAACATATCTATTTAAAAAATAAAGTCAAAATAATTATCAAAGAATATGACATAAAATAAAACAAAAACATTAACCATTTATCAATAATATTATATATTTTTGCGAAACTAAATAAAATAATACTATTAATAATGAAAAAGGCTTTAATTACAATCTGTCTTTTAGTATTTCTATTTTTAGGATTATCAGCCCAAGAAATACCAGACATTACTCCAAAAATAAATTTAAAGTTTGGAAAAGTGTCAAAAGAAGAGTTATTAATGAGTAATTATCCCAACGACACAACAGCTAAAGCAATCATATTATTTCATATTGGTAATAGCAATTTCACTTATAAAGAAAATCAATTTGGGCTATTAACAGATCATACCTTACGTATAAAAATATTAAAACCATCAGCCGAAAACTATGCAAATATATCGATTCCATTTTATTCGTCTGAAGAACGTAAGGAATCGCAAGATAATATTTACGATATCGAAGCTGCATCCTACAATATCGAAAATGGAAAAATAATTAAAAACAATATCAAAAGCAATTTGATAAGTCGCGAAAGAGTAAACGACCATACCATGTTGGTTAAGTTTACGATTCCTTCAACCAAAGTAGGATCAATCATTGAATATAGGTACAAAAGCTATACCGATCATTTTAATGAAATCGACAACTGGGAAATGCAAGAAGAAATACCAACTCTTTACAACAAATATCACATTCTCATACCCAACCTCTATGTTTATAATATAGAAATGCGTGGAAGAGATAAAATGAAGATAACAGAAAAAGAGGGGTCAGTGCATATTACACATAAACTTCATCCAGGAGTCGGTGAAATTGCAAATGATTTTTTTATCAGTGCACGCGATTTAACGTTTAGCTCTTACCACATCCCAGCACTAAATCAAGACGAGATTTTTTGCTGGTGTCCAAGCATATACAAACAGCAGATCAGTTTCGAATTGCAAGGAACCAATTTTCATCAAGAGGGTTATAAACCATATACTCAGACATGGGGAGATATCGACAAAACACTATTAAAGAAAGAGAACGAATGGTTTGGTAAGCAACTACAAAACTTAACAAACCCATTCAGAGAAGAAACTTTAAAGATAAATAGAGAGGTTAACTCTAAACAAGAAAAAGTGATCAAAGCATTCAAACACTTAAAAAGCCAGATCGCTTGGAATGGGAAATATCTGCTATACAGCAAAGAGCCCTTACTAGCCAAAGAAAAAAAGAGCGGAAGCAATGCTGAAATTAACTTTATCTTTATCAGTATGCTCAAAGAACTAGGAATAAATGCATACCCCACAGTACTATGCACACGCTATGCAGGTATATTACCCTTCTATTTACCTTCTATTCAAAAGTTGAATACATTTGTTGTAGCCATAGAAGGTGATAATAATATGTTGTACGTAGATGGTTCAATGACAGAACCGACATTAAACACTTTGCCACCGGTACTTCTCGTCAACAAAGCCCGTATTCTTAATCCAAATTTGGAAGAAAAAAACAAATGGGTCGATTTAATGTCACTCAACAAGAATTTCACTCAAATTATCACTAATGCCACCATTGCCAATCATCAGATAACCGGTCATCGAGTCAGCATTTATCAAGATCAGGAAGCAGCTGAATTAAATAGAAAATATTCCTTATCTGACGATCACTTAGGAATCATTCAAAAAATAGAAAATAATTATAAATGTAAGGTACTTAAATACGATCAAGAGATAGAAGGTATTTATCCCTATAAAATAAAAAATCAAATAGATTTCACCCTTCCTTTAGAAGAGAACAAAGATTGCATATATTTAAATCCAATGTTGTTAGTTTCTAAAATGGATAATCCTTTTATTGAATCTAAAAGAGAACTTCCTGTAGAATTCCCCTACACTTACTCACACTATGAAAATGCAACCATCACTATCCCTACAGGTTACAAAGTTGAGGAAACTCCCAAAAACATCATCATATCTACTCAAGATAAGAAATTATCATGCAAATATTCAATCACAGTAACGGGAGATCAATTATTATTAAATTACATGTTTCTGATTGGGAAAAGCATATTTACCCCACAAGAGTACAGTCAACTTCAACAAATCTGGAATTCGCTTATCGAGCAAACAAAGTCGCTAGTCATATTAAAGAAAATATAATATTATGAAAAAAGATTTACTTCTAACATTACTACTTTTATTAATTAGTTCGCCCGTTGTTTGGACACAAACCACAACTCAAAAAACGATAGAACCTAGTCTCAAGTTTGGAAAACCATCAATGGAAGAGCTCAAAATGAGCCATTATGAAAAAGATACAACCGCTTCGGCCGTAATGCTCTATTCCCTGAGCGATGTATATTACCAATATATTGGCAATGATTTTAAGTTATACTACGAATATAAATTTAAGGTTAAAGTTCTTAAGTCAGATGGAACTTCTAGCGCCAACATCGAAATTCCTTATTACAATAATGAAGACAATCAGAGTCAGAAAGAAGTTATTTCGCAACTGGAGGCCTACGCATACAACTTGGAAAACGGAAAAATTGTCCGTACAAAGATGGACAAAGATTTAGTTTTTAAAGAAAGAATTGACAAAAGTAATATGAAACTAAAGTTCTCCATTCCCAATGTTAAAGTAGGCACTGTCTTTGAATACAAATATCAATTAGCATCAGATCTTTATTACGAAATAGATAATTGGGTTGCACAATATGACATTCCGGTGGTATATACAAAACATGAAATTGTAATTCCAGAATATTTTGTATTCAATTTAGAAATGAGAGGAAGAGTACGGATAGCTACTAAAGACGAAACCAAACCTCTGCAGTTTAACGTCAATGTTGGTGAAGGAAAGATGGAAACAGTCAATTGCAATGGACGTCAGCTAACATTCATTGGCAATAATGTTTCCGCACTGAAAAAGGAAAAAGATGTTTGGTGTATCAACGATTACCGGACTAAAGTTGATTTTGAATTGAATGGATTAAACTTCCCTATGCAACCCTATAAGCCATACACTAAGACTTGGAAAGATATTGATAAAATTCTTTTAGAAAGCGATGATTTCGGGAAACACTTAAAAATGAAGAATCCCTATAAAGAAGAGATGGCATTACTAGACATCAAAGAAACAGATAATGTAGAACAAAAGGTTGGTAAGATATACAATTTCTTGAAGAAGAAGATAACTTGGGATAAGAGCTATACTCTTTGTAGTCCAGAAATAAAAAAAGCGATCAAGAAGGGATCGGGATCGAATGCGGATATCAACTTTATATTAATGAGTATGCTTCGCGACGTGAATATAGAGTGCTATCCTTTGGTTATGAGTCATAAGAGAATCGGCATATTGCCTATAACGCACCCTTCAATTGAAAAGCTGAACACATTCATTATTGGTATTGCTAATACAGACAGCACAATGGTCTATTTTGACGGATCATCCAACGGTGGGTATATTAATATTATATCACCCGAACTGATGGTTGATAAAGCACGTTTGATCGACCCTAAAAGCGAAGGCAGATGGCAAGATATCAGCCAAATAGGCAAAAATCAAATCAGAGGAATGGTAAATGCACAAATCGATTTAAAAGGCAATATTAAAGGAAATCGAACGATGGGGTACTCGGGACAATATGCCGCAGAAATGCGTGATAAATACAGAATGGCCAAAGACAGCACGGATTTCATTCACTCCATTGAATCGAAAGAAAATATTAAGATAAAAAAGTTTGAAGCAGAAAATATGCAATCTTTTTCTCCCCAAGTGAAAGAAAAAATATCATTCGAAAAGCAGGCAACCGTAAACGGAGATCTTATTTATATTAATCCTTTGGTTTTTCTACACGTCGACAAAAACCCATATATTGAATCTGTACGAATCAACCCAATTGAGCTTCCTTACAAAGAAGATTATACCGTTTCAATCAATTTGAAGATTCCAGAAGGATACAAAGTAGAAGAACTCCCTCGTCCCATGAGTATAAAGACACAAGATGGACAAGGATATTGCAGATACAACATTGTCAATAAAGATAATTCAGTCATGTTAAATTACAGCTTTGCTTTCAATAAGTTGCTTTATCTTCCGGAAGAATATCCTTTAATCAAAACATTTTGGGAATCGATTGTAGAGAAAAACAACGAAATGTTAATTCTAAAAAAGATATAACTTCAATATATGATAACAATCACCTCATTAAAAAAGACAGTTCTATTGGGAGCACTAAGTATACTTTTCCTTTTGCAACCGATAAAAGGACAAAATATACCCACGAATATCTATTCGCTAGTAAAAGAAAACCGAACAGAAATTATTTGTAAGTCGCCTACACAAGCTACAGAAAAGTATAAAGTTAACATTACAATATTTAATCAGAAAGGACTAGATGTAGCAAATTTCATCTGTGGTTGCGATCAATTCAGGAGTTTGCAAAAATTCTCCGGAGAGATCTTTAATGCACAAGGAAAAAGTGTTCGGAAAATAAAAAAAGCAGAGCTTAAAAAAACGGAATATAGTTCGGCACTGAGCAGTGACGATTACTTTTATTATTACGAATGTTATTACCCCACATATCCATTTACCATTGAGTACGAATGGGAGATAAAGTGTAGTAACGGCAGGATTTATTTCCCACTCTTTGAGCCTCAGGGCCATTATCAACAGCTCATATTGGGTGCTAACTACCGATTAGAAATGCCTGTTGGACAGACTTGCAAATATAAAGCGGTGAACGACTTGGAAAAGCAGATTAAAATCACTGAATCGAAAGGTAAAGAGGGACAGCAAATTGTTGAGGCAAGTGTTTCAAACTTACCTGCTATTGAATCAGAAGTTTTAAGTCCACCTACTTCACAATTATTTCCTCGTGTTTATTTTGCTCCGACCGATTTCACCATTGATGGCACAAATGGAAGTATGGAGACTTGGAAAGATTATGGTGTTTGGCAATATAGCCTACTAGAGGGGAGAGATCAACTGAGTGAACCATTTAAACAGAAAATACACGAACTGACTGCTTCCTGTAAAAGCGATAAAGAGAAAGTAAAGGTTATCTACGATTATCTGGCAACTACCACTCGGTACGTCAGCATCCAACTTGGAATCGGCGGTTGGCAACCCATTCCCGCCTCTGAAGTATGTAAATCGGGATTCGGCGATTGTAAAGGGCTATCCAACTATGCAAGGGCAATGCTTAAAGAACTTGGCATTCCATCCACCTACACAGTGATTAGTACTACAAACAAGGAACTCTTGAAAGATTTTGCCAGTCTCGGTCAGATGAATCACGTCATTCTGCAAGTCCCCCTACCCAACGATACGATTTGGTTGGAATGTACCAATGCAAAACTTCCGTTTGGATATGTACATCAAGATATTGCAGGAAACGATGCTTTACTAATCCAACCGGACGGAGGTAAAGTATGTCAATTGCCAACCTATGCTGATTCGCTTAATACACAGCATATAAAAGCCTACATTGAGATAAAGCCAGAGGGATCAGCGAAAATATCTGTAACAGATACACGCAGACTATTTCAGTATGAAAGTTTGTTCGGAATTAAAGAACTTGAGCCTAACAAACAGAAAGATATTCTCCGAGGAGCTATCAACTTGAATCAAGCAGACATCCAGAACATCGTTATTAAAGAAAACAAGTCCGCTTATCCAGATATTTCAATCGGTTATGATATGCTTACCAATCAGTATGGACATAAAACAGGGAGCAGACTATTTATACCCACCAACGTATTTAGAGAATCGTTCGAAATGCCAGCTGCAACAAAAAGGATACATTCTATCTACATTGGATACGGATATAATGACACCGACTCCATACACATTAAGATACCCGAGAATTATGGGATAGAAGGTGTTCCCGAATCGATGAACGAAAGCAACAAATTTGGATCTTTTAGCTCAACGATTCAAATACAAGATAAAGAAATTGTGGTTGTGAATCATCTATACATGAGAAAAGGAATATACCAGCCTGCAGATTTTCAAGACTTTATTAACTTTAGAAAGTTGATTTCCAAACAATATAGCGGGACAATCATTTTAAAGAAAAAATAAGAAATTCATCTCAAAAAATGGATTACCTTTGCAACCAAAGATTTAGTAAACAAAAAATTAGGTTGCAAAGGTAATATGAAAAATCGTAAGCCAGATCCGGCAATAAAGAACAAAAGATATTCGAAAGAAGAAGAGATGGCTAACACCATCAGTCATGCGTTTGGTATCTTGTTAGGTTGTGTAGCCGGAGTCATTCTGATAATAAAAGCGACCTCTCACCCCTCGCCCTATTGGGCTGTATCGAGTGTATCGGTGTATTTATTCGGAATGCTTTCCTCTTATATCACCTCCACGCTTTATCATTCGTACCGACCGGGACAGATCAAAGAACAGTTGCGTAAGTTCGATCACGGAGCCATCTATCTGCATATTGCCGGCACCTACACCCCTTTCACCTTATTGGTGATGCGTGATGCTGATGGATGGGGATGGGGAATCTTTTCCTTTGTGTGGATAGCAGCTATCGTAGGTTTTATACTCAGTTTTAAGAAGCTAAAAGAGCATAGCAATCTAGAAACAGTCTGCTTCATCGGGATGGGATGTGCTATATTAGTTGCTTTAAAACCGCTCATGAGCTGTCTGACTATCCTTGGAACAACAGCACCTTTCTGGTGGCTGATTGCTGGAGGAGTTTCTTACATTGCCGGAGCCGTGTTTTATTCTCTTCGCAAGCCCTACATGCATGCCCTTTTTCATCTGTTTTGCTTAGGCGGATCAATAGCCCATATCATTGCAATCTGGCAAATTCTTTAAGTGCCAAAACGGAAACTTTTCATCATTCAAATTCTAAAAAGTTTCCCAAAATGGAAAACTTTATGTATCAGTGGAAAAGAAAAGTTTCCCAAAATTTATTGTTAAAACTCAACCAAGCTATTTGTATATCTACTATCTTTGTGGGGAATTTCGGAGCTAAAAGAGACTAGTTATGAGGGAACGCTGTGCAAATCGGCGACAGTACCCGCTGCTGTAATTCTCTAAGAATCCGCACATTATGCCACTGCGTATCTACGTGGGAAGACGTTGCGAGGGAGAGATAAGTCAGAAGACCTGCCGGAACAATCAACAAATTATTAATGTCTAACACTTTCGGGAGTTAAAGTTATGAACTACGCGGAAATTTGTATCATCAAACGTGATGGTAAAAGAGAAGATTTCTCTATTAGTAAGATTAAGAATGCAATTAGTAAGGCATTCAATGCAACAGGTGTGCAAAATGAACAGCAACTGATAGCCGACATTACCATGAATGTCATTGCTCAGTTTGCTACCCCTACTATCTCAGTTGAAGAGATCCAAGATCTGGTAGAAAAGGAACTGATGAAGATCCGTCCTGAAGTAGCCAAGAAGTATATCATCTATCGTGAATGGCGAAATAAGGAGAGAGAGAAAAAGACTCAGATGAAACATGTGATGGATGGAATTGTAGCGATCGACTCGAACGATGTCAATCTGAGCAATGCGAATATGAGCAGTCACACCCCTGCAGGACAGATGATGACCTTTGCTTCGGAGGTGACCAAAGATTATACCTATAAATACTTACTACCCAAGCGTTATGCTGAAGCTCATCAGCTAGGTGATATCCACATCCACGATTTGGACTACTACCCAACAAAAACAACCACTTGTATTCAGTACGATATGGATGATCTTTTCGAGCGTGGTTTCCGCACGAAGAACGGTAGTATCCGTACCCCACAGAGCATACAGAGCTATGCAACGTTAGCAACGATCATCTTCCAGACCAATCAGAACGAACAACATGGAGGACAAGCCATACCGGCTTTCGACTTTTTCATGGCGAAAGGTGTGAGCAAATCATTCCGCAAACATTTAGCATCGCTCATCAGCTTCTATGTAAATATGGAGCGTGAGACACAGATAGATGAAAAAAACATTCGTCTCTTGATCAAAGAACACTTATCGTCTATCATCACCAACGAAGTAGAACGAGAGTGTTTACGCATGGCATTGTTGACCGTACAGATCAACATCGACAAAGATCATTTGAAAAGGATCATTGAGAAAGCCTATACATTGACGCAGAAAGATACCCACCAAGCTATGGAAGGGTTCATCCATAACCTGAACACCATGCACTCGCGCGGTGGAAACCAGGTGGTATTCAGTTCGATCAATTACGGGACAGACACTTCCGCCGAAGGTCGTATGGTGATTGAAGAGCTACTAAAAACAACCATCGAAGGCTTGGGAACAAGAGGTGAAGTGCCTGTATTCCCTATCCAGATCTTTAAAGTAAAAGATGGTGTATCGTTCTCAGAGAAAGATTTTGAAAGAGCGATGGCAAATGAAAATATAGAAGAAGCGATGAAAGGCAAATACGAAGCCCCTAACTTCGATCTTCTTTTGAAAGCTTGTCAGACGACTGCCAAAGCATTATTCCCTAATTTCATGTTCTTGGATACTCCGTTCAATCAGAACGAGAAATGGAAGATCAACGACCCTAAACGTTACATGTACGAACTAGCGACCATGGGATGCCGTACCCGTGTTTTCGAGAATGTTGCCGGAGAAAAATCTTCTTTGGGACGCGGTAATCTCTCGTTCACCACACTCAACATGCCCCGTTTGGCGATAGAAGCTCGTATCAAGGCCGAAAATCTGATTGAGGACAGTCGCAACAAAGATGCAGTGGAACAAAAAGCCAAAGAAGTCTTTCTTGAATCCATCCGCTCAATGTCGGAACTCATTGCCGATCAACTATACGAACGTTATCAATATCAACGGACTGCTTTAGCCCGCCAATTTCCGTTCATGATGGGAAATGATGTATGGAAAGGTGGTGGCGATCTAAACCCGAACGACCAAGTGGGAGACGTATTACGCAGTGGTACCTTAGGAATTGGTTTCATCGGAGGTCACAATGCCATGGTAGCTTTATACGGCCAAGGACACGGTCACAATGACAAAGCATGGGAAACTCTCCACGATGCTATCATGGAGATGAACAAGGTTGCCGATGAGTACAAAGCTAAATATCAGTTGAACTACTCTGTTCTTGCTACACCGGCTGAAGGTTTATCAGGACGTTTCACCAAGATGGACCGCCGTAAGTTCGGACCGATTGAAGGAGTAACCGACCGTGACTATTACATCAACTCATTCCATGTAGATGTAAAAGAGCCGATCAGCATTGTTGAAAAGATCAGAAAAGAAGCTCCCTTCCACTCCATTACCCGTGGTGGTCATATCACCTATGTAGAGCTGGATGGAGAGGCACAAAAGAATGTTCGCGCAATAGCCAAGATCGTAAAAGTGATGCACGATGAAGGCATCGGATACGGTTCAATCAATCACCCGGTAGACACCTGCAACGCTTGTGGATATAAGGGAATTATATACACCAAATGTCCGGTATGTAAAAGCGAAAATATTCTTCGCATGCGCCGCATAACGGGTTATCTGACAGGCGATCTTAGTTCATGGAACTCTGCCAAACGAGCAGAAGAGAAGGATCGTGTAAAGCATAACCAGTCG
>Ga0114938_1002155_pt1 | contig 12713 bp, 11 predicted proteins | sample AshMeaBigSpring_FD_88675 | JGI IMG/M metagenome (GOLD analysis project Ga0114938, IMG submission 88675) | Groundwater microbial communities from Big Spring, Nevada to study Microbial Dark Matter (Phase II) - Ash Meadows Big Spring | ecosystem: Environmental > Aquatic > Deep subsurface >...
ACTTCGTAGGTCTCTCCATCAACTTGCACACGCACTTTCATGGTGCGCTCCCTTCGTTCAACGTGATGGCGGCGGGGTGCGTTGGAACGCGCCGGCGCGCCGGCTCAACGCATTGCCGCGAATAGTAGCCTGCCAGGGGGAGATGGCGCCTTGCGCCGGTTGCAGCAGTGGCGCCGATGCCGCGTGTTCGGCTTCGAGCGCCAATGCCACCGCCACGCCCACGATAGCGGCGCGCCGGCGCGCCGTGTGGGGTGCATCAGCGGCTTCATACTGGGCGGGCGCCGGCGCGGGTGACGGCGCAACCTGCGCCCGCGGCGCCGTGAAGCGCACCAGCGCCGCCATCAAGCCCCACAGCACGAACAACACCGCAAAGATCAGCCCGACGCCGATGACGGTGATCTCGAACGCCTGTTGAACTGTTTCCCATCCATCCATAGTCGCATCCTTCTTGGCGCCGCCACACCAGGAGTTGTGACAGGTGACGCCTGATGTTTCCAATACTTACGCCGGCATATTGCCGTGTCGCCGCGCCAGCGGCACGACCGCCTTCTGCCGCAACGCCAGCAAAGCACCGATCAGCCGCGTGCGCGTCTCTGCTGGCTCGATCACCTCGTCGATAAAGCCGCCTTCCGCTGCTGCGTAGGGGTTGAGATAGTGCTGGCGGTACTCAGCGGCATACTGAGTGCGCGCTGCCGCCGGGTCCGCCGCGGCCGCAATCTCGCGGCGATAGAGGATCGTTGCTGCGCCTTCGCCGCCCATCACCGCAATCTCAGCGCTAGGCCAGGCGTAGGTGACGTCGGTGCCGAGCTGCTTGCTGCTCATCACGACGTAGGCGCCGCCGTAAGCTTTGCGCGTGACGATGCTGAGTTTGGGCACTGTCGCTGTCGAGTAGGCGTAGACAATCTTGGCGCCGTGGCGAATGATGCCATGATACTCTTGGTCGACGCCGGGCAGAAAACCGGGCGTATCGACAAAGGTGACGAGCGGGATATTGAAGGCGTCGCAGAAGCGCACAAAGCGCATAATTTTGTCGGAGGCGTCGATGTCCAATGCACCGGCCAGCACTTCCGGCTCCTGGGCGACGATGCCGACTGGCTGTCCCCCCAGCCGCGCCAGCCCGACGATGGCATTGCGCGCAAAGCGCTCCTGCACCTCCAGAAACGAGTGTGCGTCGACGACATTCTCGATCACCGTGTGCATGGAATAGGGCTGGCGCGGGTCGAGCGGCACGATATCATTCAATGTGGCGGCGGCGTTGGGCAGATCGCCGCCGGGCGCGGACAGCGGCGGATTTTCGAGGTGATTGAAGGGCAAATAGGTCAGCAGCCGCCTGGCAAGCTGGATTGCGTCCTGTTCGGTCGGGGTGACAAAGTGCGCCAGCCCGCTAGTCGAGATATGCATGCGTGCACCGCCCAATTGCTCAGCGTTCACCTCTTCGCCAGTGACCGCGCGGATCACCTCAGGCCCGGTGAGAAACATGTACGACTGCCCCTCGACCATCACCAGCAGGTCGGTCAACGCTGGTGAGTAGGCAGCGCCGCCCGCGCACGGGCCAAGCAGTAAGCTGATCTGCGGCACGATGCCGGAGTAGATGGCGTTGCGGCGGAAGATCTCGGCGTAACCACCCAGCCCGTAGACGCCCTCCTGGATACGCGCACCGCCCGAGTCGATCAGGCCAATGATCGGTGCGCCGGACTCGATGGCGCGATCCATGACCTGACAGATTTTGCGCCCATGCATCTCGCCGAGTGCGCCGCCGAAGATCGTGGCGTCCTGGGCGTAGGCGAAGACCGTGCGTCCATCGACCAACCCAAAGCCGGTCACGACACCGTCGCCGGCGTAGTGTTCTTCATCATCAGCGCAGCGCGCGGTTGTGAACATCCCCAACTCCTGGAAGGTGTTGGGGTCGAACAACTGGGCGAGACGCTCACGCGCCGTGCCCTTGCCTTTTGCGTGCTGGCGCGCAACGCGGTCGGCGCCGCCGGCGGCAATAGCTTGCGCCCGCCGTTGGCGTAGCCCCAGAATGCGTGGATCCGCAGTTTGCATTTCTTTACCCCTGATCGGTGCAATGAGGGCGGGTTGTGAGAGGCGTCTGGCGGGAAGCGGCGCAGGCCGGTCAGTCGTGTTTGGGAGGGCAGCGCCAGCCGCGCGCCCCTCATCACTCGTCCAGTTCAATTAATACGTGCGTCTCACGACAAATTCGCACAATCCTTGCAGTGAATGGCGGAAGGCGCCCTCCGGCAACGGCGCCAGGTTATCGGCGGCGCGCCGTAGGAACATGCGCGCCTCCTCGCGGGCGGCCTCGACGGCGCCGCTGGCGCGCAGCGCATGGACAAGCGTCGTGACCGTTTCTTCCCAGGCGGCAGCGTTGCCATCGTCGGCATCGAGCTGGGCCGCCTCCAGCGTCTCGATGACAGACGCAGCGTTGGCGTGCTGCTGGAGAAAATGGAAGAAGGGCAATGTCAACGTACCCTGGCGCAGATCGCTGCCTGCGGGCTTGCCCAACGTCGCATCGTCACTGGTGAAATCCAGGATATCGTCGACGATCTGGAAGGCCATTCCAAAGTTGTAGCCAAACTGGTAAAGGTCGTCGATGCGATCTTCCGGTAAACGGGCGAGGATGGCGGCGCCTTGCGTCGCCGCACAAAAGAGGCTTGCCGTCTTGGCAAAAATGCGCTGGTAGTAGTTGTCCTTCTTTTGGACAAAGTCGTAGCGATCCTTGAGCTGCCGCAACTCGCCATCGACGATGATGCGCAGCGTGTCACTGAACAGCTCGATCACACGCATGTTTTGCGTCTCTGCCGAGAAGCGCGCCGCCGTGCCAAAGAGGTAGTTGCCAGCCAGCACGGTCGCGATGCCGCTCCACTGTGCGTTGAGCGTCGGTGCGCCGCGCCGCAGCAATGCACCATCGATCACGTCGTCATGCACCAGTGTGGCGGTGTGTAGCATCTCCACAGCAGCGCCCAGGGCGATGACGGCGGTGTAGCGCGGCGTCCCCTGCATGGCGCCGTTGAGTTCGGCGGTCAACAAGGCCAGCGCCGGGCGCAGCCGCTTGCCACCACTGCCGATCAGGTTGATGAAGGCATCGGCCAGCGGCGCAAAGAGCGCCGAATCGACGCCGCGCAATTTTGCCTCGACCAGCCGCAGTCCAGGGCGAATTGGCGCAAAGAGCGTGTTGGCGTCGAGCGCGCCGTTGCTCTGTGCTGTCGTTTCACCAGTGGTTGGCCGAACAGCTGCATCCATAGGCAGTCTATGCCTGGGTGACAACGTAGCGGGTTGCGGAATCAACACCGAACTGATCCTCCAAACCATAAAAACGTAGTGCAGTGGTAGTCGTCTCCGCTGCCACCACCTCCGGCGTCACGCCGCGCAACTGCGCCACCTGCGCACACACAAGCGCTACGTAGGCTGGTTCATTGCGCTGTCCGCGATGCGGGTGCGGCGTGAGATAAGGCGCATCGGTCTCCAGCAGCAGCCGATCCAGCCGCAGCGCTGGCGTGAGCGCGTGCAGGTCGCGTGCGTTACGATAGGTCACCGGCCCGCCCAGCCCAAGAACGAAATTCCAGGCGTAGGCTTCCTCGGCCAGCGCCAGCCCGCCGCTGAAGGCGTGCAGCACACCGGCGAAGGGGCGCTGCGCCAGCCGTGAATGCTTGAAAGCGGGGCTTGTGACCCACGTGCGCAGCACCTCAGCAACAGCGGCGTTGGCGTCGCGGCTGTGGATGATCACTGGCAGTCCCAACTCGGCGGCCAGGTCTAGCTGGCGCAGAAACGCCTGCTGCTGCACCGCCGGGGTGACGGTGTCCCAGTAAAAATCCAGCCCGATTTCGCCGATTGCTACGACTTTGGGATGCACGGCCAGGCGGCGCAGCGCATCCAGCGTCGCAGCATCGAAGTGGTCGGCGCTATTAGGATGGATGCCCACTGCCACGTAGAGTTCCGGGGTGGCGTCGGCCAGGGTCAGGGCACGACGGCAGTGGTCGAGATCGATGCCTGGGTTAACAATCAGCTTGACGCCCGCCGCGCGTGCATTTGCAATCACGGCTTCGCGATCAGCGTCAAATTGCTGCAAATCCAAATGGCAGTGACTATCGATAAATTCGACTGCTGTAACCCTGGACACTTCTTGCACAAACAATATCCAAACCAAACCCAAACCTTATGCATGCCCGTTTGTTCATTTTATCACATGCGATCTGTGCTGAAAGTAGGTCAGATTGCACATGCTCGCCCCCAGACGGCGCAAACGATTCAAAGTAGTATACCAGTTTTGCCGGTCTGCGCCGATTTCATCGATCCTCCAAATGAAAGCAGCGGAGATATGCCAGTGCATCTCTCCGCTGCTATGAAAGCGCGATGTTGATAAGCCGGCGTCAGACGCCAGCCAGGGCGCGGCCATCGGCCAAGATTGCGGGCACGGCGGTCTGATCGGTCGTCTCGGTGTAGACGCGCAGCAGCGGCTCCGTGCCGGAGAAGCGCACCAGCAGCCAGCCGCCGTCGTCCATCACAAACTTGTAGCCGTCGGTCGTAACCAGATCGACCACGCGGTGGCCGCCGAGGGTGAGATTCGTAATGTCGAGCGTATCGAGACGCTGGCGGGCGGCGCGCTTCAATTCATTGTCGGTCAGGCGCACGTCGATGCGGTCGTAGAAGTGGGCGCCCACTTTGTCGAAGACCATTTGCAGCAACTCGGTCGGCTGCTTGCCTGTGCGCACCATGAAGTCGAGCAGATAGAGGTTGGAGACGATGCCGTCGCGCTCGGGCACGTGGCCGCGAAAAGCGTAACCGCCACTCTCTTCGCCGCCGATCATGGCGTCGTGCTCGATCATCGCCGGCGCCACGTACTTGAAGCCGACGCCCGTATTGACGACCGGCACACCGTAGAGTTTGCCCAGTTTGTCGAGCATCGAGGTGGTGCTGAGTGTCTTGACGATGGCGCCGCGTTCGCCGCGCACCTCCAGCAGATAGTAGGCCAGCATCGCATAGACGCGCAGTTGATCCACGAACTGGCCGTGCTCGTCGCCAAAGCCGCAGCGGTCGGCGTCGCCGTCGAGGATGCAGACGCAGTCGGCGCCGACGGCGCGGGCGACAGCCAGCCCCGCATCGACGTTGGGCGGGATCGGCTCCGGGCGGCTCATTTCCGGGCAGATCGGGTTGCGTTCGGCATGCACCTCGACCACCTCGGTGCTGCCGCCGGCCAGGATTTCGCTGAGCCAGCCGGCGCCGTTGCCCCACATGTTGTCGACGACGATCTTGAGACCGGCGTTCTTGATCGGCGTCACGTCGATCAAGTCGGCCAGGTGCGCGAGATAGGCGGGCTTGGGGTCGAAGTAGGTCACCTGCCCACTCGCCAACGCCGTTGCCAGCGGCACACGCTTGATCGCAGCCTCGTCACCCGCCAGCGGGATGCGCGCCTCGATCTGCTGCAAGCCGTCCGGGGCGATGGCGCCGCCCTGTTCATCGCGCACCTTGAAACCGCAATCTTCGGGCGGGTTGTGGCTGGCGGTGATATTGAGCGCGGCAATGGCGTGATGCACCTGCACGCTGTAGCTGATCACGGGCGTGGGCGTGGGGCCGGGCGTCAACAGCACCTGAAAGCCGTTGCCGGCCAGCACTTCACACGCCGCCGCCGCAAAGTGATCGGCGGAGAAGCGGCGATCGTGCCCCACCACCACCGGCCCCTGGCGGCCAGTCGTCTTCAGATAATCAGCAAAGCCCTGCGTGGTGCGCCGCAGGTTGGTATATGTATAGTCATCGCCGATGCGGCCGCGCCAACCATCGGTGCCAAACTTGATGTCGCTCACGGTTGTTTCCTTTCCTGGCGATTGTGCAGAGCGGTCTATTGTTCGGGGATGATTGTTCAGCAGTATAGCAGCACTCTGGAAAGTGGGGCAATATCGAGGCGTGGGATACAGTAGGTCATCGCCTCCGGTATAGCGCCACGCCACACCGGAGGCGATGATTTACGCCGTCTTGGATGCGCCGCGCAGCCTGGCCGTGAGCGCCTGCCAGAGCGGGCAGCGATCATAGACGCCACTGAAAAGTACAACCGCGCCTACGAGCACCAGGAACGGTGACCAGCCGAAGATAATCGGCAGCGCCACCAGTAGGGCGCCCGTCCCCAGCCGCAGCCAGCGATCGGTGTCGCTCAGCCCGGAAATGCGCGGCGCGGCGCCAGTGTCGTCGGTGACAAGCAGCGCGTCGAACATGGTGCGCAGCGTCTCGACCGATTGCAACCCGGTGCGCCGCGCCACTTCCTTGCCGTTGCGGAACATGAGCAGCGTCGGGATGCCCATGATCTTGAGCGCCCGCGCCAGCTCCGGCTCCTCGTCGGCGTTGATCTTCCACACATCGACCTGACCGGCGTAGGCGTCGCTCACCTGCGCTAGGCGCGGGCTGAGGGTGCGACATGGCCCACACCAGGGCGCCCAGATATCGACGATCACCGGGTGCGGGTTGGCTTGCACCTTCGCCTGAAACTCTGCGAGATTCATCAACGTTCTCCTGGAACATTCGCTTGAAAAATGCGGCGGCGTGCATCCGTCGATGCACGCCGCCGCGACAACTGAAGACCGAAGACTCAGGCGGTTTTTGTGCCAAAACGGAAGAGCGAGTAGAGCGGGCACCAGCCGATCAACCCGGTGATCAGCGGGACGAAGCCCAGCCACTGCAAGATGACGCCAAAGGCGCCGGTGACAAAGCCACCCCAGCCCATCACTAGCATGACGATGCCCAGGACGATGCGTGCAATGCGATCCCAACCAGCTTCATTAACCTTGATCATGTTTGTGTTCCTTTCGTAGCAATGCTTCGGTTCGTGTTGTCGTCAATGTTTTGACAATTCTACGCAGCAGTGTACCGGCGGAACGGATGCCTGTCAGTGACTGGAGTCACGCAGCGCCCCAGCCAGCCGCCCCAGTCGCGCCGCATCGAGCACCTGCACCTGGCCGCGTTCAAGCCGCACCAGCCCGGCTTGCTCAAGCTGCTTGAGGCGGCGGCTAATCACCTCGCGCACCGTGCCCAGTTCGTCGGCGATCTGTTGGTGCGTCGCCTCCAGGCGCGGTGCGCGTGCAACCAGATAAGCCGCCAGCCGTTGATCCAGCGGACCAAAGGCCACCTCCTCCACCAACTGCATCAAGTCGGCGACGCGGTCGGCAAAGTGGTTGAAGACCAGCGCACGGAAGGGCGCTGAGGTATCCAGCAGTTGGTTGAAGACCGGCTGCGTCAGGGCGAAGGCTGTCAGGTCGGTCTCGACTACGCCGCGCGCCGGGTAGGTGCTGCGCCCCAGCAGACAACTCGCCGTCAGCACGCACGAATCGCCCGGCTCCAGCCGGTAGAGCATGATCTCACGCCCGGAGAGCGCCGGCTTGATCACGCGAATCGCGCCGGCGTAGAGCAACAAAAAGAGCGAGCAGGGCGAATCCAGGTCGAAGAGTACGTGACTGGCGGGCGCGGTGGCGCGCTGCAGGTTCTCACGCAGCAACCGCTGGGCGGCGGGCGCCATCTCACCGATGGGCGGGTAGAGGCGAATTAGTTCGTCGAAGTCGGCAGACTGGATCATTGGTCTATCCGTTGATGTCGAGACGCGTCTCTGTGAGCGGCGTGCGCGCGGTGCGGATTCCCGCCAGCAGCGCGTCGTGCAGCGCAGGGAGGCCGTTGCTGGCGATGATGTGGTTGTCGCGGAGCGTCCACTCGCGCCCGCCGTAGGTCGTCACGCGGCCGCCCGCCTCGCGCACGAGCAGCGCACCGGCGGCAATGTCCCAGGGATTGAGCCAGCCCTCCCAGTACGCATCCGCCGCACCTTGGGCGACATGCGCCAGGTCGAGCGCAGCCGCGCCGAAGTTGCGCACACAGGCGGTACGCGGCATAAAGTAGGCAAACTCGGCGGCGTTGTTGTCGGTCGATTCAGCGCGATGGTAGGGGAAGCCGGTAATCAGCAGCGACTTGCGCAGGCTTGTCGTGGCGCTCGTTTGCAGCCGCCGCTCCTCACCACGTGCGGTGCGCAGATAGGCGCCGCCGCCGGGCTGGGCGTAATAGGTGCAGTCCAGCCCGAGATGATAGGTCACGGCCAGCAGCGTCGTTAAACCATCCTGAAGCGCAATGTTGACCGCGCAATAGGCGACGTTGTGCGCAAAGTTGGTCGTGCCGTCAATGGGATCGACTAGCCAGTAGAGCGTCTGCGCCGGCGGTTGGTTGCTCTCCTCGCCCCACAGCGCCACGCCGGGATAGAGCCGGTCGAGCGCGCTGCGGATGAAGCCTTCCGCGGCCACGTCGGCCGCCGTGACCAGGTCGATCTCGCTCGACTTCTCGCGCACGGTGGCCTGGCCGGACGCGTACATCCGGCGCACCAGATCGCCGGCGCCGCGCGCCACGGCGATCACAAGATCGATGTCTCTTGTTTCGATGTGCATGGTTCGTTCAGTTTCCTTTGTGCGTTGCCGCTCGCGGCGCAGCCTGGCAGCGGGTGAGTGTTGCGTAAAACACGGATCAAGCGAATGTACGGATGGGTGTCTGAAGTAGTGCGACTTCGAGAAACCGAGTTTCTGATGAACACGCTCCAGACTGGATCGCCTACGAAGAAACTCAGTTTCTCTATCGAACATGACTTTAGCGGAAGCGATCCGCATATTCCGCTTGATCCGTGTTCTAGTCTTGGTGTGCATCACCCAAGTCTACATGATACCATCGGGGGACGGTTTGGAATGAAGCCAGACCTGCTGTATATTGGATCGAAACAAATGTTCCGATCACCTGAGCAGGAGTGCAAGCACAATGGATATTACCTGGTACGGTCTTTCCTGTTTTCGCATCCGTGAGGGCGGTGTGACCGTAGTCTGCGATCCCTACGACAAGTCGGTCGGCCCGTCACTTGCCAAAGTGCGCGCCGACATCGTGACCGTCAGCCACGACCGCGCCGGGCACAACGCTATCGAACGCGTCACCGGCGAGCCGAAGGTGCTGACCGGTCCGGGCGAATACGAAGTAAAAAATGTCTTCATCACTGGGCTGACGACCTATCACCGCCGCAGCGATGGTCGCCCGCTGGAGCGCAATGTCGCCTTCTTCTTCGAGTTTGGCGATTTGACCATCGGGCACCTGGGCGACATCGGCGAGGTGCCGGCGCAGTCCGAGATCGAGGAGTTGAATATCGGCGAGGTCGATGTGCTGATGGTGCCGGTCGGTGGCGGCGACACCCTCGATCCGGCGCGTGCCGTCGAGCTGGTCGGGCTGCTGGAGCCGCGCATCGTGATCCCGATGCACTATCGCCACGACGGGCTGGCCGACGATCTGGCGACACGGTTGGAGGGCGTCGAGAAGTTCCTCAAAGAGTTTGGCGCCACTGCCATCGACCCAGTCGAGATGCTAAAAATCTCCAAGAGTTCGCTGCCCGAAGAGACGCAGATCATCCTGTTGGCGCCAACGTTGTGAGTCAGGCGTCATTCGGCACTCGTCAAGCGTGAACAGTCATCGAGCACCTGCTGCAAGTGACGGCTGACGCCTGACGTGTGACGTTTTACTCCTTCGGCGGCACAAGCGTGTGCGGATCGACAGGCTTGCGCCGCAGCCGCTGCACCCACGAACGCTGCCACGCCTTCCAGAAGACGCTTTCCAGCCGGCGCCAGGTCTCCCACAGCGCCGGCGGCTGTGTCTGCCCCGGCGCCTCAACAACCGGCTCAGCGCGGCTAAAGCGATAGCGTACATAGGAATCCGTCACTTCGCGCACATACGGCGCGGCCTCGGGCAGGGCGCCGCTGACTGTGCGGGCATGCTCGTGCGGCGTGTAGCTGGCGCGGATCGGCAGCCCCAGCCGCTGTGACCAGCGTTCCAGCCGCTCGTAGACTTGCAGCGGCAGCTCGGCGGTGAAGACGGTTGGGCCGCTGCTGCGCACGCGCCAGATCAGCAGCACGCCGATCGGCACGACGATCACCAACGCCAGGAGCACCAGCCACCACGCCATCACCGGCGCGCCGGCGCCAGCCCCCGCCTGGTCATCCAGCAATTCCTCACCTGTGAATTGAGGCGGCAGCGCGTCGGCGCCGGGCGGCGTCGGCGCCGCGCTGGGCGTCCCGGCTGCAGGCGTCGGTTCGAGTGGCTGTTGATTGGCTGCCAGTTGGGCGGGGTCATCGCCCGATGCGCGTTCAAGCGGACTCTCGCCGGCAGTCGGCTCGAACTCGATCCAACCGTACTCTGGGAAGAAGACCTCGACCCAGGTGTGGGCGTCGCGTTCGGTGACGAAGTAGGCGCCGCTCTCCTCGTCGAACATCCCTTCGGCGTAACCGCTGGCTGTGCGCGCCGGCACGCCGACCACGCGCAACATCATCGCCATGGCCGTGGCGTAGTAGTCGCAGTAGCCCTCCTGAATATCGAACAGGAAGTACTCGATCGGGTCGCGTCCAGCTGGCGGCGCGGGGATGGCGTCGTTGTAGGGAATCGTGCGCAGGTAGGCTTCGATGGCCTTCGCTTTGGCGTAGGGCGTGGTCGCACCAACGGTTAGTTGGCGGGCAAGTTCGGCGACAGTAGCCGGGAAATTTTCAGGCAACTGTAGGAAGCGGTCGAGGATTTCGGGCGGGTACGTTTGATTGACGTTCTCCAGGTCACGCACGGTGGCCTCGGTGGCGGCGCTGGCAAGCACGTAGCGGTCGCCGTTGAAGAGCTCACGATTGGTGCGGATCAGCGTGAACTCGACCGGCAACGTTTCCGCGGGGACGCCAGCGGCGGGGATCACCGTGGCGCCGGCCTGTGCGCGCACCTGTGCCTCAAGTTGCACGGTGGCTTGCGCCACATCGGGCATTCCAAAGAGGATCGTACCCACCGGCGCCAGCAGCGTGATCGTCTGGCTGATGGCAGTGCGAGCGCGCCAACTGGCGATGGGGGCAATCGCGCCCGGTTCGTAGCGCTGCACTTCCTCGGCGGTGTTGAACCAGCGCCCTGCTTCGTAGGTGTCGAAGACGACGGCGCGCCAGTAGCGCGCACGCGCGGCCTGCGCCTGAAAGACAAGCGAATCGGTCACGTTGCGTTCGCCGCCCAGCGTCAGCGAATTGCCAAAGGAGGAGACCTCCTCCGCTGGCTGGCGATTGAGCCCCTGGTAGAGGCGCTGCACATTTTCGGCGGTCGATTCCCACGTTGAGTTGATCGGCGTCAACAGGGCGCGCATCTGCGGGTTGCGACCCAGCCCAGGCAGCACCCAGGCGACCAGCACCAGCAGTGCGGCAAACAACACGCCGTTGCGCAGAAAATCCCAGACGATGTCAGGCTGGAAGTAAATGCGCTGTTCGCGCCAGCGCAGTTGTTGTTCAGAGAGATTCGTGCGCACGAGCAGCACCAGACCGACCAACACAAAGGCCAGCAGGAAACCCATCGTCGAGCGGGGCGCATAGTAGGTGTTGATTAACAGGACGACGCCCGCCGGCACCACCGCGCGCCAAGTGTAGCCGTAGCGAAAGATCGACCACACACCCAGGTAGGTCAACCACCAGACCAGGAAGCAAATCTCGAAGACGAAGACATAGTTGTCGGCGCTGGCGGAGCGGCTCAGTGCGGCGTCCACCCAGTCAAGCAGCCGCAGCAGCACGAAGTAGACGCGCGCTTGTAGCTCGCTCACGCTGCCGTTGTCGAGGAAGGGCGCGATCTGGTCGTCGGGCACGGTGCGCGCCATCGAGTAGAGAATCCAGGCCAGCCCGACGAACATGCTGTGCGACAGAGCAAAGAAGCCATCGAAGCGGCTGAAGGACATCATCAAACCGAGTAGATATGCGCCCGCCGTCACCGGGATCACGACTGCCAGGCTGCCGACGTGACCAGCCGCGTCCAACGCTGCCGCCAGGATCAGGTAGAGCAGCCCGGTCAGGATCGCCGTGAGCCAGTAGCCGTCCTGAAAATAGACGCTTTCGCGGTACTGGAAGCGTCGCACCACTGCGGTTGGAGATGAAGTCGATTGTGTGGTCTGAGTCATAGGATATTACAAGAGCCGCCACAAAAGGGCGGCCACGCCAAAGATCGCCATCAAGACCGTCACCCCCGCCACCAGCGCGCGCACCGGATTCAGGGCGGCGACCTGCACGTCCAGCATCTGTGGCGGGCTGGCAGTGGTGATCAGCCAACTGCGCGCCGCGCCGGGTGCGGCGAGGGCGATCAGCACCTGGCTGTTTTGCGCCAGGTTGCGCCATGCCTGCGCCGTCGTGCGGTAATTTGCTGCACGCAGCCGCGCTGCCTGCGCCGTCTCCAGGCTGGCCGTCGTCGCTGCGGTGGCATCGGCCTCAAAGTTCGCCGCCTGGCGGTCGAGTTCAGCGGCGATGCGTTCCCACTCTGCGGCGACGGCGCGCAGATCGATTGGCTGCATCACCTGCACTTGCTGCCACAGGCTATCGGTCTGCGTCTCGATCTGTGGGCCAAGCTGGCTGAAGAACGTGCGCAGCAGCGCCCAGTCGGCGGCAGGCGGCAGCGTGTCAGCCAACGCCACGCCGTTTGTCCCCGCCGGCAGATGCAGCGTCAGCCCAAATTGGGCAGGGTCGCTGACAAGTTGTTCCACCTGCGGCGCGAATGTGCGTGTCGCTGGCGCCGCCTGCAAGAGTGCGACCAGGTCGTTGAGTGCGGTCTGCGCGGCGTCGGCGCGACCGTCGCCGGCGGTGACGGTGATGTGCACGCGGGCGCCATCTTCCGCCATCTCGGTAGAAACGTCCCAACGCGCAAAGAGGTTTCGATATGGGTCGGGCGCC
>Ga0114938_1002157_pt1 | contig 12703 bp, 11 predicted proteins | sample AshMeaBigSpring_FD_88675 | JGI IMG/M metagenome (GOLD analysis project Ga0114938, IMG submission 88675) | Groundwater microbial communities from Big Spring, Nevada to study Microbial Dark Matter (Phase II) - Ash Meadows Big Spring | ecosystem: Environmental > Aquatic > Deep subsurface >...
GCGCTCGACGGTCTCGAGGTCCGCGAGCGCGAGTTCGGTGTTGATCACCTCGATGTCCGCGATCGGGTCGATGCGCCCCGCCACGTGCACGATGTCGTCGTTCACGAAGCAGCGCACCACCTGCGCGATCGCATCGGTCTCGCGGATGTGCGCGAGGAACTTGTTGCCGAGGCCTTCGCCCTTCGACGCGCCGGCGACGAGGCCCGCGATGTCCACGAACTCGACCGTCGTGGGGAGCACCTTCTCGGGCTTCACGATGTCGGCGAGCGCCTTGAGGCGCAGGTCGGGCACCGGCACCACGCCCACGTTCGGATCGATCGTGCAGAAGGGGTAGTTCGCGGCCGCGGCGTTCTGCGCCTGCGTGACCGCGTTGAAGAGCGTGGACTTGCCGACGTTCGGCAGCCCGACGATACCGCACTTGATTCCCACGGACCCTCACCCGGCCTTGCGGCCGACCGCTCCCGCGCGGCGGGAGCGGCAATGAAAATTCACTTCCCCTGCGTATGCAGGGCGTTCATCGCCTTCTCGGCCCCGTCGCGCAGGAACAGCGACAGGGCGTCGAGCGACGCACCGATGCTCGCGACGATCGCGTCCTCGTCGGCCCGCAACGCGCGCTGCAGCACGTAGTCGATCACCTGGGAACGGTCGCCCGGGTGGCCGATGCCCACGCGCAGCCGCCAGAAATCGGCGCCGCAGTGCGTGATCGTGTCGCGCAGGCCGTTGTGCCCACCGTGGCCGCCGCCGAGCTTGAAGCGCGCCGTGCCCGGCGGCAGGTCGAGTTCGTCGTGCGCCACCAGCAACTCGGCGACCGGGACCTTCACGTAGTCGAGCAGCGCGCGCACGGCGAGACCGCTGCGGTTCATGTACGTGTGCGGCTTGAGCAGCACGAGCTCGCGGCCCGCAAGCCCCACCCGGCAGACCTCGCCGTGGTAGCGCGAGTGCGAGCGGAATTGCCCGCCCTGCGCGCGCGCCAGCGCGTCGACAAACCAGAACCCGGCGTTGTGCCGCGTGAGCTGGTGCTCGGGCCCGGGATTGCCGAGGCCGACGATGATCGAAAGCGGCGTACCCGCCATGGTCGTGTCCCGGAAAAGACAGGGCCGCCCTGGAGGGCGGCCCGCGTCCACCGGCCCGCAGGCCGGTTACTTCTTGGCTTCCTTCTTCGCCTCGGCCGCAGGCGCAGCCACCGCAGCCGGGGCCGCCGCAGCGCCCGCCGCCGCCTCGGCAGCCGGCGTCTCGACTTCCTCCGCACGCGCGTGGTGGATGGAGACCACCGGCGCGTTGCGGCCGTGGCTCAGCTCGAGGATCTCGACGCCCTCCGGGACCTTGAGGTCGGCCAGGTAGAGCATCTGGTTCATGCCCAGGCCCGACAGGTCGACGTCGATGAACTCCGGCAGGTCCTTCGGCAGGCACGAGACTTCGATCTCGTTGCGCAGGTGCGAGACCAGGCCGCCCGCCTTGACGCCCGGCGAGCCCGCCTCGCCCTTGAAGTGCAGCGGGATCGCAATGCGGATCTTCTCGTTCTCGAGCACGCGCTGCAGGTCCACGTGCTGGACGGCGTTCTTCGCCGGGTGACGCTGCACGTCCTTCAGCACGGCCGCTTGGGTCACGTCGCCGACACGGAGGCTGATGATGGTCGAGTAGAACCGCTCGTTCTCGAGCATCAGCATCAGCTTGGTGTGGTCGAGCGCCAGTGCGCGCGGCTCACGGTGGCCACCGTAGAGGATGGCGGGCACCTTGTTCGCGCGACGCAGGCGGCGGCTCGCACCTTTGCCCTCGGCGTCACGGAACTCGGCGACGAGTTCGAAAGAAGTCTTCATTGCACTCTCCGTTTGTCATCGAAAATGCCATCCGCTCGCGACCAAGTCGGACGGCGCCTGGGAAACTAGTCGATGTAGAGCGAGCTCACGCTCTCCTCGTCGCGGATGCGGCGCATCGTCTCCGCGAGCAGGCCCGCCACCGACAGCTGGCGGATCTTGCGGCACGCGCGCGCGTTGTCGCGCAGCTGTATCGTGTCGGTGACCACCAGTTCGTCGAGCGCCGACACTGCGATGCGATCCACCGCCGGCCCCGACAGCACGGGATGGGTGATGTAGGCCGCGACGGTCTTCGCGCCGTGATCCTTCAGCGCCTTCGCCGCGTGGCACAGCGTGCCGGCGGTGTCCACCATGTCGTCGACGAGAACGCAGCTCTTGCCTTCGACCTCGCCGATGATGTTCATCACCTCGGACTCGTTGGCGCGCGGGCGGCGCTTGTCGATGATCGCGAGGTCGGCGTCGTCGAGCCGCTTGGCAATGGCCCGTGCGCGCACCACGCCGCCGACGTCGGGCGAGACCACCACGAGGTCGTCGTACTTCTGCTTCCACACCTCGCCGAGCAACACCGGCGACGAATACACGTTGTCCACCGGGATGTCGAAGAACCCCTGGATCTGGTCGGCGTGCAGGTCCACCGTCAGCACCCGGTGCACGCCGGCGCCGACGAGCATGTTCGCGATGACCTTGGCCGTGATCGCGACGCGCGTCGCGCGCGGCCGGCGATCCTGGCGCGCATACCCGAAGTACGGCACGACGGCGGTGATGCGGCCGGCCGAGGCACGGCGGCACGCGTCCACCATCACCAGCAGTTCCATGAGGTGGTCGTTGGCCGGCGGAGAGGTCGGCTGCACGATGAACACGTCGCGGCCGCGCACGTTCTCCATCAGTTCGACCGTCACCTCGCCGTCGCTGAAGCGGCCGACGTGCGCGCGCCCGAGCGGCACCTGCAGGTAGCGCGCGATGTCGAGGGCGAGCTGCGGATTCGCGCTGCCCGTGAACACCGCCATCGTCGGACCGTCCATCGTCTACTCCGGTCAGCCTCAGTGGCTGGGGTGGAAGGATTCGAACCTCCGAATGGCGGGATCAAAACCCGCTGCCTTACCGCTTGGCGACACCCCAGCGAACCCGTCAGCGGCCGGGGCCTCCCGCGGACTGCTCGAGCCGGCGCCTTGCGGCGAGCGGCGAGCGGTTGAGGCCCCGCACCACGTATCCCGTCCAGCGACGCGGCAGGCTCGCGAGCGCCGCGCGCGCGCGCGCCTCGTCGGGCATCGCAGCGTACACGCACGAACCGGTGCCGGTGAGCCGCGCCGGCGCGAACCCTTCGAGCCAGTCGAGGGCCTCCCCGACCGCGGGAAAGCGCCGCCGCACGACCGGTTCGCAGTCGTTTCGTCCACCCGTCTGCAGGAAATCGCCAATTTTGATTGCGGGGGAATCCCTTGTCAATTCAGGGGCTTTGAAGACATCCGCCGTGCTGACCGTCGCGTCCGGCCGCACCAGCAGATACACGGGCTCGGGCAGCTCGAGCGGCGTCAGCTCCTCGCCCACGCCCTCGGCCCAGGCGGCCCGGCCGTGGACGAACACCGGTACGTCGGCGCCCAGCGAAAGCCCGATCTCGGCCAGCGCCCCGTCCGGCAGCCGCAGGCCCCACAACTCATTGAGCGCGACGAGCACCGTTGCGGCATCCGAGCTGCCGCCCCCCACGCCTCCTTGAACCGGCAACCGCTTGGCAACCTCGATCGCCACCCCGGGCCGGGGCACGCCGCCGGCGCGGCCCGCAAGTGTCCGGGCGGCCCGCACGCACAGGTCGTCGTCGGCCGGCACGCCGGGCAGGTCCGAGAGGCGCTCGATCACTCCGGACGGCCTCACCCAGAATCGCAATTCATCACACAAGTCTATGAATTGAAAAGCAGTTTGCAGCCGGTGGTAACCGTCCGGCCGGCGCCCGACCACGTGCAGGAACAGGTTGAGCTTGCCAGGTGCAGGCCAGGGCTCCGGCCGACCGAGGCTGTCGGTGACACTCACTGGCGGCCCTCACCCGGATCCGCGGCGTGGCCCGGTCGCCACTCATCGATGACGACGCGTACCCGTACTTCGCCTTGCTCCGCCGAGAGGCGTCGGGGCAGGTTGAGACCCTGCACCACCGCGAACGAGTCGTAGGCAAGCCGCCAGCCTGCCTGCTCGATGGTGCGCCAGGGGACCTGGTCATGGTCGCGCACCGTCGCCTCGGTCCCGGGCGCGGGCAGGCCGAGCAGCCAGAACCGCAGTTGTTCCCAAGGCAGGTCGGCACCCAACCGCGCCCGCAGGTCAGCGCTGGCCAGGTCGGTGTCCAGCACCCGTCCCGATCCATCGGCGAGCGACAGAGCCTGCGGAGTCACCACGAGGTGCATTGCCCCGGACCCGAATGGGCCGCGCAGGTCGAGGCGGGAGGTGGTGCCGTCCTGCGCCCAGTCGAATGAACCGCTGCCACCCTCGTTGCCTGCCGCGACAGCCATCCTGCCCGACGCTATCCAACGGCTCAGGACCGCGGGGTCCGGCGACGCGGCCGCGTCGGGAGCGCGCGGCGGCGCGGCACAGCCCGCCAGCGCCAGCCCGACCAGCGCTGCCCCGGCAAAGCGGTTCACGGCTGTGCGCGCTCGAGGCGCTCCTTGATGCGGGCATCGTTCGGGTTCGCCTCGAGCGCCTGCTGCCACGTGGCGCGCGCGGCATCGCGTTCGCCGAGCGCCCACTGCACTTCGCCCAGGTGCAGGTCGATCTCCGCGTCGCCGCCGAGCTCGTTTGCGCGCTCGAGGTACTCGAGCGCCTCCGGCAACTGGCCCTGGCGGAACAGCACCCAGCCCATGCTGTCGAGCACGGCAGCATTGTCGGGTGTTTGCGCGAGCGCTGCGGCGATCAGGGCGCGGGCCTCGTCCAGGCTCCGGTTGCGGTCCGCGAGCGTGTACCCGAGCGCGTTCTGCACCGTCGCGTCGCCGGGTCGGTCGCGCAGCAGCTGGCGCAGGTCACGGATCGCGGCGTCACCGTCGCCGCGGCGATCCAGCGCGAACACGCGCGACATGCGCAGGTCGAGCGAGTCGGGATACTGGGCGAGACCGGCGTCGAGGATCGCCATCGCACGAGCGTCGTCGTCCATTGCGGTCGCAAGCCCCGCGCGCAGGCCGACCACGTCGGGCCCGAGTTGCGGATGGCCGCGAGCGAACTCCTCGAGGTGCCTCAGGCCGCCCTCGAGGCCCGCTTGTCCGGCCTTGATGCGTGCCACGCGGCCTTGCGCGGCGAGCGCATAGTCACCCCCGGAGACGCGCGAGAAATAGCGCAGCGCGCGGTCCTGGTCGCCGCGCCGGTCGGCGATGCTGCCGAGGAAGAACAACGCCTCGTATGACTGCGCGCCTGTCGAGAGCAGGTCCTCGAAGCGCTGGCTCGCCGCTTCGAGGTCGCCCCGCTCGAGGTCGAGCACACCGAGGCTGCGTACCGCGCCGGGAATCACGGTTTCCCCGCTGGCATACGGCGTCAGCAACGCGCGCGCTTCCTCGTCCCGTCCGGTGGCGGCGAGCATGAGTGCGTATTCGAGGTGCGTGGCGACGTCGGCTCCGTGCGCCACCACGAGCGCGCGTGCCGCGTCGAGCCCCGCCTGTTCGTCGCCCGAGGCGATGAGGGCTCGCGCCAGCAGCATCTGCGCCGGCACCCAGTATTTCGCGATCTCGGTCGCGCGCCTGGCACTAGCCACCGCCAGCGCGAAGTTGTCGGAGCGCAGCGCGGCGCTGCCGAGCGCGTGGTGCGCCTCGGCGACGTCCGGATGCCGTGCGACCAGGCGGCGGAACAGCTCGGTCACGTCCGGCGCCGTGCCGTGATCGGACACTGCCGGAAGCAGCGCCACGAACCCGGCCGCCGGGCTGATGTAGGCGCCACTGCCGAGCAACTGCGCAAAGTGCTCCTCGGCGGCATCGAGGCGGTGCAGTTCGAGCGCGGCGATGCCGGCATAGCGGCGCGCCTGCTCGCTGGTGGGGTTCAGCGCCAGCCAGCGCTCGGCCGCGAGCGCCGCCTCGCGCATCTGGAAATGGTCGAAGGCCGCGCGGGTGGCCTGCTCGGCGATGGCTTCGTCCTCGGAGGCCTCGGCCGCCTGCCGGTAGGCGCGGGCAGCCTCAGGCAACTCGTTGCGCTCGAGGGCGGCATCGCCGTCGGCGAGCAGCGCCTCGGGAGGCTTGCGCGCGCCATCGGTCGCCGCGCCGTCGCCCGGCAGCCCGGCGCACGCAGCCAGCGCCGCGAGGATCAGGGGCACGGGCAGGAACTTGAGTTGCATCAGGGAGGCATCCGCAAAAACCCGCACACTATAGCGGATGAGCCATCGTGCTTGTCTTGCACCCTCCCTTCCACCAGAATTTCGCGATTTTCCGCGCCCGGAATCCGGATGCCCCTCGTCGTCGTCGGAATCAACCATCGCACTGCGCCCGTCGACGTGCGCGAACGCGTGGTGTTCGATCCGGTGCGCGTCCCGGACGCGCTGCGCGAACTCGCGAGCCTGCCGCCCGTCCGGGAGGCGGCGATCGTCTCCACCTGCAACCGCACCGAGATCTATTGCGTCACCGACAGCGGCGACGCCGGGCTCGGCGACTGGCTCCAGCGCTACCACCAGCTCGGCGCGAGCATCGAGCACTGCCTGTACCACCACGACGACGCCAAGGCGGTGACGCACGCGTTTGCGGTGGCCTCGGGCCTCGACTCGATGGTGCTCGGCGAGCCACAGATCCTCGGCCAGCTCAAGGACGCCTACCGTACGGCACAGGAAGCCGGCACCACCGGCCCGCTCCTCAACCGGCTGTTCCAGGCGGCGTTCTCGGTGGCGAAGCGCGTCCGCACCGAGACGCAGATCGGCGCCAACGCCGTGTCAGTGGCCTCCGCGGCCGTGGCCATGGCCAAGACCGTATTCGCCAGCTTCGAGAACCGCACGGCCCTCATGGTCGGCGCCGGCGAAACCATCGCGCTCGCGGCGCGCCACCTGCACGCGGACGGCCTGCGCCGCATGATCGTCGCCAACCGCAGCATCGACCGCGCGCGCGAGCTGGCCGCCGAGTTCCAGGGTTTCGCGATCGGGCTCGACGAGATCCCCGCGCACCTGCGCGAAGCCGACATCGTGGTGGCCTCCACCGCGAGCCCCAACGCGATCATCACGCGCGAGATGGCCGTGCGGGCGCTGCGTGCCCGCAAGCGCCGGCCGATCTTCATGGTGGACATCGCCGTGCCACGCGACATCGAGCCGGAAGTCGCCGAGCTCGAGGACGTCTACCTGTTCACCGTCGACGACCTGCAGTCGGTCGTCAACGAAAACATGGAGAACCGGCGGCAGGCGGCCCGCGAGGCCGACACGATGATCGCGGCCGAGGTGGACCGCTTCGAGCTGCAGCAGCGCACGCGCGACGCGGCGCCGATCATCCGCCGGCTGCGCCACGAGGCCGAGCACGTGCGCCAGCACACGCTCGAGCAGGCGAAACGCATGCTCGCCGCGGGCCGCTCGCCCGACGAGGTGGTCGAGTTCCTGTCGAACACCCTCATGAACCGGCTGATCCACGCGCCGAGCCAGCGCCTGCGCGACGCCGCCGAGACCGGCGACGAGGAGATCATCCGTGCGATCACGGACATCTACCGGCTCGACCACGACTGATGAAGGACTCCATCCGTCGTCGCCTCGAGAGGACCGCCGAGCGGTTCGAGGAAGTGGGTGCGTTGCTCGCCGACCCCGGGGTGATCGGCAGGCAGAGCCAGTTCCGCGAGCTGTCGATGGAGTATGCGCGCCTCGAGCCCGTGGCCGCGCGCTTCAGGGAATTCCGCCGTCTCGAGGGCGAGCGCGCCGCAGCCGCCGAGATGGCCGCGGGTGCGGACGTCGAGATGCGCGCGCTGGCCGAGCACGAACTGCGCGAACTCGACCGGCGTCTCGAGTCCGAGGGCTTCGAGCTCACCCGGCTGCTGATCCCGCAGGACGAGCGCGACGACGCCAACATCTTCCTCGAGATCCGTGCCGGCACCGGCGGCGACGAGGCGGCCATCTTCGCGGGTGACCTGTTCCGCATGTACTCGCGCTACGCCGAACGACGGGGCTGGAAGGTCGAGGTCCTGAGCGAGAGCCCCGGCGAGCACGGTGGCTACAAGGAGATCATCAGCCGCGTGGTGGGCCCCGGCGCCTACTCCCGCCTCAAGTTCGAGTCGGGCACGCACCGCGTGCAGCGCGTGCCGGCGACCGAGGCGCAGGGACGGATCCACACCTCGGCGTGCACCGTCGCGATCCTGCCGGAACTCGACGAGGTCGCGGTCGTCGCGCTCAACCCTGCCGAGCTGCGCATCGACACCTATCGCGCGTCGGGCGCCGGTGGCCAGCACGTCAACAAGACCGACTCGGCGATCCGCATCACGCACCTGCCGACCGGCATCGTGGTCGAGTGCCAGGACGAACGCTCGCAGCACAAGAATCGCTCGCGGGCGATGTCGCTGCTGCGCGCGAAGTTGCTCGAGACGGAGCGGCAGAAGCAGACGGCCCAGCAGGCGCAGGAACGCAAGCTGCAGGTCGGCTCCGGCGACCGCTCGGAGCGCATCCGCACCTACAACTACCCGCAGGGCCGCGTCACCGATCACCGCATCAACCTGACGCTCTACCAGCTGCCCGCGATCGTCGACGGCGCGCTCGACGAGGTGATCGGGCCGCTGCAGCAGGAGTGGCAGGCCGAGCAGCTCGCCGCGCTCGAATGACGGGCGCCCGGCCCTGATGGCTACCGAGGTCCGCTCGCTGCTCGACGAAGGCGCCGCAAGGCTCGCCCGCACCAGCGACGAACCGCGGCGGGAAGCCGAGGTGCTGCTCGGTGCCGCGCTCGGCCGCAGCCGCGCCTGGCTGCTCGCGAATCCCGACGTGGGTGTCCTCGACTGCGAGGCGACCGACCGATACGAAGCATTCATCACGCGCCGCGCGCGCGGCGAACCGGCCGCGTACCTGCTCGGCGAGAAAGAGTTCTGGTCGCTTCCGCTGCACGTCGGGCCAGGCGTGCTGGTGCCACGTCCGGAGACCGAACTCGTCGTGGAGCGCGCGCTCGCGCACCTGCCGGCCGACCGCGAACTCGACGTGCTCGACCTCGCTTGCGGCAGCGGTGCGATTGCGCTCGCCGTCGCAAGCGAACGCCCGCGCTGCCGGGTCGTCGCGACCGACTTCTCGCCAGCAGCGGTCGAGGCCACGCGCGAGAACGCGCGGCAGCTCGGGCTCGACGACCGTGTCACGGTGCTGCAGGGCGCGTGGTTCGAGCCCTGCGCGGGCCGCCGCTGCGACCTGATCGCCAGCAACCCACCGTACATCGCCGCGGACGACGCTCGCGTCGAGCCCGGCGTGCGGCGTTACGAGCCCGCCGAGGCACTGTTCGCGGGTCCCACCGGGCTCGAGGCGCTGCAGGTCATCGCCGCCGGGGCCCCAAGGCACCTGAGACCGGGCGGCTGGTTGGTCGTCGAGCACGGCGACACACAGGGTGCCGCCGTGCGAGCGCTGCTCACCGCAGCGGGATTCGACGGGGTGTGCACGTTCCGCGACCTGTCCGGCCTGGAGCGCTGCACCGAGGGCCGGCTACGAGGTTAATCGTCGCCGCTGCAGCTTGCCGGCCGCGTTGCGCGGCAAGGCCGCGACCAACCGGAACTCGCGCGGCTGCTTGAATCCCGCAAGCGTCGCGCGGCAATGGCGTTGCAGCGACCCGATGCTCACGCTGCAACCCGGCTTGATCACCACCCACGCGACGACACGCGCGCCGAGATCCGCATCCGGGACGCCGGTGACGCCGGCGTCCTCCACCGCGGGGTGCTCGAGCAGCACCGCCTCGATTTCGGCCGGGTAGACGTTCTCGCCTCCGGAGACCACGAGGTCGTCGCGCCGGTCGAGGACGTGCAGGCCCCCTGAGGCGTCGAGATACCCGATGTCGCCCGTGTGCAGCCAGCCGTCGCGCAGGGCCCGTGCCGTCGCCTCGTCGTCGTGCAGGTATCCACGCATCACCGTTGCGCCCCTGACGAGGATCTCTCCCGCGGTGTGCGGCGGCACTGCGCCGCCGTCCGCCACGATGCGCACCTCGGTGCCAAGCACCGGCGGCATAGGCGAGGGTTCGCGCTCGCCCGCTCGTGGCGGCGCGGCGGTCGCGACCTGGGACGTGGCTTCGGTGAGTCCGTAAGTCGGGCATACCGGATACCCCTTCACCAGCGCGCGCGCGACCAGCTCGGGCGCTGCGGCAGCGCCGCCGAGCAGGAGCACTTCGAGGCCGCGCGGCGCGGTGCGGTCGCCGCGCTGTGCCAGCAGCCGCGACAGCATCGTCGGCACGAGCGAAATGCCGGCAATGTCTGCGCCGTCGAGCGCGTCGCTCACCGCGGCCGGGTCGAATCGCGACTGCAGGCGCACCGGACCGCCGAACAGCACGCTGCGCATGAGGATCGACAGACCGCCGACGTGGAACAGCGGCATGCAGGCGAGCCAGCGCCGGCCGACCGCGGCGCCGAGGCGGTCCTCGGCTGCTCTTGCACTGGCAAAGAAATTGTTCCACGTCAGGCAGGCACCTTTGGGCCGGCCCGACGTGCCCGAGGTGTAGAGCACCGCCAGGACTTCGTCGTCATCGCCAGGCCGATCCCCAGGCTGCACCCAGCCCGCCGGCAGGGAGTCGAGCGACGGCAGCGCGATCATCGGGCGGTTCGGCAGTCGTGCACGCAAGTCCGCGAGCCGGGCATCACCCGCTTCCACCAACAGGCAAGCCGCGTGCGCGTGCTCGAGCTGGCCCGCGATCTCGCTCGCAGTCAAGCGCAGGTTGAGTGGCAGCACGGGGCGACCGGTGAGCGCGACGGCGTGGAACCAGGCGGCGAACCGGGTGTCACCGTTCATCAGCAACCCGATGGGCGCGCTACCGGCCGCGACGGTCGTGTTCAGGTAGCCGGCCGCCCGGAGCGCCCGGTCGGCCAACTCGGCGAAACTCCACGTGCCATCCGCGCCCTCGAGCGCCGGCGCGTCGGGCGTCCGCGCGGCCCGCCAGAGCAGGTCGCGGCGCACGGTCACACTGTCACCCCGAGCCCGGGGCAGTCCGGGACGGCAACATGGCCATCGTGACAACCGGGCACCTCGCCAACGTCGGCCTCGAAGAGGCCAGCCGTCACCAATCCATGGATGCCCTCGGCGTCCCCCCAGGCGGCGGCGCAGTGCAGCGCGTGCAGCGCACCGATGGCGGACTCGAACGCGTGAGTGAACACGACGCGCATGCCGGCCTGACGTGCAAGCGAGGCGAGTTCGAGCGCTCGCCCGGGGCCGCCAAGCGAGGCGGACTTGAGCACGACGACGTCGGCGGCACCTGCCGCGAGCAGGCGCTGCATCCCGTGCTCCGATGCCACTGACTCGTCGGCAGCCACCTTCACGGCGGCGTGGCGGCGCAGCTCGGCCAGTCCGTCGATGTCGTGAGCCGCCACTGGTTGCTCGACGTAGTCGAGGTCGAACGCTGCGAACGCCTCGAGTGCCGCGAGCGCATCACGGACCGACCATGCACCGTTGGCGTCACCTCGGAGTCTGATGGATGGCCCGATGCCGTCCCGCGCGGCTCGCAGGCGTGCTGCGTCGCTCTTCACCGCACCGCCGCCGAGCTTGATCTTCACGGCGCGGTATCCCGACTCGCGCGCAAGCACCGCCTCCGGGAACAGCGCGTCGGGATCGTGCGCGGTGAGCAACGCGCTCACTGGGACGCGCGACAGTGGCACGCCACACGTCGAGCCCGCGCGCGCAGCGAGATGCGCCGACAGCGGACGGCCGGCGCTGCGCGCCTCGAGATCGAGCAACGCACCCTGCAGCGCGGCGCGGGCGGCCGGCCGGCCGTCCAACAGACTCACGAGCTGCGTCGGCCATTCACCTGATTGCAGCGAGGCACCCGGCAGCAACTGCTCCAGGGCTCGCAGCGAAGCCTCCGCCGCGTCCACGGCTTCGGTGCCGAAGCCCGGCCACGGCGCAGCTTCGCCATAACCGGCAACGCCGGCGGCATCGCGCAGTTCGAGCAGCACACTCGCCCGCCCGGTGAAATCACCCTGCGCGGTGCGCACGGGCCGCGCGAATCGCAGCCGGACTGGAATGACGCGGACGGCCGCGATGTTCACCGCGCGAGGCCGAGCGCGAACAACAGCCCGAACACGACCTCGAGGCGTGCGGTGAGCACCAGGCAGCCGTTCAGCGCGAGGCCACTTTCATGACGCATGCGCTGCGCCACCTGCAACGCCAGCGGCAGCGACAGCCAGCTGAGCAGCGCCCACGGCCCCGCGAGTCCGCGCAACCACAGGAGCAACGGCACGACGTAGGCCACCGCCAGCAGGAGCAGGTAGTAGGTGCGCGTGGGACGGTCACCGAGCCGCACGGCGAGCGTGTTCTTGCCGGCGCGCGCATCGGTCTCGATGTCGCGCAGGTTGTTCACGACCAGGATCGCCGTCGCGAGCGCACCGATCGGCACGCAGGCAAGCCACGCCAGCGGGGAGACCGCGTGGGCCTGCACGTAGTAGGTGCCCGCCACGGCGCCGAAGCCGAAGAACACGAAGACCGCCAGGTCGCCGAGGCCGAGGTAACCGTACGGCTTCGGCCCGCCGGTGTAGAGATAGGCCGCGGCGATCGACAGGAGGCCGAGCGCGAACACCGGCCAGCCTGCGACCCACGTGAGATAGAGGCCGATGAGCGTTGCGCCCGCGAACGCGAGCCACATCGCGCGCTTCATCTGCGCTGCGGTGATCCACCCCTGCTGGGTTGCGCGTTGCGGACCGAGGCGGTCGGCGTTGTCGGCGCCGCGCTCGAAGTCGAACACGTCGTTCGCGAAGTTCGCACCGACCTGCAGCAACGACGCACCGACCAGGGCGGCCAGCGCCGGGCCGAGCGC
>Ga0114938_1002159_pt1 | contig 12679 bp, 9 predicted proteins | sample AshMeaBigSpring_FD_88675 | JGI IMG/M metagenome (GOLD analysis project Ga0114938, IMG submission 88675) | Groundwater microbial communities from Big Spring, Nevada to study Microbial Dark Matter (Phase II) - Ash Meadows Big Spring | ecosystem: Environmental > Aquatic > Deep subsurface >...
CGGTCGCCGAAACGATCGGCCGGCACATGAACGAGTACCGCATCGTCGTCGACAAGTCGACGGTGCCGGTCGGCACCGCCGACAAGGTGCGCGAGCGCATCGAGCAGACGCTCGGCGAACGCGGCGCCAAGCTGGACTTCGACGTGGTGTCGAACCCCGAGTTCCTGAAGGAAGGCGCGGCCATTGCCGACTTCATGAAGCCCGACCGCGTCGTCGTGGGCACCGACAACCCGCGCACCGCGGAGCTGCTGAAGGCGCTGTACGACCCGTTCACGCGCAGCCGTGAGCGCATGATCGTCATGGACGTCCGTTCGGCGGAACTCACCAAGTACGCGGCCAACGCCATGCTGGCGACCAAGATCAGCTTCATGAACGAGATCGCGAACCTCGCCGAGCGGATGGGCGCTGACATCGAGAAGGTGCGCCTCGGCATCGGCTCCGACCCGCGCATCGGCTACAGCTTCATCTACCCGGGCGCCGGCTACGGCGGCTCGTGCTTCCCGAAGGACGTGAAGGCGCTGGTGCACAGCGCCGGAGAGCACCAGTTCGACGCACGACTCCTCAAGGCCGTCGAGGCGGTCAACAAGGACCAGAAGCACGTTCTCTTCGCCAAGCTGCGGCAATTCTTCGACGGCCAGTTGCGGGGCAAGACCGTGGCCCTCTGGGGTCTCGCTTTCAAGCCTAATACCGACGACATGCGCGAGGCGCCGTCGCGGGTCCTCATGGAAGCGCTGTGGGACGCGGGGGCAAGCGTCCGTGCCTACGACCCGGTGGCGATGGAAGAAACCCGCAGGATCTACGGTGAGCGCGCCGACCTGACGCTGGTGAAGTCGGCGGAAGAGGCGCTCGACGGTGCGGACGTGCTGGCCGTCGTCACCGAATGGCAGGAGTTCCGCAGCCCCGACTTCGAGATGATTAGGGATCGTCTGCGCCACCGTGCGATCTTCGACGGGCGGAACGTCTACGACCCTTCGCTCGTGCACAGCTTCGGCCTGCAGCATTTCGGCATCGGACGCGGGGTGCCCCCGCGGCGGGAGCGGCGCAGGAGCGAGCGGACGGTCTGATCGCCGCCCATGACCGTCGATATCCTCATCACACTGGGCGTCGTGGTCGGCGTCCTCGTGCTGCTGACCACGAGCCGCATCGACACGGACGTCGTGCTCGTCGGTGCGATGATCACGCTCACCCTTGCCGGCATCCTCGAGCCGGACCAGGCGCTGCAGGGATTTGCGAGCAGTGGCGTGATGACGATCGCGGCGCTTTACATCGTCGTGGCGGGATTGCGCGAGACCGGGGCCATGGCGTGGATCTCGCGCTGGGTGCTCGGCAGGCCACGATCGCTGACGGTGGCGCAGGGCAAGCTGATGTTCGTCACGAGCGCGCTGTCGGCGGTAATCAACAATACGCCAGTGGTCGCGCTCTTCATTCCGGTCGCCCAGGAGTGGGCTTCGCGCTTCGGCTATTCGATCTCGAAGCTGCTGCTGCCCATGAATCACATCGTGATTCTCGCGGGCATGTGCACGCTGATCGGCACGAGCACGAACCTCATCGTCAACAGCCTGCTGGTGAAGACCGTGCCGGACTCGGGCCTGAGCCTGTTCAGCCTCGCGTGGATCGGGCTGCCGCTGACGTTCATTGGCTTCGTCTACATCCTCGTGGCGTCGCGCTGGCTGCTGCCGGAGCGGCAGAGCCCCGTCGAGCAACTCGACAATGCGCGCGAATACAGCGTCGAGGCGCGCGTCACGCCGGCCGGCCCGCTGGTCGGCCGCAGCATCGCAGAAGTCGGCCTGCGCAGCATGCGCTATGCCTACGTGCTCGAGATCAGCCGCGGCCAGCGCCTGCTGACGGCGGTGGGTCCGGACGAGGTGCTGCAGGCGAACGATCGCGTCACTTTCGTCGGCGTCGTGGACGCGGTGAACGAGTTGCGCCGGATCCCGGGGCTGCTGGTGGCCGAGGACCAGACTTACCAGCTCAACCTCCGCCACTCGCAGCGCCGCCTAGTCGAACTCGTGCTGTCCCCATCGTCCCAGATGGTCGGCCAGACCGTGCGCGAGTCCGGTTTTCGAAGCACCTACAACGCCGCGATCATCTCGATCTCGCGCGAGGGCGCCCGGCTCGAAGGCAAGCTGGGTGACGTGCGGCTGCGCGCCGGTGACACGCTGCTGGTGGAGACCGACGTGAACTTCGTCGAACGGCAGAAGTACAACCGGGAGTTTCTGCTGGTGAGCTCACTGCGCGATTCGGCCCCGCCGGATTTCGCGCGCGCGCCGATCGCACTCATGATCCTGATCGGCATGCTGGTCGTGGGGAGTGTCGAGTGGGTGCCGCTGTTCCAGGCATCGTTCATCGCCGCAGGGCTGATGGTGGCGACGGGCTGCGTGACGCTCAGCGTGGCGCGCCGCAGCATCGAGTATTCGGTGCTGGCGGGCATCGCGGCTTCGTTTGCGCTCGGTTTCGCACTGGCGGAGTCCGGGGCTGCGGGGCTGATCGCCGGGTACATCGGCGACATCGCGCGCGGCGACCCGTTCTGGGCGCTGGTGGTCCTGTACGTGTCGACGGTGATCGTCACCGAGTTGATCACGAACAACGCGGCGGGCGTCCTGATGTTCCCGATTGCGATGGCGGTTGCCCAGGACGGCAACGCGCACCATCTACCGTATGTGGTCACCATCATGGTCGGCGCCTCGGCAGGCTTCATCACGCCGATCGGCTACCAGACCAACCTGATGGTGTACGGCCCCGGCGGCTACCGCTGGATCGACTACATCCGCTTCGGCACGCCGCTCAGCATCCTCGTCGGCATTGCGACGGTGATCATCGTGCCGAGGGTGTGGCCCTTCTGAGAAAAGGGGGTAGTGACTAGGGGGTAGGGGGTAGTGACGAACGCCGAACTTCGCGGCGGCGCAGCCGTCAGGCGGGGCACCTCCGCGGCCAGCGCCGTGGCTTTCTGCCGGAGAATCAAGTCCTTGTGGTTCTTGCGGCGGCCAGCGTCCATGCTGAGAGGTTAGAATCTCCGGTCAGGTGACCGCCTTCCCAGAATTTGCTGTAAACGGTCGGATTTGCTTTCGCCGACTACCCCCTACCCCCTGATCATTACCCCCTCTCCTCAGGACGACCCGCTACCCACCATGCTCCTCCCCGTCATCCTCTCCGGCGGCTCCGGCACGCGGCTCTGGCCGCTCTCGCGCGAGCTGTATCCGAAGCAGCTGCTCCCGCTGGTCGGCGATCACACCATGCTGCAGGAGACCGCCAGGCGACTGGAGGGCGTCGCGGACGTCGCCGCGCCGATCGTGGTCTGCAACGACAGCCACCGCTTCATGGTCGCGGAGCAGATGCAGCAGCTGGGGACGAAGCCCGGCGCGATCGTCCTCGAGCCGGTCGGGCGGAATACCGCGCCGGCGGTGGCAGCGGCGGCGCTGGTGGCCCTCTCGCGTGAGCGGGGGAAGGAACAGGATCCGATCCTGCTGGTGCTGCCCGCGGATCACGTGATCCGTGATCTCGACGCGTTCCGCGAGGCCGTGGCGGCGGGGCGAGCCGCTGCGGACGCCGGCAAGCTGGTGACCTTCGGCGTCGTTCCTGATTGCCCTGAGACCGGGTACGGCTACATCCGCAAGGCGAAGGGCGCGGGCCCGGCGTACGCTGTCGCCGAATTCGTCGAGAAACCCGACCTCGACACTGCCGTGCGCTACGTCCAGTCCGGCGAGTACTTCTGGAACAGCGGCATGTTCATGTTCCGCGCGCGGGCGTATCTCGGGGAACTCGGCAAGTTTGCGCCCGAGATGCTGAAGGCCTGCGAGGCGGCCGTCGCGGCGGCCAGCAGTGACCTCGACTTCACGCGCCTCTCCGCGGAAACGTTCGGCGCCTGCCCGAGCGACTCCATCGACTACGCCGTCATGGAAAAGACCAGCGATGCGGTCGTGGTGCCGCTCGACGCCGGCTGGAGCGACGTGGGTTCCTGGTCGGCGCTGCAGGATGCCCTGCCGCGGGACGCCGCCGGCAACGTCATCTCGGGGGACGTGATCACCGAAGGCACCACCGGTAGCTACCTGCACTCCACCAGCCGCCTGATCGCGGCGGTCGGCCTCACCGACCACGTGGTCGTCGAGACCAAGGACGCGGTGCTGGTCGCGCACCGCGACAAGGTGCAGGACGTCAAGGCGCTGGTGAACCAGCTCAAGGCGCAGGGCCGATACGAGACGTCGCTGCACCGCGAGGTGTTCCGCCCCTGGGGCAGCTACGACAGCATCGACAACGGCGACCGCTTCCAGGTGAAGCGCCTCGTGGTGAAGCCGGGCGCGCGGATGTCGCTGCAGCTGCACCATCACCGCGCGGAACACTGGATCGTCGTGTCGGGCACGGCGCGCATCACCCGAGGCGAGGAGACCTTCCTGCTCGGCGAGAACGAATCCACGTTCATCCCGATGGGCACGAAGCACCGCATCGAGAACCCGGGCAAGGTCACGCTGCACATCATCGAGGTGCAGTCGGGCAGCTACTTGGGCGAGGACGACATCGTGCGGTTCGAGGACGTGTACGGACGCGAAGGGACCAGCAAATGAACCCGATCACCATCAGTGGATTCAAGGCCTACGACCTGCGCGGTCGAATCCCCAGTGAACTCAACGAGGACGTGGCCTACCGAGTGGGCCGTGCCTATGCGGAGTTCGTCAAGCCGAAGAGGGTGATCGTCGGCCGCGACATCCGCCTCTCGAGCGAGGAGCTCTGCAACGCGCTCACGCAGGGCCTGCTCGACTCGGGCGTGGACGTTTACGACATCGGGCTGTGCGGCACCGAGGTGGTGTACTTCGCCACGTTCGCGAAGGAGATGGACGGCGGCATCATGGTCACTGCGAGCCACAACCCGCCGGACTACAACGGCATGAAGTTCGTGCGCGAGGGCTCGCGGCCGATCAGCGGCGACACGGGTCTCGAGGACATCCGCGCGATCGCGGAGTCGGGCAGGTTCACGCCGCCCGCGCGCGTGGGCGAGCGCTTCGCCGTCGACATCATGCCGGAGTACATCGAGCACCTGCTGTCGTACGTCGACCGCGCGAAGCTGAAGCCGCTGCGCGTCGTGGTGCACGCGGGCAACGGCGGAGCGGGGCTGATCGTCGACAAGCTCGAGCCGTTCCTGCCGTTCGAGTTCGTCAAGGTGCAGCACGAGCCCGACGGCACGTTCCCGAACGGCGTGCCGAACCCGATGCTGGTCGAGAACCACAAGGCTCCGGTCGAGGCGCTGCAGCGTACTGGCGCCGACTGCGCGATCTCGTGGGACGGCGACTACGACCGCTGCTTCCTGTTCGACGAGCACGGCGGCTTCATCGAGGGCTACTACATCGTGGGCCTGCTCGCGTCGGTGTTCCTGCAGCGCCAACCCGGCAGCCGCATCGTCCACGACCCGCGCCTCACCTGGAACACGCTCGACATCGTGGCAGCGGGCAAGGGCGCGGCGGTGCAGTCGAAGTCGGGCCACGCGTTCATCAAGGCGCGGATGCGCGAGGTGGACGGCATCTACGGCGGCGAGATGAGCGCGCACCACTATTTCCGCGACTTCGCCTATTGCGATAGCGGCATGATCCCGTGGCTGCTGGTCACGCAGATCATGAGCGACACCGGCAAGACGCTGTCGCAGCTGGTGGGCGAGCGCATGCGGCTGTTTCCGGCGAGCGGCGAGGTCAACCGTCGGGTGGACGATGCCCAGGCGACGATCGCGGCGGTGCTGGCGAAGTACCAGCCGGGCGCGAAGTCGGTGGATCACACGGACGGTGTCAGCGTGGAGTTCGACCAGTGGCGCTTCAACCTGCGCGCATCGAACACCGAGCCGCTGATCCGGCTCAACGTCGAGAGCCGCGGCGATGAGGCGTTGATGCGCGCGAAGACCGCGGAGCTGCTCGGGTTGGTCGGTGGTGAGCCGGGTTGACCTTCACGCCGGGAACCTCCCCGCAACCCTCTCCCGCGGGCGGGAGAAGGGCAGAGGGATTGCGGCGTTGCGGTTCGCCCCCTAAACTACGCGCCCTTCGAATGGGCGGTTAGCTCAGCGGTAGAGCACTGCTTTCACACGGCAGGGGTCGATGGTTCGATCCCATCACCGCCCACCAGACCGAACGCCGGCCACGTGCCGGCGTTTTGCTTTTCGTGAACCGCGGGCGTTATGATATGAGCCAATCATATTGGATATGAGCGCGCCCACGCCGCCAGCCATGAAGAGCGCCGAACGCTACAAAGCCTTCTCCGTCACCGTGCCGCCGCAGATCGACCGGCAGCTCGACGAATTGTGCGCGCGTGAGTCGCGCTCGCGGTCTGAAGTCGTCCGCGAGGCGTTGCGGCTGTACTTCAGCACCCGCGCACGGGGAGGGCAGGCGCTGACCATGGTCATGCCGGCCGGCATCGAGGATCGCGCCGCGGCCGATTTCGGCGCGTTCGACGAGTGGGGCAGCGACCTCGATAGCGCATATGACGTCCTCGGCCAGGAGTAGGTACCGGCCCTGGGACATCGTGCTGGTCCCCTTCCCGTACACCGAGCGAGCCCACGCCAAGGTGCGCCCAGCCGTGGTGATCTCGGCGTCGACACTCGCGACGGCGACCAGCATGCACTACGTCGCGATGATCACGAACGCGGCGCATCGCCCCTGGATCGGCGACGTGCCGGTCAGTGACTTGCGCGAAGCCGGCCTGCCGGTCGAATCCGTCGTGAGGCCCGCGAAGATCGCTACCATCGACGAGCAGGCGCTGATCCGCGTCATCGGCACGCTGCCCAAGGCAGACCGCGCACGCGTCGGCGCATCCATCCACAGATTTCTCGCGACCAGGATCGAGGCTACATGACCGTCCGCACCCGCTTCGCCCCCAGTCCGACCGGCATGCTGCACATCGGCGGCGTGCGCACGGCGCTGTTCTGCTGGCTCTATGCGCGCCGCCACGGCGGGCAGTTCATCCTGCGCATCGAGGACACCGACCGCGAACGCTCCACGCCCGAGGCGCTGCGGGCGATCCTCGAAGGCATGCAATGGCTCGGCCTCGATCACGACGAGGGCCCGTTCTACCAGACGCAGCGCATGGATCGTTACAAGGAAGTGATCGACCAGTTCCTGCGCGAGGGCAAGGCGTACCGCTGCTACTGCTCGAAGGAGGAACTCGAGGAGATGCGTGCCGCGCAGATGGCGCGCAAGGAAAAGCCGCGCTACGACGGGCGCTGTCGGCATCGCAAGGAACCCGTCCCGGGCGTGAATCCGGTGGTGCGCTTCAAGAACCCGGAGGAAGGGCAGGTCGTGGTGAACGACGTCGTGCACGGCCCGATCACCTTCGACAGTGCCGAGCTCGACGACCTGATCATCGCGCGCTCCGACGGCACGCCCACCTACAACTTCTGCGTCGTGGTGGACGACTACGACATGCGGATCACGCACGTGATCCGCGGCGACGACCACATCAACAACACGCCGCGGCAGATCCAGATGCTGCGCGCGCTCGGCGTCGAGCCGCCGCTGTACGCGCACGTGCCGATGATCCTCGGGCCCGACGGCGCCAAGCTCTCGAAGCGCCACGGCGCGGTGAGCGTGCTGCAGTATCGCGACGACGGCTTCCTGCCCGAGGGCCTGCTCAACTACCTCGGTCGCCTCGGCTGGTCGTACGGCGACCAGGAGATCTTCTCGCTCGAGGAGATGACGCAGCTGTTCGACATCCACGACGTCAACAAGTCGGCGTCGGCCTTGAACCCCGACAAGATGTTGTGGACCAACCAGCAGCACATGCTCCGCTCCACGCCTGAGCACCTGGCGAATTACTTGAAGCCGCAGCTCGAGGCGCTCGGCCTCGCGGCGGACGATACGGTGAAGGTGGCCGCGGTGGCGAAGGCGCAGCAGGAGCGCGCGAAGACGCTGAAGGAGATGGCCGCGAACAGCGTGTTCTTCTTCCGTGACGTCACGTCGTACGACGAGAAGGCCGCAGCGAAGAACCTCAACGCCGAAACGGCGCCGATCCTGGCGGCCGTGCGCGAGGCGCTCGCAGCGCTGCCCGCCTGGCGCGCGCCCGGCATCCACAACGCAATCATGGCGGTCGCCGCGCAGCAGGCCGTCGGCCTCGGCAAGGTCGCTCAGCCGATCCGCGTCGCGGTGTCCGGCGGCACGGTGTCACCGCCGATCGACGTGACGCTCGAGATCCTCGGGCGCGAGACCACGCTCGTCCGTCTCGAGCGCGCCGCTGCGTTCATCGCGGGTTGAAGCGGCGCAGCCGCGGCCGGTTTGACATCCGCTGCGCCGTCCCTGAGAATGCGCGGCCTTCCGTGGGGCCATAGCTCAGCTGGGAGAGCGCCTGCATGGCATGCAGGAGGTCGACGGTTCGATCCCGTCTGGCTCCACCACGATCCCTGCGGCCGGGGTTCCACGCGAGCCTCGCGCCGGACGACTGAACGGCCGCGTCCCCATCGTCTAGAGGCCTAGGACACAACCCTTTCACGGTTGCGACCGGGGTTCGAATCCCCGTGGGGACGCCACTCCTGCGCGACGCGGCCGGCGATAGCCAGTAGGATTCGCTACGTGCGCGATCGCAGCCTGATTCCGGCAAGTCCCACCCGTCCGGCCTGATCCGGTGCTCCCCATCGGCGTCTTTGCGTTTGGTCTGGCGAGCGTCGGCTTCCTGCTGCTGACGGTGCTGCTGGCAATCGGCTGGGAAGGGCGCACGCAGGGCGCCCGCCTCATCGGGGCCTGTGCCGCCACGGCGCTGTGGGCGGCGATCCTCGCGGGATGTGCCTGGGTGGGACGCTGGCCGGACCTGGCTTTGATCGCCGCAGAAGCGTTGCGGTATGCAGCGTGGGTGCTTCTGCTGGCCGGCGTGGTCGGCACGATTACGCCGCCCCGGGCCTGGCGGAAGGCGGCCCAGGCGCTGCTCGCGGCCCTGGTCGTGGTTGCGGTGGTCGTTGCGGTGCTCCAATGGCTGGGGGCATGGCCCGGTCCTGCGCTGCGCCTGCCCTCGCTCGTCGGGGCGATCATGGCCTTCGCGCTCCTGCTGCATTGTGCGCTCGCGGTACCGGTCGCCCGGGAGGATCTCCATGACGGCCTCCTGCTGCTGCTGGTCTCGCTGGCGGCTGTCGCAGCCTACGACCTGTGGGTCTGGTCACGGACCCTGTTCGGCGCATCCGCCACGGGTCCGGCGTGGGATGCGCGCGCATTGATGAACATCTTCAGCGTACCGTTGATCGCGGTCGCGGCGCGCCGCAACCCGCGGTGGGTGCCCCGTTTGTACGTCTCCCGGCAGATGGCGTTCTACCTGATCACCCTTGCAGCCGGCGCCGCGGGTCTCATCCTGGTGGTTCTGCTCGCGCGGCTGCTGCTGAGTGACGCGGTGCCGGCGAGCGGCGCGGCCGTGGCCATGGCGGTGGCGGGAGGTGTCGTGCTGCTGGTCGGGTCGCTGGCCCTGCCCGTGGTCCGCAACCGATTGCGGGTCTTCGTCGCCAAGCATTTCTACCGCAGCAAGTACGACTATCGCACCGAGTGGCTGCGGTTCATCGGGACGTTGTCGGCGGCCCAACTCGAGCCCGACCCGCGCGGCAACGCCATCCGCGCCATCGCGCAGATCATCGGTAGTCCCGGCGCCGTGCTCTACCAGCGCCTCGATGCAGGAGGGAGCTTTGCGCCGGTCTGCGCCTGGCCGCGCGGCGCAACGGACGTCTCGAGCCGGCCGACCGTGCCTGCGGGCGATCCGATGGTCGAATTCCTCGAGCGGCGGCAGTGGGTCATCGATCTGCGCGAACTGGCTGCGGACCCTGACCTGTACGGCGGCATGCCGGTGCCGGAGCAATTTCGAGCGTCGGGTGCGGCCCGCATGATCCTCCCCTTGCTGCTCGGGGTCGACCTGATCGGGTTCGTCGTGCTCGACGATCCCCCGTTCGGCTTCGAACCGAACTACGAGGATCGCGACCTGCTCAAGACCGTGGGGCGCCACGTGGCGACGCTCATCGCGCAGCACGATGCAGGCCGGCGTCTGGCGGAGAGCCGGCAGTTCGAGGCATTTCACCGGCTCACCGCCTTCGTGATGCACGATCTGAAGAACCTTGCCGCGCAACTCGAGTTGATCGTCGCGAACGCGCAGAGGCATCGGCACAACCCCGCGTTCATCGACGACGTGATCACGACCATCGCGAACTCGACCGGCCGCATGCAGCGGCTGATCGAGCAGTTGCGCGGGCGCGACCCGCCGGCGGCGAATCGCAGCCTGCCGCTCGCGGCGAGCGTGGCCCGCGCCTGCGAGAGTTGCGGCACCCGGCCGCCGCGGCCGCGCCTCGCCGTGCTCGAGCCCGACCTTCATGTGCACGCGGACCCTGACCAGCTGGCGGGCGTCTTCGAGCATCTCGTGCGCAACGCGCAGGATGCGACCCTCGAGGACGGTTCGGTGACGGTCACGATCGGTGCCGAGGGAGAGCACTGCGTGGTGACGGTGGCCGACACTGGATCGGGCATGACACCCGAGTTCATCCAGGAGCGGCTGTTCAAGCCGTTCGACACCACCAAAGGAAGCGCGGGCATGGGCATCGGCGCCTACCAGGCGCGCGAGTACGTCCGTTCGCTCGGCGGCAGCGTCGAGGTCACCAGCCTGCCGGGCCGCGGCACGACGGTCATCGTGAAGCTGGTCCGCTGCTTGCCGTGAGCGTCGTCACGGCTTTTCAGTTCCGCCACTCCATTCTGAGAACCGCGTGGCGGTTCACGAGGATTTCGCTGTACCCGTCGCCCGGTCTACCCGAGACTCGCGCTCGTTCTCGTTAAAGGCAAACCCGTCGCAAGGCGGGGACGCAAAGCCTCCGGTCCCTGGGTCTGCGCCCGAGGATAGCGGGGTTGCCAGAACCCTCCGGGCCCCTGCGGAGCACGTCCGCTCGCGTCCTGCGAGTTCAGCAACACCCCTGTCATCCCTCAGGCACCGCCCCCGGGACCTGATCGGAAGGGGTGCTGATGAGCGTGATTCGGGGAAGCGTGCGTGGCTTCGTCCTCTTCGGGGGCGTCGTTCTCTGCAACCTGCTCGGTGCAGGCGTTGCCAACGCCCAGAACGTCGCGCCGGTGATCTCCGGCCAGCCGGACACCAGCATCCAGCCCGGCGAGCATTACGAGTTCCGGCCGCAGGCCTCCGATGCCAACGGCGACCGGCTCCGGTTCAGCGTTTCAGGCGCGCCCGGCTGGTCCCGGTTCGACGGAAAGACGGGTCGCCTCTACGGGTCGCCGTCCACGCGACACGTGGGCATGTCCAGTGACATCACGATCTGCGTCACGGACGGCAAGCTGAGAGCATGCCTGCCCCAGTACAGGCTCACGGTGATGGCCAGCGCGCCGCCGACCATCGGTGGCGTGCCCTCGACCAGCGGCCGCGAGTCGGTGCTGTACGTTTTCGAGCCGGTGGCCAGCGATCCGAACGGCGATACCCTGCGATTCAGCATCGCCAATAAGCCCGGTTGGGCGACCTTCACGTCGAGCACGGGGCTGTTGTCGGGCATTCCGCCGGTCGGCTCCGCGGGCACCTACTCGAACATCACCATCTCTGTGTCGGACGGCCAGAACTCGACCAGCCTTGCGCCGTTCGGCATCACGGTCGCGTCCGCGCCGAACCAGCCGCCGTCCATCTGGGGCGTTCCGCCGACCTCGGTGGAGGCGAGCAAGCTCTATTCTTTCAAGCCCGGCGCCTCGGATCCCGAGGGCAACCCGCTCAAGTTCACCGTATCCGGGCTGCCCGTCTGGGCCAGCCTGGACGCCGCCAGCGGCACGCTCTCCGGAACCCCGACGGCCGGCCAGGCGGGCAAGTACTCGAACATCGTCATCTCGGTGTCCGACGGCAAGGCGACGGCCGCGCTGGCGCCATTCTCGATCGAGGTGACCGCGGCCAATCGGCCGCCAACGATCAGCGGCGCTCCCACTGCGTCGGCGACCGCTGGGCGGGTGTATTCGTTCACGCCGACGGCTGCGGATCCGGACGGACAGACGCTGACGTTCGCCATTGCCAACAAGCCGGCCTGGGCTGCCTTCGACGCGGCGTCGGGACGCCTGTACGGAACCCCGTCCGACGCAAACGCGGGCACTTACTCCAACATCCAGATCTCCGCGAGCGACGGACAATACTCGGCGTCACTGCCGTCCTTCTCCATCGCGGTGCAGAGGGCGAGCAATGGCACTGCCACGTTGTCGTGGGTGCCGCCGACGACCAACGTCGACGGCACGCCGGTGACGAATCTCGCCGGTTACCGCATCGCGTACGGGCAATATTCCTCGAACCTTGCGCAGAGCGTCGACATCCCGAGCCCAGGCGTCACCTCCGCGGTCATCGAGAACCTCGCGGCCGGGACGTGGTATTTCGCCGTGAAGGCGTACACCACCGCGAACGTCGAGAGCGATCTGTCGAACCTCGCGCAGAAGACCGTGTACTGAAGCGTCGGCGGCCGCCCGTACCCGCAGGTCGCAGGGAGCCTGTATTCTTGCCTGGAAGCAGGTGCGGGACTCGCACGGTCAGAATGGTACGCGCGTGAAGTCGAGCCGGTCGAAACTGCTGATCGTCGAAGACGACCCGGGGTTGCAGCGCCAGCTGAAGTGGTGCTTCGACGCGTACGACGTGCTCGTCGCGGAGGACCGACCCTCGGCACTCGCGGCCGTCCGGCGCCACGAGCCGGCTGTCGTGCTGCAGGATCTCGGATTGCCGCCCGACCCGA
>Ga0114938_1002160_pt1 | contig 12674 bp, 8 predicted proteins | sample AshMeaBigSpring_FD_88675 | JGI IMG/M metagenome (GOLD analysis project Ga0114938, IMG submission 88675) | Groundwater microbial communities from Big Spring, Nevada to study Microbial Dark Matter (Phase II) - Ash Meadows Big Spring | ecosystem: Environmental > Aquatic > Deep subsurface >...
CGTAACGCGCCCACTTTGTGGAACAGCAGCCTGCAAAGGGACCTTTTCTACGACCACCGGCAACGTTTCATGGAAAACCTAGTGGATGAGGTTCTGGCAAACAAGGACGAGATGAATTCTTCGGCGCAGCTGGTGGCGGAAAAGATAACAACCCGCGAAGACTACCGGGACCTGGCACTGAAGGCATTCGGGGACGCCAACATGACACCCAGGCGCGTGAACAAGGCCATCGCCAGCTACGTGAGGTCTCTCATATCCCTGAATTCCCGTTTTGACCTTTATATGCGCGGACACCAGGGCGCCATGACGAAAGAGGAAATCCTGGGCTTTAATATTTTCATGGGTAAGGGTAAATGCGGCACCTGTCATTTTGTACCGCTGTTTAACGGTTCAAAACCACCTCTCTTTAACATCATAGAAAGCGAAGTGATCGGAGTGCCCGGAAATGCAGACAGTCTTCATCCCGTTGCGGACGGCGATATCGGAAGGATTAAAATTTCCGGAAACCCGGTGCACGACAATTCCTTTAAAACGCCTACCGTGCGGAATATTGAATTGACCGGTCCATACATGCATAACGGTGTGTACAAGACGCTGGAGGAAGTGGTTGAATTCTATAATAAGGGTGGCGGTGCCGGCCTCGGCATTCCCATACAGAACCAGACGCTGCCTTTCGACAAACTGAGCCTCAGCGGCGCTGAGAAAAAGGCTCTCGTGGCATTCATGCGAAGCCTGACGGATACGACGCAACTCAAAGAATACTGAGCCAGCGCAACGGTCCGATAACCTATCTTTAGGAGATGTCACATGTCTACGATTTCCTTCTTTATGGTGCCAATGGCTATACCGGCGAACTGATCGCACGGATGTCTGCTGATTATGGAATGAGGCCCCTGCTGGCCGGTAGAAACGCCGAGGCTTTACAGTCCATGTCCGCGCGCCTTGGCCTGGACTACCGGGTTCTTTCACTGGATGACAGCGATTCCCTCCGTAAAGCCCTGCAGGAAGTGCCCATGGTCCTTCATGCCGCCGGGCCTTTCAGACACACGTCGGAACGGATGATCCGTGCCTGTCTGGACGCCCGCGTACACTATACGGATATAACCGGTGAGATACAGGTTTTTGAAAAGGCAAAGTCCTTCGATGCACAGGCACGCGAGGCAGGTATCATGATCATGTCCGGCGTGGGGTTTGACGTGGTACCCACCGATTGCCTGGCGCTTTTCCTGAAGCAACAGATGCCGTCCGCCATCCGCCTGCAACTTGCCTTTACGGGAACGGGTAGTCGAACCAGCAGGGGTACGGCCACCACCATGGCCGAAGGTGCCGGCCTGCCGGGCGCCAGGCGCCTGAATGGCAAAATCGTACCCGTACCCCTTGGGCAGAACGGCATGTGGATCGACTTTGGGTTGAAAAAGCGATTCGTCATGTCCATTCCCTGGGGCGATGTGTCCACTGCCTATACCACCACCGGTATCCCCGATATTGAAACCTATACGGCCGTATCGCCCAAAACATTCAAGCGCTTGAAATACCAGCACCTGTTCAACTGGTTGTTGAAAACTTCGTTTGTCCGAAACCGTATGATCGGTCGAATCCGGTCCGGACCTGCCGGTCCTTCGGACGCGGAGCGGGAGAATAACAAAAGCCTGGTTTGGGGAGCCGTTACAGATGGCGCCGGAAACAAATGCCAGGCAAGGCTTATGGGGCCTGAAGGCTATACGTTAACCGCGCATGCGTCGCTCCTCATCGCCCGTAAGATCCGCGACGGTCAGTGGAAGCCGGGCTATCAGACGCCCGCGGGCTGCTATGGACAGGACCTGGTTCTCGAAATACCCGGTGTAACCCGGGAACTGCTGCCATCCTGATCCGTACATTTTACCCCTGGATGAAATCCTTGTCTCGATACGAAGGGTTGGGATACCGGTAAAATCCTTCACCGGTTTTTATGCCCAGCTTACCCTGGTCGATATAGGTTTTGAGCAAGGTGGCAAAAAGCTTGCTTTTGGCGTCTGGGAGGTTGCGCGTGACATGCCAGGCTGTATCCAGGCCAATTGCATCCAGGACGCCGAAAGGACCCTGCGGCATTTTGAAGTTTCCCATCCAGCTCCGGTCCACATCTTCCACGCTGGACACTTCGCCGGTAACCAGCGCACCGGCCGCGCCAATGAGGGATACAAGCATGGCGTTGAAAATATAGCCTGGCGATTCCTTTTTGACGTGAACGGGTGTCTGCATCAGTTTTCTACCCAGTTCTGCCAGCAATTCAACCAGGCGCGGATCCGTCTGGGCATGCGGCATGATATCCACTACGTTGGCCGTAAATACGTCGTGGAAATGAAACGCACAGAATTGCTCCGGCCTGCCTGTTTCAGCGGCAAACCAGGAAGGCAGCAGGTAAGAAGTGTTGGTGGTAAACAAGGTATGCGGCGGGCAGAGTTTACCGAACTGCGACCAAACCGCTTTTTTCACGGCGAGGTCTTCCGTCACGGACTCGTTCACAAAATCAGCCATGGAGGCGGCTTCCTCCGCGTTTGTTGTAAAATGGATACGGTTCTTTGCCTCCAATGCATCGGTGGATGTGATTGAACCCGCCTGCTGCAACTGTTTCAGGATCTGTTCCTGGAATGTAAGCGCTTTTGGGAAAGCGGTTTCATCAATATCATATATGACGGTATCAAATCCACTCAGGGCTGCCCGGAGGCCTACACGCAGGCCCATTGTACCGCTTCCGAGGATGAGGAAATTCCGGATGTCTGTGACGCGCTCTATCATCTTGTCCTTTTTGCGTGATTGTCGATATGGTTTATACCAGGTTGCTGATTCGGCTTTTTCGGATCGCCCCGGCTGCATTGGCGGCGCAGGCCTTCACCACATGATGAAGCTGTCCGAAGCGCGGATCGCTGGTCAGCCCTTTCCGGAACCGGGCATAGATCTGCTGAACGATGACGGCGATTTTATAAGAGCCAAATACAAAGTAATACAGCATGTCAGGTTCGGCGATTCCCCTGCTATGCGCATACCGGCTGACCACTTCAGCCCGGCTGAGGTTACCAGGCAGCCAGGTCAGGTTAAAGGGCTTGAGTACCGGACCGTCCGTTTCCTCTGCCCAGTAAGCCAGGGTCGTACCCAGGTCCATCAGGGGGTCGCCCACGGTAGCCATTTCCCAATCCAGCACACCTACGATTCGTTCCGGTTGGGCCGGGTCCAGCACCAGGTTGTCATATTTGTAATCGTTGTGTATGAATGCGGGCGGATTGTCCGGGGGAATATGGTTCATCATCCATGCAGCCGCGAGGTCCATATCCGGCACATCGTCGGTCTTCGATTTTTGATATCGCCCGATCCAGCCTTCTACCTGGCGACGGACATATCCTTCCGGTTTGCCCAGTTCAATGAGCCCGCTTTGGACAATATCAATGCTATGCAGGCTGGCCAGGTTGTCCACCGCGGCTTCTGAAATGGCACGCATACGTTCGGCACCCAGTTCCAGTCCTTCCGGGACCTTGTTCCGCAGGATGATGCCTTCCATTTTTTCCATCAGGTAAAAGGGCCGGCCGACGACAGCGGCATCTTCACAGTACAGCATAACCGACGGCACTTTTGGATAAACGGGTTTCAGCAGCCGGAGTACGGTCGATTCCCTGCCCATATCGTGGGCCGACTTAATATCCGCACCCCGCGGCGGCATCCGCAGGATATATTCCTTGCTGCCGCATTGCAGGAGAAAAGTAAGGTTCGAAAAACCGCCCGGGTACTGCAGGAGGCTGCAGGTATCCGTCAGTCCCGGAAGGTGCTGGCGCAGGTATGCCAGCAATCGTTCCATATCCGGCGCTTCATTGGCACGGGCTTCTGAAGGCCTGTCGATTGGGTCATGCTTTCCCATGCCGGTCTGAGTCTTGACGGTTTGCGTATGATTTTAGAATGGAACGTGCCAGGCTTGACTTATGTACCTCGTCCGGTCCGTCGTATATGCGGGCGCCGCGTTCGTGGCGGTACCAGAAGGAGAGTGGTGTATCTTCCGTCAGTCCCAATGCGCCATGCACCTGGATGGAACGGTCAAGGACCTGGTCAAGGACTCCGGCTACATGGAATTTAATCATGGAAATCTGTTCCTTTGCCGCGCGACTTCCTTCCCTGTCCAGTGTATCCGCCGTATGAAGTACGAGGTACCGCGCGGCATCAATGGATGCACGCGATTCCGCGATCCAATGCTGGATGGTTTGCTTTTCGCCCAGTTTCGTGCCATCGCCCATATCCCGCTCGAGACTTCTCTCCACCATCATCCGGAAAGCCCTTTCCGCGATTCCGATCCAACGCATGCAGTGATGGATGCGCCCGGGTCCGAGTCTTTCCTGTGCCAGGCGGAAACCTTCTCCTGCCGGTCCAAGCAACATCGATGCGGGCACGCGACAGTCGGCGTAGCGTATTTCCCCATGACTCAGCCAGCCTTCGCCGCTTTCGCCCATAATGGGAATATTGCGAACCAGGTGAAAACCGGGCGTTTTTGTGGGAACGATGATCATGCTCGCCCGTTTATGGGGTGGAGCATCGGGATCCGTAACAGCCATGACTACTGCAAAAGAGGCCCCGTCCGCGGCCGTTGTGAACCATTTATGCCCGTTGATGATATAGGTATCGTCTTCCTTCACGGCTGTTGTACCCATGGCCACGGGATTGGAGCCGGCATAGCCCGGTTCTGTCATGGAAAAGCAGCTCCGGATACTGCCCTGCATCAGGGGATGCAGGTATTCGTCCTTTTGCCTGTCCGTGGCATGTTTGTGCAGCAGTTCCATATTCCCGATATCGGGTGCCTGGCAATTGAATACATAATGACCAAAGGGCGTCATTGCCATGAGTTCGCTTACCTGTGCGAACTCCACCATGGTCAGACCCATCCCACCTTCCTTTTCCGGGAGGAAGGGCGCCCAAAGTCCAAGGCTCTTTGCTTTCCTGCGCAGGTCATCCAGTGTTGGCCAAAGGGTGTTCAAGGGCCCTTTCAGCCATTCTTTTTCCCTGGCGAAGAGTTCTTCACGAATGAATTCGCGGTACTTCGGCAGTACGGACACAAGCGTAGGCGTCTGGAAAAAATTCATGGGTGGTAATTAAATCGTATAGCCGCCGTCAGCTGTAAACACGCCACCGGTGCAGAAACCGGATGCGGGCGAGGCGAGAAAAAGGGCAAGGCCTGCAATGTCATCGGGAACGGCTACCTGGGGGAGTGCCTGTGCCCGCAGGATCATCTGCAGGATTTTTTCATTGGACGTGAGCGCTTCACTGAATTTTGTCCGTACCAGCCCCGGGCAGATTACGTTTACCCTGATCTGATCCGCGCCCCATTCCTTTGCCATCACTTTTGTCAGTGCGATAAGGGTCGATTTGCTCACGCTGTACAGGCCGAGCCCGTAACCGGGCCGGATACCTTCGATGCTGCTGATCTGGATGATTGACCCGCCGCCGCGTTCTTTCATGACAGGATGAGCCAGCTTGCAGAGTTCCATCGGACCTTTTACATTCACTTCCATAATTTTATCGAAGGTCTTCAAGTCCGTTTGCAGCAGGGGACCAAAAACGGGATTGATCGCCGCATTGTTGACAATAATATCCACCCCGCCATACAGCGCGACGGTTTTTTCCAGCAGGCGCTTTACCTGGTCCATATCACCCATGTGGGCGCTAACCCCGGCAGCTTCAAAACCTTGCGCCTTCAGCCTGCCTGCCACTTCATCTACGGATTCCTGCTTGCGGCTTGCCAGCACTACTTTCGCCCCCTGTTGCGCCAAAGCGCCGGCGATAGACTCCCCGATGCCCTTGCTGGCGCCGGTTACAACAGCTACCTTACCGTCGAGCCTGAATGATGCGGCGATATCCATATGCGATTATTTAAGTATAACGGTGCCTATTAAACGCGTTAATTCAATCTCCAGCGCTTTAAGGTGCTGGTGCGTCTGGAGCAACGTGTGTAGATCGTCAGTGCCTTTTTCAATGTCCTGCTGGTTTTCGAGGATCATCCGTTTGATCTTGCGCAATTTCAGGTAGGTGTAGCAGGAATACACTTCCTGTCTGTAGAGTTCCTCCCTGCCCGGTAGCGGGCCGTCATAAAAGTCCTTCCAGCGGGGACTGATTTCGTACGTAGTGTCAAAGAGGGAGACTGCCAGGCGGCTGATGTCCGGATCCTCATGATACAGGAAATCCCTGGGTTGCGGAGTGGCGCCGTCATGGTAAGCCTGGCGGTAGGCATCGATCAGCGTGAGTAACTGCTTGTTGTCGATCAGTTCATGGAGGCCATTCTCTTCGATCTCGTCGAAAATATGATCGGCCACGGTTTTCTCATCGTCCCATGGGCGCGTGCCAAACTCAACCAGGGCCCGGACCGCCGCACGTTCCTGCTGCTCATCCCGGAAGATCAGGTCGATGGTTTCATCGGGCGTCCTGGTTTCCGTTTCTTCAACCGGTCCGGACGCTGCCGCATCTTCCCGTTGCTGCTTTTTTTCTTCCTTATTGATGCGCTCGCGGATGTATTTATTTACGAGCGTGGTTAGCCCCTGTTCGTCCACCTTCATGATTTCCGAACAGCGATGGATATAATCCTGCTGGCGTGTAAAATCTTCCGCCTTGTTGAGTCTTGAAATGGAATCGGCGATCTGGTTCACCAGCGCGGCCTTTTTCTGGGAATCGTTTCCCGCCTCCCGCATCGATACTTCCACCTGGAACAGGATGACGTCTTTCTTGTTTTCCTGTATGAAGTGCTGGAATGCAGCGGCCCCAACTTTATGTACATAACTGTCCGGGTCCTCATTGTCCGGAATCAGCACCAGCTGGACCTGCAGTCCTTCCTCCAGGGCGAGGTCAAGTCCCCGCATGGCCGCCTTGATGCCCGCCGGATCACCGTCGTATATGATGGTGAGGTTGGGTGTGTATTTTTTGATCAGTCGCAACTGGTCCACCGTCAACGAGGTGCCGCCCGATGCCACCACGTTCTCGATGCCGGCCTGGTGAAGGGATATCACATCGGTATATCCTTCCACGAGCAGGCATTCGTTGGCCTTGTCGATGGCATGGCGCGCGAAATACGATCCGTACAGGATTTTACTCTTGATATAAATTTCATTCTCCGGCGTGTTGATATACTTGGGAGCACGGTCCGCTTTGCCAATCACGCGCGCGCCGAATCCAAGAATCTTACCGCTCTGGTTATGGATGGGAAAGATGATGCGTCCACGGTAGTTATCCGCGAGTCCGTCCCTTTCCACCACCAGGCCGCTTTTGCGCAGCAGTTCAGGATTGTATTGCGCGGCAGTGGCGGCTTTTGCGAACAGATCCCTTGCCTGGGGATTGTAACCCAGCTGGAATTTATCAATGATGGCATCGGTAAATCCCCTTTCGTGCAGGTAACTCAGGGCGATATCGCGGCCTTCTTCCGTATCCCGCAGCTGGCTCGAAAAGTACTTTTGCGCGAAACTGTTGAGGATGTACAGGCTGTCCGAAACCTGCTGAAGCTGCCTGAATTCAGCGCTCGTTTCCGTCTCTTCCACGGGGATATTATACCGCGCCGCCAGCCATCGAAGTGCCTCTGCGTAGGAATACTTTTCGTGTTCCATCAGGAAACTGATGGTATTGCCGCTCCGGCCACAGCCGAAGCATTTGTATATTTCCTTACTGGGTGAGACCGTGAATGAAGGTGTCTTTTCGTTGTGGAAAGGACAAAGGCCGAGATAATTGGTGCCACGTTTTTTCAGCCGCACAAATTCGCCCACCACATCGATGATATCAATATGCGAGAGGATCTGCTGGATGGTTTGTTGTGTAATCACCTGAAACTGAAGGGCAAAATACGAAACATTCCCCTTGTCCATTCAATAAATCATTTCTCTGTACGTTGTACAAACAGGCCAGCCGGAGCGCATCCTGATTCTCCATTTCCACCACTGGTTACGTGCTCAATGACTGATAATGAGTACCTTAGAAATTCGAACAAACCTGCATGATTAACCTGGCGAAAAATATCGTAATTCCCAAATTCGTCAAGTTCCTGACCGGTTATTTCTTCCTGTTGCTGATGGTGGTGGGAATTATCGTCAACTATTATTTTGAAATGAAGGTCAACCGGGCGATCAAACGGTATACGGCCAACCAGGAAAAGATCGCTCAATATCAGCATCATGCCAACCGGATGAGTTTGCTGGATAAAAGAATCGGTTACCTGGAAAGCAATGTACGCCAGTATATCATTTCGGGTAAACCTGAACTGCTGCGGAACCAACAGGAAGAAGTCACGGCCATAAACCGGGAGGCCGTGCGCATTGGAGAGAACCTGAGGCCCCTGGTGACACCGGCCATGCTGGAAGCGTTCCGCAGGTCGGTCAAAGGAAAGACAGATTTCGAAACCAGGCTGGTTGAACTTTACCAGGCTAATGGAACAAAAGCGGTTTCGGTGCTGATGGCTTCGCCCGAATCCTCCGATGCCGGCGAGAAATTCAATCTCAACCTGGTCGGACTTACCAACCGTTTAAACGACGAAATCCTTGCGCTCGGAAAAATACAGGCAAGGGATAAAATGGATATCATTTCCCTGGACTATGCCATTCCGCACCTGACGTCATTTATTTTCATCGTTATCGCGGGCTTTATGCTTTTTAAAATCCTGCAGGTCTACCGGCTGAACAGGGACCTGAGCCTGGCTGTTCAGCGTGAACAGGAAGCCCAGCTGATCAAGGATCAGTTTATGGACAATATGACCCATGAACTGAGAAGCCCTTTAAACGCCGTATTGGGGTATGCCAGCCTGTTGATGAAAACCGACCTGAAGAAAAACCAGGAGAAATTTGTCAGGGCGATTCGTACTTCGGGAGAACTGCTGCTAAATGTGATCAACGAGGTACTGGATTACTCGAAGATAAAATCCGGCTATATCCATTTTACCAGTGAACCCTTCAGCCTGCATGAACAGTTCACAGCCCTGACGGACGTGGTAAGCGACAAGCTGAACCAGAAAGGACTAACGTTAAAAACAAATATTGATTTGGCGATTCCCCGCCAACTAAAAGGGGATTCCGGCAAATTGATGCAGGTATTGCTTAACCTGACATTCAACGCCATCAAGTTTACCAGCAAGGGAAGCATTTCTGTCAGCGCAGTATCAAAATCCGTTTCGCCCGATAAAGTGCTGATCCGTTTCCAGGTAACGGACACTGGTATGGGCATTCCGCCTGAAAAGCTACCGTTTATCTTCGAACGGTTCTACCAGGTGCAGGATGGGGCCACGAGTAAATTTGGAGGCACGGGGCTTGGGTTGTCCATTACCAAACAAATCGTTACCCTTCAGGGTGGTACGATTTGGGCGGAGAGCGAGCCTGGCAAGGGTACATCCATGATCTTCGACCTGCCCTTCCAGCCTGTACAGGAGGAAGCCGGGAAAGCAACAGATGGCCTGGAGCCGGAAAGTATCCAGGCAATGTCCGGCATATTACCCCGTAAACAGCGACTACCCACCGCCATGCGTATCCTGGTGGTAGACGATAATGTGTTGAACAGGGAGCTGGCCAGTTTCATGTTACAGGACATGGGTGTCCGATTTAAGACCGCCACCAGCGGAACCGAAGCTTTGGAATTGCTTAAGACCGAAACCTTCGATGCCGTGCTGATGGATGTCCAGATGCCGGTGTTGGATGGGAGGGAGACAACACGCAAGATCAGGAATACCCTCGGTTTGCAGGTACCGGTCATCGCCCTGACGGCTTTTTCACAGGAGCGGGAGAAGAAGCGCTGTATGGATGCGGGAATGAATGCCTACCTGTCAAAGCCATTTAAGGAAAAGCAGTTGCTTGAAGTACTGCAAATGTTTGCACCCGCAGGCACGGAACCGGAGACCCTGGTAGATATTCGGCACCTGAAAAAAATCGCACAGGACAACCAGGAATTCATTGATTCCGTCATCCTGAAAATCGCCGAAAAGCTACCCGAGGATATGGCACAGTTGCGCAAAGCCGTGGAAGAAAAAGACCGTGAAAAAGTAAACCAGCTTTCGCACGATATGAAAACCACTTTTGCCGTCCTGGGCCTTACCGAAACCATCTCGGGGCCTATCAATTACCTCGAATCCTGGGATGCCATGCAAAGGGGCCAGTCAAAAGCGATGAAAATGCTTGAGATCGTGGAGGCCACGGGAGCGGAAGCCACCACGCAGATCCTGGAAAATTTCTCATCCGGTCCTAATTCGAATTAATCGCTTCAACCACTGCACTGGCCAGGTCATGAGCCTTGCACGATCTGTGCGATGATGTGTCATTTCAGTAGATGAACACTTCGTCCACGAATATCCATCCCTTCTGGTTTTTACCGCTATGCCAGGATGGGAGTGCGTGAACCGGGTACACGATGATTTCCAGGTGTTGATACGCAGCCGGTTCCAGGGTTACCGTGAATGCCATATTTTTCCGGGGCCCATTGGCGGATGGCTGTGCCGGGCGTATTCTTTGTATGTGTTTCCAGCGACCTTCAGACATACCTGCTTTTACTACAATTTCACTGGGGGGGAATACATAGGCATCATGGTAAACGCCCGCACTGATCACCACGGATCGAATGGTTTTTTGGCCGTCAAGCCTGAGCCGCAAGGTCATCGGTCCTTCCCTGTAACCGATCCAGTTTACCAACAGGTTGCTGATATCGCCTTTCTGATTGTCAAACAGGCTTTCTGCTCCCCGCAAACTATATTTTGGATCAGGGTTTAAAAGGAAGGCAGCGTCTAGGGGTTTGATGCCAACAGGAAAAACACTGAACTCCTTTACGTCACTCGCATACCATCCATCCATCACGGCAATTGCCCTGAAGATGGCAGGATTGTTTATGGGAATGGGTCCGCTATAGGTTGTCGAACGCAGGCTATCCGGGTCTGATCCATCCGATGTATATCGTACCTGTGCACCTTTCAACGGATGGTAGAACGACAACTGTTCATTGGACGCGAATATGAATTTTTCAGGATCTGATAATTGCGGGGGGGTAAGCCTGAGTTTTTCGCGGGCGTCAACAGGGCTCCCCGCATCCCATTGTACCCGGGGCATCATTTGCCGGAGGGTAGTGAGGTTCCTTTCGTCTACCGATGTCTGCCACAGAAAAACTTTTTCCAGGGAAGGGATTACGGCCAGGGCCTTGAGACCGTCAGCGCTTACTTTTGTGTTGGATAGGGACAGCGATTGGAGTTTTATTAGGCCTGCCAGGGATGCCAGTCCCTTTCCGGTTACTTCCGTGCCCGAGAGATTCAGGACTTCCAGGTTGGGAAAGCGGGCAAGCATTGGAATCACACTGTCTCCAACCGGCATATTGGTCAGGGAAAGACTCACGATATTGTTCCTTACCGGTTCACATTCGCCAATCATGGCGGGCGAGAATCCCTGTTTCAGAAAAAAGGATAGTTCCAATGCAGGTGATCCCTGGTAAACCGGCTGCAGGTTTCTATAAGGCGATTGCAGCCTGGCGATAGCTGCCTGATCGTAGGGAGGCAGATCATACGTTTTTGCGGCAATGGTTGTTTGGTAGTACTGGCCGATGGTTGAGGCTGCCATCTGCCGTAGGCTGTCCTGTTCGGGCAGGTCACGAAAGGCGATATCCTGTTTCGCCCCGCGATGAATCCAGTAACGGATCAGTTGAATGTCCGCTTCACTCAGTTGCGGTTTTCCTTTGGGAGGCATGTGTTTCTTATCGCTCAATTCCAGCAACAGGCGCTGCACCAGCAGGCTTTTTACGGGATCGCCCGGGATCCAGGGTGCCCCGTTTTTACCGCCCTTCAGCAAACCTTCCACGGTGGTCATGACCAGGCCACCTTTTGATTTTTTCTCATTGTGACAAGAATAGCATTTGCTTTCCAGGACCGGCTGGATGGATGCCTCGAAGATCGGCGTACTATCTGTCGGGGCTTTCTTTGTTAAGGTAGATGCTGGATTGTCCGGAAACAAATAATTTTCGCCATGGGTGAGGCTGCCACCGAAGTGACTGGCGATGATCATCACCACTCCGGCCATGCCCATCGCCACGCTGAACAGGGGAACCCCCGTCCTTGGATAGACCAGCCAGAGCAGGTATGCTAGTACTGCGGTGAGCGTACCCAGGTTACGGTGGCGGCTGAGCAGGCCTTCATCATAATCACCCGCGGAGGATAAAAGAAAACCTGAAATCGCGGTAAGGGTGGCAAACAATGCCGATACCAGTAACAGGTTCTGAAAGGAATCGGTTTTAAAAAGTTGTTCACCCAGGAATGGCCGGAAGAACCAAGCCAGCAGTAACATCGTGGCAACGGCAATGGGAAAATGGACGAAAAGGGGATGTGTCCTGCCAGTCCAAGAAAGCATGGACGGTATGGAAATTTTTTCATGGAAAGCCCATAAGAACACCAGCATGATCTGAAGCATCAGCAACAGGTTGCCGGTAAACGCCAATATTTTTTTTCGAACGGGGTGGTTGGTTTCCATGGGTTGTTCAATTCATGCCATAATTCCGGTGACCAGCTGACCTTCCACATCGGTTAGCCTGTACCGTCTGCCCTGGTGACGGAAGGTGAGTTGTTCATGGTTCAGTCCCAGCAGGTGGAGTAGGGTGGCGTGCAGGTCATGCACGCCGACGGGATCCCTGACGATATTGTATCCGAATTCATCTGTTTCGCCATAGGTAATACC
>Ga0114938_1002162_pt1 | contig 12668 bp, 10 predicted proteins | sample AshMeaBigSpring_FD_88675 | JGI IMG/M metagenome (GOLD analysis project Ga0114938, IMG submission 88675) | Groundwater microbial communities from Big Spring, Nevada to study Microbial Dark Matter (Phase II) - Ash Meadows Big Spring | ecosystem: Environmental > Aquatic > Deep subsurface >...
CCGGCGAGCATGTTGACGAAGACGCTGGTGACGAAGGTCTTCGGCTCGAAGACGCGCTTGGCATCGAGCTGGGCGAAGTTGTATTCGCGGGTGACGGCGTTCGGCCAGGTGCGCATCTGGCCGTAGGGATGGACCGGCCCGTCATGGAAATCGCAGAGCAGTTTGTGCCTCGCGCAGAGTTCGGTGATCATGCGGGTGCGGGCGTTCTTTTCCTCCGGCGTGCCGCGCATGAAGCCGTATTTCACGCCGGACGCGCCCCATTCGCCGTATTGGGCGAGCGTTTGTTCGAGGGGAAATTTCCGCCCGCCGACGTCGTTCAGATAGAGCCAGATGCCGACGCCCTTGGATTTCCCGTGGGCGATGAGCTTTCTCACGTCGTTGGCCTTGTCGCCTTTGACCGGATCCGACGCGTGGTCGAACTCCGGGCCATACCAGTTCGCGTCGAGCACGAGGTGCCTGATGCCGTTTTCCGCGGCGAAGTCCACCATCCGCAGCCAGGACGGGAGGGACATCGTGTATTTGAAGCCGTCCGCCACCGCGCCGTCGATGCGCCAGTCCCAAACGCCGACGCCGGGTTTCACCCAGGAGAAATCTCCACTTGGATCCGGGTTGAGGAGTTCGATGAGGTGGGAGTCCACCAAAGTGCCGGGTGTGGTTCCGAAGAAAACGACGCGCCACGGCCCCAGGTATCCGGGTGCGATGCCGCCGGGAGCGGTGAGGGCGCGGAAGGCGGTGGGACCGGCTTTCGCGAGTTGGAGCGGTTCGCCGGCGCGGAGGTCCGCCTCGTGCAGGGCGAGGAAGGCGTCATCGGCGGCCTGCACGGTCATGACGGGTTCGCGGTTGCCGGAGATGGCACTGAGTTTTTCCGGGCCGAGGTTGTGTTGCTCGTGATTGTAGAACCAGGCGGTGAAATCTCCCGCGAAGTGATATTCCGTGAGGTCGCCTGTGGCTTTCGCGGCCTTTCCCGTCGCTTCTTCGGGAATGCCGTAGCGGAAGGCGATGCCATCGTCGTAGGCGCGGACGGTGAGGGTCATGCGGTCGAAGGGAGCGCCGGGCCCGGCGAGTTCGAGGATGGTTTCCCGGTAGCGGTCCGGCACGACGGCGCGTTTTCCCCAAAGCGGTTTCCAAGTGGAATTCACCGCACGGTTGGCGGTCTTCACAATCTTCCACCCCGCCGCGGGCATCCTGCCGGCGGGACCGAAGTCGAGGCCGAGCGCGGACGGGGAGATGAGCTTGCGCCCGTTCGCCTCGAAGGCGTAGGTGAGGTGTCCGGCCCCGTCAATGGCGGTGGTGACGGTCAATTTTCCATCGGGACTGGTGAGGGACTGGCCGCAGGAAAAGGCGGAGGTGGCGATGAACGCGAGGCAGGCGATGAGGTGTCGTTTCATGGAGATGGATCGGAGGGTTCGGCGGGCGGCCGTACCTTGGAGGCGGGGTTTCCGGATTCACGGGAACCCATGAAATGCGACATGGGGAAACGATGGCCGGCCCGCGGTTCCGGGGGTCGCCGAGCGGCTTCGGAGCGGAATTGGAAAACGTCCTTTCGGGGCCAAGCCTTTCATGGAAAGGCATTTCCGTAAGCTGCCCACGGCAGGCCCGCCTCGCGGATTTCCCGGCCCTTGCGCCCCGCCTGGGAACCGTTTAGGACTCCCGAAACGATTTTCCCCATGGCCGCAGAATACACTGAAGCTGACATCAAATCCCTCGACTGGCGCGAACACATCCGCATGCGCCCCGGCATGTACATCGGCAAACTGGGCGACGGCTCCGCGCCCGACGACGGCCTCTACATCCTGCTCAAGGAGGCCATCGACAACTCGATCGACGAGCACATCATGGGCTACGGCAAGGAGATCCGCGTCGAAATCGACGAGCAGGGCCGCGTGGAGGTCCGCGACTTCGGCCGCGGCATCCCCCTCGGAAAACTCTACGACTGCGCCGCCCAGATCAACACCGGCGCGAAGTATGACAGCGAGGCCTTCAAGAAATCCGTCGGTCTCAACGGCGTCGGCATCAAGGCGGTCAACGCACTCTCCGATTTCTTCGAAATCCAGGCCTGGCGCGAGGGGGAGACCAAGGCGCTCGAATTCTCCAAGGGCCAGCTCACCGTGGACATGAAGCACCCGCGCCGAGACGATGGCTCGAACGGCACCCGCCTCGCCTTCGAGATCGACCGCACGATCTTCCCGGCCAAGGCGAAGTTCAAGGAGCCCTTCGTCGAGAAGATGTGCCGCTACTATTCCTACCTGAACCCGAACCTCACCGTCGTGTTCAACGGCAAAAAGTTCCGCTCGAAGGATGGCTTGTTGGATCTGCTGCGCGAGGAAATGGAGAACGAGGCGCTCTATCCGCCCATCCACCTCGTCGGCAAGGACATCGAGATCGCCTTCACCCACACCGCCGAGAGCAGCGAGGAATACTACACCTTCGTCAACGGCCAGAACACGTCCCAAGGCGGCACCCACCTCGCCGCGTTCCGCGAGGCGCTCGTGCAGGTGGTCCGCGGCTTCTACAAGAAACAATACGACCCCGCCGACATCCGGGCCGGCATCGAGGCCGCCGTCTGCGTCAGGATCGTGGAGCCGGTCTTCGAGTCGCAGACCAAGACCAAGCTCGGCTCCACCACCATCGCGCCGGAGGGCGAGTCGCTGCGCACCTTCATCGGCAATTTCCTCAAGACCAACCTCGACAACTACCTCCACAAAAACCCGCAGGTGGCCGAGGCCATCGGCAAGCGCATCCAGGCCGCCGAACGCGAACGCAAGGACCTCAAAGGCGTGCAGAAGATCGCCCGCGAACGCGCCAAACAGGCGAAGGTCCACAACAAGAAACTCCGCGATTGCCGCGTCCGCTTCGACAGCAAACACAAGCGCCGCGAGGAATCCACGCTCTTCATCACCGAGGGCGACTCCGCCTCCGGCTCGATCACCAAGTCCCGTGACGTGGAAACGCAGGCCGTATTCTCGCTGCGCGGAAAGCCGCTCAACACCTTCAGCCTGCCGCGCAAGATCGTCTATGAGAACGAGGAGTTCGCCCTGCTCCAGGCCGCCCTCAACATCGAGGACGGCATCGAATACCTGCGCTACAACAAGGTCGTCATCGCCACCGATGCCGATGTGGACGGCATGCACATCCGCCTGCTGCTTCTCACCTTCTTCCTCCAGTTCTTCCCGGAGATGATCCGGGACGGCCATCTCTACATCCTCCAAACGCCGCTCTTCCGCGTCCGCAACAAGAAGGAAACCATCTACTGCTACGATGACGACGAGCGCCGCAAGGCCATCGACAAGCTGGGCAAGAACGCCGAAATCACCCGCTTCAAGGGCCTCGGTGAAATCTCGCCCGACGAGTTCGGCTTCATGATCGGTCCGGACATGCGCCTCGATCCCGTGGAATACGAGGAAGGCAAGGGCGTGAAGGAACTGCTCGCCTTCTACATGGGCAAGAACACCCCCGACCGCCAGGACTTCATCATCGCCAACCTCCGCGAGGACGTGGACAAGCAGATCGAAGTCGAAACCGCCGTGGCCTGACCGTGACGGATGGCCGGGTTTCCCCGGACAGGAAACCCCGCCCGGAATCGCCGGACGGGGTTTTTGCAACCATCAAACGCGTGCAGCCATGCAGCGATACTCCAATGGAACCAGGGCACCGAATCGGGATTCGGACGCCAGTCCGGGTGAACGGTAGGCGGCCCGGAGGGCAGGGCGACCCGCGCTGTGCGACGAAATCGTCATGATCCGGAAAATCCGCAGCCTCCCCGCGGCGCGAGATTCCGGGTTGCGCCGGGACCGCGGCAAGGGCAGGCTGCCGCGGCTGTCGGCCGGCACCCGGAGGCCCGCGTGAATTTCCCCGCAAGAGATGAATAAATCCAGCGATGAGCCGTCAAACCCCACGCGGGAACCTGTCGGGTCCGCCGATCCGGACGCGGCTTTGAGCGGTCCGGACGAGGATTTCCGGCTGGTGGCCCTGGCGCAGCAAGGGGATCTCGGTTCCTACGACGCGCTGGTGACCCGTCACCGAGGAAGGATTTTCGCCATGATCCGCAACATGATCCATCAGGAAGCCGACGCCTGGGACCTCTCGCAGGAGGTCTTCATCAAGGCTTGGAACGCGCTGCCCCGCTTCGAGGCCAAGGCGCGCTTCTCCACCTGGCTCTACCGGATCGCCCACAACGTGGTGTATGACTGGACGCGGCGGCGCAAGATCGAGAGCGCCGGGGAGCTCAACGACGAGATTTTCGAGCGGGAGCGGATCGATTCCGGATCGTTCACCACCCCGGCGGGCGGGGATTCGCCGGACGAAACGATGGCGCACGGCGAACTTCGTGAAAAAATCGAGGCCGCGCTTGCGAAACTATCCCCCGAACACCGGGAAGCGGTGCTGCTGAAGGATGTGCAGGGGCTGGCCTACAAGGAAATCGCCGAAGTGATGGAGTGCTCGATCGGCACCGTGATGAGCCGCTTGTTTTACGCGCGGCAGAAACTCCAAACCATGCTGAAAGATGAATACGAATCCCGATGAAACCACGCTGGCCCTGTGGCTGGAGGACGAACTGCACGGGGATGAACTCGCCGCCATGGAGGCATGGGCGCGGAACGAACCGGAGCAACTCGCGGCGCGCGAGGAGCTGCGCCGCTGGAAGGGCATGATGGCCGCGGCGCTGCCCGCCTCCGAAGAGCCTCCCTACGCGGAGTTCTTCAATGGCCGCATCCGCACCGCGATCCACCGGCAGGAGCAGGAACCCGCCGCGGCAACGCCAAGAAGGTTCTCGTGGCAATCCGTCCTCATGCCGCTGGCCGCCTGCGCGGGCATGGCCCTCACCTTTTGGATCGGCATGAACTCAAGGCCCGCCGCTCCGGAAATCGACGTCGCCGGAGCCCCAAAGGCCATCCCGGTGGACCCCATCCTCTACACACCCGAGCGCGGCGTGAAGGCCGAGTGGTTCTCAAGCCCGGAAGCCGCGGCCACCGTGATCGTGCTCAACGGAGTGGCAGCCATCCCGGATTCCATGGATTTCTCGGCCACCGCCGCCACCGGGGAACTCCGGGAAATCGACGCCACCGCAGGAGTCGATGGGAACGACACGGAAACACCGGACCTATGAACCGCCGGACATCGATCCTCGTCGGCCTCATGCTCGCCGTGACGGGCCACGCCCAAGCCTTGGAAGACCCGGGTAAGGCGAAGATCGGCCGCGTTTGCGTAACGGTTTATCACGCCACCGACGGCGATCCGAAGGCGGCAGGCCCGAAGGCCGTCCCCGTCTCCGCCGAAACGTCCGGACGCCTGAGCAAGGAGCAGCGGCTCCGCTTCAAAAGCTACCGTCTCCTCGGCCAGGACACCCAGCCCTTGCTCAGGAGTTATGAAAGCTGGGCCCAGCCGCTCAAGCCATCCGATGAGATCATGGTGAAGTTCGAGGCGCAGGGGCGCCCGACCAAAAAGTCCGCCATCCTCGACCTCGAGCTCTGGCTCGGCCGGAAAAAAACCGTCAAAACCGACGCCCGGCTTGAAGGGGACAAACCCCTCTACGTCCTCGGCCCCGAGTGGCGGGGCGGGCACCTGATCATCGCCGTGGCGCTTGCGCCCGCGCCCAAACCGGGCTCATAGTCACCCATGAAAAAATACGCATGCGGCATCTGGCTGGCTCTCGCCGCCCTGGTCCAGGCGGCCGGTCTCCATTTCCCCGAAACCCTGAAAGAGGTCCATGCTCCGGCGGACGCCAAGACCGTGCCCGCAGAGTTTGAATTCACCAACCGCTCCGACAAGCCCGTCACCGTCGCCAAGGCGGACCCCACCTGCTCCTGCATCGCGGTGAAGATCAAGGACGGCAAACTGCGCTACGCTCCCGGCGAATCCGGACTCATCCGCGCGGAGTTCGACATGGGAAACTTTTCCGGCACCGTGGACAAGGTGGTGGCCGTCTGGCTGGAGGGAGATCCCGCGGACAAGCCCTCGGTCTCCCTCACCGTGCGCGTCCACATTCCGGTGCTCGTCGCGCTTGAGCCGAAAACCCTCCGCTGGGATCTCGGTGGCGAGAGTGGCCCGAAAACCATCCGGATCGAAATGACCCACTCCAGCCCGATCCGCGTCACGGGCGTGAATTCCTCCTCCAGCCATTTCACCCAGGAAATCAAGACTCTGGAGGACGGGAAACGCTACGAACTCGTCGTCACCCCCACCGAAACAACCTCACCGGGAATGGCGGTGCTGCGGATCGATACCGATTGCGACATCGCGAAGCACCGCATCCAGCAAGCCTTCGCCGTGGTCCGCAAACCGACTCCCTCGGAGGCCGCCACCCCTCCATGAATGCCCTCGCACAGGCGGCGTGCATCGCCGCGGTCGCGCTGGCCGCGGCCGGAGGAACCTGGCTGGTCAAAGGTCCGCCCGGGCGGCAACTGCATTGCGACCCCGCCGTTCTCAAGCCGGATGAAGTCTGCCTGGACTCCATCCCCGCCGGAGACGGAGTCGTCTGGGTGGACGCCCGCTCCCGCGCGGACTGGGAGAAAAACGGCGTGCCCGGATCGCTGCTCTGGAATCTGGACCCGGCGGAGGACATGCAGGCCTTCGAGGCCGGGGTCGCCATGAGAATTTCCGAAACACCCCGCGTGGTGGTCTATTGCGGAGATGAGAATTGCGGCGTGAGCCGCCAGGTGGCGGACCGCATCCGAAATCTCGACCTCGGAGCGGAAGTCTCCGTGCTGCACGGCGGCTGGCGCGCCTTGAGCGAGGCCGGCCGCGTCAGGGGTTCCAGTCCATCGCCTTGATCGCGATCGCCTCAAGGTAGGGATACTTGGGATCGTCCTCGGTGTTCCAGCGCAGCATGACGGTGCAGGTCTTGGCCTTGCCGTAGCTGAGGCTGTAGGTGCCGTCCTCGAGCATCTCGCCGATTTTCGAGAGCTTGCCGAAGTATGCCTGGGCGATCTCCTTCGCGGTCTCGCGGGCCAGCAGTTTGAGCGTCAGTTTCTTGTCATGATTCGGCACCTTGGGATCGGTGCAGGATGCCAGCGGGGAGGCGATGACCTGGAAGACGCCCGCCTTGTCGGTCGGCTTCGAGGCATAGGCGGCGAGGCGTCCGCCGAAGAGGTCGAGAAACGGGTCCACGACCACCTTGGGCTCGGCCCGCCCGCGGGTGCGCACCAGGATCGTCTGCTGATTGTCGCGGCGGTCGGGATCGGCGAAGTCCACGCTGTAGTAGAAATCGACCACTTCCTCCATCGGGTTGGATTCCTGAAACTCCAGCAGCATTTTCGGGGCCGGTGGCAGCGGACGGGCCAGGCAGCTCGCGGACAGTTCGGCTTCCGGGGTTTTGGTCTCGATCATCGGCAAGCGCTCGGCAAGGGACTTGGCGTTGAGGAATTTCTCGAGAACCTCCAGCGCTTCCATCCCCGGAGCCTTGGGTTCGATGCCCGCCGGCAGGCTTGGAGCGGGCTCGATCAGAACCGGCTGCTCGGGCGCAGGTGTGGGCAGGGCGGACCGGCTTGGCGGCTTGACGGGCTCCTCGACCGGAGCGGGAGCAGGCTTGGGAGCTTCCGGAACGGTCCCGGCCGGAGGCGGTCCGGCGGGCGGCGCAACCTTGACCGGAGAAGGCGTTTTCGCGGTCTGCGACTTGAGCACCGTGAGGATCCCGAAAACCAAGGCCACCGTGGCGATCAGGAAAAGCAGCATCAAGAGGAAGCGGGAAAGAAAGCTCGGCTTGTGCGGGTGCCGCGGAAGTGGAGCCGCCTGCAACTTTGAGCCGCCCGCCGCCGGGTTCGGCTCCGGCATCTGCCGCGCGACCAGTTCCACCGGGTGCGGTCGGTTGGGCAATTGGCGGGGTTCCGGCTTGAGGGCCGGCGGGTTCGCCGGGACTGGAGCCGCTTGGACGGAAGCCGCTTGAACCGGTGCCGCTTGAACCGGTGCCGCCACAGGGTTCGGAGGTGGGGGCGCAGTGGTCGCCGCTTGGGGAGGATACGGCGGTGCGACGGAGGTCTGGAGTGGCGCTGTGGCCAGAAGCGGTGCCTGAATCTGGGAACCGCATGACGGACAGGGACCGGATACTCCCGCGAGGCTGGCTGGCACCGTCAACTTGATCCCGCAAGCCGGGCAGAAAAAGGTCATCGTTTCGTTCGCCATGCTTTGACAGCGACGCTACGCAAATCGCCCCGGCCACGTCAATCCTTCAGATCTCTTAACAAATTGCCACGTTTGTGGCGAAGGTATAACGGTCCCGGTGATCCTAACCCCCGGATGAAGCGCAAGAACCATGCCCGGGGGCGGACAGCCGCCATCCCTCCTGCATCACGCCGCGTGCCGCAGCAAGGCGATCAGCACGCCTTGGATGACCAACTCGCGCGCCGGTATGAGATCCGGATAATCGGCGTTTTCCGCCCGGAGAAATGGCTGCCCTTTTTCCACGACCAGGCGCTTTAGCGTGGTCTCGCCGTCAATCAGCGCGGCCACGATGTCCCCCTTGCGGGGCTCGCGGAATTCGAGGATCACGGTATCACCGTGGCAGATGTGGGCGTCGATCATCGAGTCGCCACGCACCTTGAGCGCAAAGGTCTTGGCGTGGCGGGGAATGCCGAGCGCGGAGATGTCCACGGCAATGCAACCTTGGCGCTCCGGTTCCGCATCCTGGGACATGCCGGCGGCGATGCTGCCATAGACCGGGACATCGAGGATCTCGCCGCGGTCCAGATCCTCCGGGAAAATCACGGCCCTCGCCTTGCCGGGCAGGCGCTGGATCACGCCCTTGCGCTCAAGGGCGCGGAGGTGGCTCATGGCGGCGGTCTGGCTGGCGAACCCGAAGTAGTGCTGCAACTCGCGGGTGGACGGCATGATGCCTGTCCGGCGCTGCGACATTTTCAGGTAGGCGAGGATTTCCTGTTGGCGAAGGGTGAGTTCCGATTGCATGGCGTTGAACAGTGTTCCGGAGAACAAAAGGTCAATCGAACGCCCGGCGCAAGCGGAAAAATCCCGCCGGTGGAAAATCGCGCACAGACCGCTACGCCGCCTGCCTGCGGGCGATCCGGCGCAGGATCAGCGGATGAAGGAGATTCGCCAACAGGATGGCCGCCGTTCCGGCGAAGAAGCCCGGATGCATCCTGCGATGTTCGCCGAAAAGCAGGGCCGCCGCGATCATTCCGTAAACCGGCTCGAAGTTGAACGCGAGATTCACCGTGTAGGCGCTCAGGTGCCTCAGGAGATGAATGTGAAATCCGTGCGCGAAGACCGTGCAAACCCACGCCAGCAACAACAGCCACAAGCCGTCCAGTCCGCGGAGCGCCGGCAGGCGTCCGAATGCGCCCGGCCCGTCGATGATTGGCAGCGCGATCAAACAGACGAGGCAGGCACCGGCCATTTCCCAAGTCACCATCATCAGCGGATCGAGCCGCCCCTGTTTCACGAGGAGCCGGTTGAGCACCGGAAACACCGCCGCCAGCAACGCCGCCGCCAGACCACACACCAGGCCGGCCAGACGCCCGCGCTCGAATCCCGCGATCAGGAGAATGCCGGCCAACACCAGCATTCCCAGGAGCACTTCCAGCGGGCGGATCCGCCGCCGCTCCAGCCAGGGCTCGGTGAAGGCCGTGAAAAACGAGATCGTCGCCAACCCAGCCAGACAGATCGAGATGTTCGCCAGCTTGATCGCCCCGAAAAAACACAGCCAGTGCAGCCCGACAATGGCCCCGATTCCCAGCAACGGCGCAATCCGGTCGGCTGGCGGAATGACCTTCCGGCGCAGAAACACGCCGGCCACCAAGGCCCCGCCCGCGGCCGCCAGCGCGCTCCGCCACACCACCAGTGCCGGCGCGGACAGCGAGATCAGGTGTCCGAAGACCGCCGTCGTCGCCAGCAGGAACACAAGCAGGTGCAATTGGACATGCAGAAGGCGCGGCATGCAGCCGCAGACTCGCGGTCCCGCCGCCCCGGAGCAATGGAAAAGCAGGCCGCCGCCGGCCTTCACCACTCCGATCCGAGGCCGTAGCGTCCGGCGAGTTCGAGCAGGTCCGGCCGCATCGGCCACTCGTCCGGGCGTTCGCTGGATGAATGGCGTTTGCTCGCGCCTTTGAGAAGCATGCAGCCGGTGTTGTCGCCGATCCGGCGGACTGCCTCGACCTCCTCGGGCGTGAGTCGGACCTCCGGCAGCGCGGCGAATTCGCGGATTTTGTCCTCGATCGGGCGCGCGCCCTCGCCGGATTCCTGAATGAAAGTGGGCACCACGCTCTCGACCGCCGGGTGGCTGAGATTCCAGATCGAGGCAAACTGGAGGAGGCTGAGTCCGTATTTCTCCGCGACGGGCAGCATGCGCTCCGCCTTCTCCATGCCGTGCTGGACCCAGCCTTCCGGGCGGTATGTCCGGTGGTCGCCGGGCTTGAACTCGTGACCGGGCAGTCCCAGATCGCCGTGAAACACGCCGCCATGATCCACCACGCGGGTCATCACCTTCACGCCGTGCGTTTCGCAGGCCGGCAGCGTGAGACCGACGGGCCAGGGCTCGAGCGGATTGAGAATGAGCATCGACCAATCGATGATTTCGCCGAAGCGCTCGAAACAGCCGACGAGATCGAGGGAGAATCCGTTGGCAGGCCCGGGGGCGATGCCGAGGCGTTCCGTCAGCCCCTCGTCCCTGGCGGACTTCATCGCCTGCCAGACGGCCTCGCTGGTGTAGCCGAGCTCGTCCGGATTGTGGAGCATCAGAAGATCGAAGTGGTCGGTGCCACAGCGCTCGAGCTCCTTCGAGGCGGCCATGCGCACGAAACCGGCGTATTGATCCGGCCCGCGGAGTTCGGAGTCTGTGAAACGCGGGTAGCCGCGGCTGCCCTGGCGCTGGCCCTCGTAGAAATCATGGCCGATCATGCCGACGAGGCTGTAGCTGGAGCGGTCCACGCCCTTGAGGGCGAGGCCGAGCAATTCGTCGGCCTTGCCGTTGCCATAGACATCGGAGGTGACGAAGGTGCGGATCCCGGCCTCGTAGGCCGTATGGATGCAGCCGATGAAGCGTTCCTCGGTGAGGGTTTCTCCGAAGTGCATGAAGCGTCCGCCGCTCCAAGTGCCGTATGCCGTGGTGGTGGGTTCCATATCGTGTAGCGGATGACTATGCGCCCGTCCCCGCCGGGTCAACCTCAAGACGAGGACAGCCGATCCGCAAAACCTCGGCGCTTTCCTCCGCGCGCCGCCCGTCATGGCGTTTCGCGGAAAACCGATTGATGCGCCGAACAGTGGGCGCCTGCTTGACGGGGCACATGAGGCGACACAGGGTGCTTCCTGCTGATTCTCCCCTCCCCGACCTCCATGAAATTCCCCTGTCCCCACTGTGGAAATACTGTCGATGCCTCCGATGAATCCCAAGGGGCCGAGGTGGGTTGCGGCCATTGCGGAGGCAAGACCGTCGTGCCGGCCCGGCCGGTGCCGGACCCTTTCAGCGGAATGAACGCCGGGGCTTTGTTCTCCTACTGCCTGAAATCGATGCCGCCGTCCAATGCCGGTGGCTGGGAACCGCCAAGCCCCGAGGAACTTGCCCGCCTGTTGCCGCAATACCGCATCGAGGGAATCATCGGCCGCGGCGGCATGGGAGTGGTTTACAAGGCCCACCAGAGCGCGCTCGAACGCCCGGTGGCCATCAAGCTGCTGCCCGCCGAACTCACCGAGGATCCGAACTTCGTCGCCCGCTTCGAACGCGAGGCCCGGACGCTCGCCCATCTGGAGCACCCCGGCATCATCCACGTCCACGATTTCGGCCAGACCTCCGCCGGGCATCTGTATTTCGTCATGGAGTTCGTGGATGGCACGGACCTCTATCAGTTGATCCACGGCCCGGGTTTGACCTCCGCCCAGGCCCTGGATCTCATCAGCCAGATCTGTGATGCGCTCCAGTATGCCCATGGCAGGGGAGTCGTTCACCGGGACATCAAGCCCGCCAACATTCTCATCACCCGCGAGGGCCGCGCCAAGCTGGCCGATTTCGGGCTTGCCCGTCCGGTCCAGTCCGGAGAGACCGGTCCGCTCACGCACACCCGGGTCGTCATGGGCACCCCGGACTACATGGCCCCCGAGCAAAAACGTGGCGAAGGCGATCATCGCGTCGATCTCTATGCTCTCGGCGTGATGCTCTACGAAATGCTCTGTGGCCGAACGCCGCAGGGTGCCTGGCAGGTGCCGAGCAAGCAGGTGCCGGTCGATTCCCGGGTGGACCAGGTGGTGATCAAGGCGATGCAGGAAGAACCGGAGCGCCGCTATCAGCAGGCCAGCGAGGTGAAGACCGACGTGGATCTCATCCGCACGACCCGGTCCCAAGCGACCGGCTCGGCGGTTGTTCCGGAGCGCGATTCGAATGCGCCGTCTTCGAAGAAAGCCCTGTGGATCGGCGCCGCCTGTGCGCTCCCGCTCATCGCGGTCGGCGCGTGGTTCGCCTCCCGACAAGGCCCGTCAACCCGGCAGGGCTCCGGGAGTGCCGCCGCGTCTCTAGCAGCAGCAGCCATCGGCCACCCGTGGACGAACACCCTTGGTTTGGAATTTCTACCGATTCCGGGCGCGGCCCCGGCGCTGCTCGCCACCACCGAGACCCGCGGATCGGACTGGGATGCCTTCCTGCAAGCGACGAAACGTCCCTGGAAACGCTTCCGCGATCCCACTGTCTCGGACAAGGTGAAACCCGCCGATCACCCGATCGCCGGTGTCTC
>Ga0114938_1002163_pt1 | contig 12668 bp, 9 predicted proteins | sample AshMeaBigSpring_FD_88675 | JGI IMG/M metagenome (GOLD analysis project Ga0114938, IMG submission 88675) | Groundwater microbial communities from Big Spring, Nevada to study Microbial Dark Matter (Phase II) - Ash Meadows Big Spring | ecosystem: Environmental > Aquatic > Deep subsurface >...
CCTTCGGACAAGGTCCGGCGTTCGGCCAGCAGATGGCGGCGCAGGGCCAGGCAATGGGCGCTCGGGGACGGGCGTTCGGCCAGCAGATGGCGGCGCGGGGCCAGGCGATGGGCGCTCAGGGACGGGCATTCGGCCAGCAGATGGCGGCGCAGGGCCAGGCGATGGGCGCTCAGGGACGGGCATTCGGCCAGCAGATGGCGGCGCAGGGCCAGGCGATGGGCAAGAAGAAGTAGCGTCGCGCGCCGACACTCGAACAACGGCAGACCTCAGCCTCGATCGGTAACGGTGTGTGCAGCCGCCGAACCAGCCGGCGCAGCAGCCGGGGCCGGCATCAACTCGTTCCGGAGCATGAAATCTCCCCGGCCGGCCCCGCTGCGAACTTTAGCGTTCGCTCCCGGACAGATTATCTCACGGCGCCACAGAGTGCCGGAGCCACAGAGTCACGGAGTCACGGAGATGCATGAGAACGACATTGGAACGTTGATCGTGGACAGTGCGGTCCATGTGCACCAGGATCTGGGACCAGGACGGTTGGAGACGGGCGACGAAGTGAGTTTGGCAGGGAAGCTACGCAAGCGGGAATGGTCGGTTGAGCGTCAAGTTGCCATTCCCCTGGAATACGAAGGTCGCGGGTTGGAGGAAGGATTTCGAGCCGATTTGATCGTCGCAGGAAAGGTGATTGTGGAACGGAAGTCCGTGGAGAAGGTTCATCCAGCTCACCAGAAGCGGATGCTCACCTACCTTCGCCTGACCGGAATGAGACTTGGGTACTTGCTGGATTTCGGCGTGGCCTTGAGGAAGGATGGCATGACCCGAATCGTCCACGGGGAGTTGGGAAGCCTTCTCCGTGGCTCCGTGCCTCCGTGAGAATCCAAGTAGCCGTTCACGAGGTGGACGCCAGATCTGCTGCACCCCAAGGGGTCAGGCACATTTTTCGGCGGCAGCGTCGCACGACGATGACCGGTCTTCCCGCCGAAAAACGAGCCAGACCCCGGCCTGTGAACGGTTACGAATCCAAAGACAGAGCGAACAAGCGGTTGCCGTGGAGCGGCGGAACCGGGCGTGTTCGAGCGGGAAGTCAACTCCCGCCGCCCACGGAACTGGGTCGTTCTGCTCTTGCGGACCGACCGTGCTGCTGCCCAGAATGCCGCGGTTTCGCGCCTTTCGCCGGCTGGGGGAACATCGTGCAGCAGCTCGACCTGCCGACGCTGAGACTGGGCTGCCTGGAACCTGGATTCCCGGTCGTGCAGGCCGCCTTGTCGGGCTACAGTGACAGCCCGATGCGGGTCCTGGCCCGACGTTTCGGTGCGTCCTATACGCTCTGCGAGGTGATGCTCGACCAGTTCCTGATCGCCGTGCGGGAGCGGCACAAGAACCGTCATTTCCTGCACGTGGCCGACGAAGAACACCCCGTGGGCGGCCAGCTGATGGGGACGCTGCCCGAGCAGTTTGCGGCCGGTGCCCTGCGGCTGGTGGCTGCCGGTTTCGACGTGATCGACATCAACTTCGGCTGCCCCGTCCGCAAGGTGCTGGGGCGCTGTCGCGGCGGATACCACTTGGGACAGCCCGACGCGGCCTTGGAGATTGTCCGCCGCACGCGGGACGCCGTGCCGGCTCACATCCCCGTCACGCTGAAGATGCGCCGCGGCATCGACGATTCGCCCGAGAGCCGCGACAAGTTTTTCAGGATCCTGGACGGCGCCTGGGAGGCGGGTGTGGCGGCCGTCACGGTGCACGGCCGCACCGTAACGCAGAAGTACGTCGGATCCAGCAATTGGGATTTCCTGCGGGAGGTGAAGCGGCACGCGGGCCCCCGGACCGTGCTTGGCAGCGGCGACCTGTTCACGGCCCCCGACTGCTTGCGGATGATCGCCCGCACCGGCGTGGATGGCGTCACGGTGGCCCGGGGGGCGATCGGGAACCCGTGGATCTTCCAGCAGGCGCGGGCGCTGGCCGCCGGCCTGCCGCTGCCGGACCCTCCCACGGTGCGCCAGCAGGGGCGGGTGCTGGCGGAGCACTTCCGACTGGCGGAACAACTGTATGGCGACCGCTGCTGCACCCACATGCGCAAGTTCGGCATCCGCTACGCCGCATCGCATCCGGATTTCCACCAGCTGCGCGAGGCGCTGGTGCGCGTGCGGCAGCGGGCTGACTGGGAAGCCGTGCTTCTCCGCTTCTATCAGGATGACCGCCCGGGCCGCTATCCGGGGGCCGAAGCACACCGGGTGCAATCCGCGTGCGAGGCCCTGGCCTGATTCAGGCTCGGCAGACACGCCCGCTCAAGTCGGCCGCGCCGGTTGCCCCAGCGCCCCACGCAACTCCGCGCGAACCGAATCGTCCGGTTCCACCTCCAGGCAATCTTGCAGCAGTTGGACCGTCTCTGGTGACGGCGGCAGACGTCCGAGCGCCCAGGCGCACGCACCGCGCACGAGTGGTTCCGGATCGCACAGCCCGCGACCCAGCGCGTCGCGTGCCGCTTCGCAGCGGCTATTGCCCAACACGATCGCCGCGTTGCGTAACAGCCCGCGGCGTCGCGCCCGCCAAAGGGGTGTCGCGCGAAATCGCTGGCGAAACGCCGCGTCGTCCAAGGTTAGCAGGGGGATCAGGTCGACCGGGTTGCCGTCGTGGCGCGGTTGAAATGCTGGCTCCCCGGATTCTTGCGTCTGGCGATTCCAGGGACAGACCTCCTGGCAGATGTCACAGCCGAACAACCAGTTGCCGATCCCCGAGCGCAGCTCGTCGGGAATGGCGGTCCGCAACTCGATCGTCAGGTAACTGATGCAGCGGCGGGCATCCAGCACATACGGCTGGGGAAAAGCCCGGGTGGGGCAGGCGTCCAGGCAGGCCCGACAGGTCCCGCAATGGTCCTGCGCGTGCGGGGCGTCGTACACCAGCTCCTGGTCGGTCAGCAGGGCCGCCAGGAAGAACCAGCTGCCCGCCCGCTTATTCAGCAGCAGCGTGTTCTTGCCGATCCAGCCCAGCCCGGCCAGCTGGGCGAATTCGTGCTCCAGCAGCGGGGCTGAGTCCACCACTCCCCGCACCTGGGCGCCCGGCGCGAGGGCGCGCACACGATCCGCCAGACGGTCCAGGCGCTCTCGGATCAACTCGTGATAGTCCTGGTAGCCCCACGCATATCGGGCCACCCGCCCGTGACGCGGCGAGGCCCAGCCCGGGTCGCAGGTGGCGTAATCCATCGCCAGCATCAGCAGGCTGCGCACCGAATCGAGCAGCTGTCGCGGATGCTCGTAGGCCGCGTGGCGATCAGGCAGGTACTGCATCTGCCCCGCGTAACCCGCCTCCAACCAGCGGTGGAACCGGTCCAGGCCAGGCGGTGCCACGGCCGGGCAGACCCCGGCCAGCGTAAACCCCCGGCGCAGCGCCTCGTCCTTGATCGCGGTGGTCAGCGATGCGGGGTCCATCGGGCGTAACAGGGTGCCTCACGGGTAACCGTTCACGGGGTGGACGCCAGATCTGCTGCACCCCAAGCGGTCAGGCACATTTTTCGGCGGCAGCGTCGCTCGACGATGACCGGTCTTCCCGCCGAAAAATGAGCCAGACCCCGGCCTGTGAACGGTTACCCTCACGGCCACACGGGAGGAAACCAGGTCACGGTATCTTAACATCCCCCCAGGCGAACGCCCGGCGGATGCCGGCACACGGTCGGTCGCCGGTCGATTAGCTGCCCTTGCAGGACCGGCCGCCTCCGTCCCCGCCGATGTACCTCGCCGCGGGCCGGCGCGGCGGCGCGGCGAGGCCCACGCCTGAGACGGTGCCCCGACCGGGTAACCGTTCACGGGTCGGGGTCTGGTTCATTTTTCGGCCGATAAACTCGACTTCGCGGATACGCGCTGGCCAAAAATATGGACCTGCCCCCCTGGAATCGGTCGAATCCTTCCACCGGGCTGTGAACGGTTACCCCGACCGGGCACGAAGTTGCTTGAATCCCCCGAGCGCGGCAATTAGCCTGAAGGTAGCGTGCTCACGCGGCGAAAGCCGCGCATTGAGGTTCACCCGGTAATCGGCTTTCTATCAGCGAGGTCCAACACCATGAGACAGTTCCAATTCCGAGTCCTGTGCGCGGCGTGCGCAGCCTTCTTGTATCTGATCATGGCTGGTCACAACACGACCGATGCAGCACGGCCGTCCGGCGCCCACGGCGGGGTCAGGGCCGGGGTGACGAAGGGGAGCGGCATGAGCCACGCCGGCCAGTGGTCCCACGGGAAGCTGACACAGAACGTCAGTAAATTCATGCCCGGTTCGCACCTCGGGGCCTACGACGGCGCCTGCTTCGGCTACGGCTTCGCGGGCGGCTTTGCCGGCGGCTATCCCTGGAACTCCTACGCGTACGGCAACGGTTGGTGGCCCTACACACTGGGGCATGTGCCGGTGCCGCCCTACTTCTCCCTCCATCCACCCGTGTACTACAGCTACCCGGTGCCGCGCACGTACGGTTACAGTCCGTATCCCTATCCTGGCCATTTCCAGGCTCCGGAGATCGCGGAGGTCCAACCCGAAGAGATCATCAATCCGCACGTCATGCCCGAGACGAAGAAGGCCGTGAGTAGCGCCACCGACACCGCGTCGTCCCCTTGGGAAATGATCACCAACCCCTTCGTCTCGCGCCAGCTGCCACCCGTGGGCCGCGTGGCAGCGGTCCATACCGCACCGTAATTGCCCGCCGGTTGGGGGGACCGGGCCAGCTCAGTACCGCCTGTGTCGGCCTGCTGGCAAGCTGGCGCCGTCGATAGGTGCCCGCTGCCGCCCGGCATGGGTGTCGCGTGGCGTCGTCGCCCGGCGCGTCCTCCCCTCGCGCCGTCCAAGTTTGCCCACCCGTCCGCCCTTCATTCATGCCCCCGTCTTGTCAAGTTGTCTTATCGAGCCATTCTCAATCACTCAATCACGGGTGCCGGAAATCGGTCTTGGTGATGTCCATCAGAACAGCTAACCTTCCGGCCCGCGCGGCGGCCGATTGCGGCCGATCGATGTATGGGCGCCCCGGAACCCCGACTGCGTCGCGCTCTACACAACTCAAGGGGCAGCCCCCGCATCCGTAGGGAGCTGCCCTGAGGTGCTGCGGCTTCGCCGCGTAAAGGACGAAGGGAGAGTGCCGATGGAGCGGCCTCTGGCGGTACTGTTCTTGGTGGCGGGGCTGTTGGGTTGCCGTGCATCCACGCCGGCCGCCGACCCCTTCTCGACGTACGGATCGACGCGCATTCCGCCTCCGGCCACCGGCACCATCGGCAGCCCGGATCCCTACTTCCAGCCCGGCCAGCCAGGACCGGTCCCTCCGGCCGGATCCAGCTCGCCGCTCCTCGGGCCCCGCCCCTCGCTGGGGACCACGGGCAGCCAGTCTCCGACGGCCCAACCGACAAGTGCCGTGGCGTGGGCGCCTGAGCGTGCCGAGCAACCCGCCCCAGCGCTCCTCGCGTCGACCAGCGCCGACCCGCTGCCGACCAGCTCGCCCCTGTCGCTGCCACCTGCCACTTCGTCGCCGCCCGCCTCCCAAGCCCTGGCGGTCCCGGGCAACGGTCCGTCGGTGGCGTACAATCCGCACCTGACGTGGCAGGCTCCTGCCGGGGCGATCTCCAGCGGAGCAGGGGTCGGAGGCGCGCCAGTCGGCCCCGTCCCGGTCGGCGCAGTCCAAAGAGCTTCCTATGAGCCACCGCCGGTGACACCCGGCATGATTGCTCCGGTCGCCGGGTACACCCCGGCGACCGCCCTGGTCGCACCTGCCTTCGGAATGCCCTCCATTGACGCGTCGAACCTCTCAGCAATTCCCAACGTTGGCGCCTCCATGACGCCGCTGCCATCGTTCGCCGCGGCGCCGGTGGGCAATGAGTTGGGGCCCACGGCCGGGCCAAGCGCCCCGCCATTGCCGTCGGCGCCGATCTACTTCGCCCCGCTCACAACGACGCCGGCCCCGATTCGCGGGTTTGCCCCTTCAGCGGGCCTACCGGGGATCGTGGCCCCGGCAGCCAGCGGCGGGGCGGCGACGCCCGAGGCCCAATGGACGCGGCGGAGCCCTGCGGCCGCGGGCGGGTTTCCCTGATGCGGCCGCGCCGGGGTCGACCGACGCCGCTGGCGTTCCGGTCGGGCGGGTGTTGAAACGCCGCGGGTCGCCCGCCGCCGCCCGGTTGGTCACCTTCGGGCGATGCGCTTGGCGCCCCGCGTCCCATGCCGCAAGATGCGTGCATGACCGACGTCGTTGCTTTCTCCGACTCCGCCCTGGCGGTGGGCGCTTCACCCGGCCCCTTGTGGATTGGACCGGTGTGCGTCGATCCGCCGGTGCTGCAGGCCCCGATGGCGGGCTTTACCAACTACGCGTTCCGGCAGATGGTGCGGGAGTACGGAGGCGTTGGCTTGCAGGCCACCGAGATGGTCAGCGCCCGGAGCTTCCTGTGGATGGACGAGTCTCGTTGCGAGCACCCCGACCGCCTGTGGGGGGTGCGCGACGAGCCGCGGCCGCTGGCCGTGCAGATGTGGGACAACGACCCCGACACGCTGGCCCAGGTTGGTGCCGTGCTCGCCCACCAGTACGCGGTGAGTGTGGTGGACATCAATTTCGGCTGCCCGGTGAAACAGGTCACCCAGCAGGCGCACAGCGGTTCCTACCTGCTGCGATACCCCGCGCGGGTCGGGGCGATCATCGAGCGCGTCGTCCGGGCGTGCGCCCCCACGCCCGTCACGGCCAAGATTCGCTTGGGATGTACGTGCGATACGATCAACGCCATCGACGTGGCCCAGGTGGTCGAAGGGGCGGGCGCGGCCGCCCTGACGGTCCATGGCCGCACGGCTCAGCAGTTCTTCCGCGGCGCGGCCGACTGGGACCGGATCGCCGCCATCAAGCCGCACCTGGCGCGGATTCCGCTGATCGGAAACGGGGACCTCGACTCGCCGCAGAAGGTCATCAACGCCTTTGCCCGCTACGGGATTGACGGGGTGATGATCGCCCGGGCTGCCCTGGGGCGCCCCTGGCTGTTTCGCCAGGTGGCGGCCGCCCTGCGGGGCGAGCCGATCCCCGCCGACCCCACGCCCGCGGAGCAGCAAGCCTGCCTGCTGCGGCATTACCAGTTGGTGACCAGGCGGTTTGGTGTGGCCAAGGGGACGGTCCTGATGCGCAAATTCGCCTGCCGCTATGCCCAGGGGATCAGCGGCGCCCGCGAGTTTCGCGAGCACGCGGCCAAGGTCGGCACGCCGGCCGAATTTCAGGAGGTGGTGCGGCGGTATTTTCCTGTCGCCGAGCCAACCGTTCCCACCCCGTGATTCCCTGGGGTCCGTGCAGGAATCTAACGAACAATCGGACAAGTAAAGCGCAACGGAACAACAAGTAATGCGTATGAACAACAGGCCAAGCAATGCGGATTGCCGCGACGGATGGCTTCCCTCGTTCCCAGGCTCCGGCCTGGGAACGAGATGTCTTCTGGGCTCCGCCCACACTTGACGTCGCGGATGCGAGGACGACGGACAAGAGGGCGAAGGGGGAGAGGATGAATGGTGAAACCCATCCTCGCACAGGTTCGAAGTCCTTCACCCTCCCTCCGGGAGGGTCGAAGGCGAGGCACGAGCCTTCGGGGAGGGTGCGGGTGCCGGCATCTCCCTGGTGCCGCGACGGTCCGGTCCAGCCATGCTTGGACAAGGGTGGCCCAGCCCGCAGCGCCGGTTGGCCGGTCAGCCGTGCGTGCGGAACGTGCCGGCACGGTAGCGCCGCCAGTAATCGCCCAGGTCGCGTTTCACCTTGGGCGCCAGCAGGACCGCTCCCAGGATGTTGGGGAAGGCCATCGAGAGGATCATCATGTCGGAGAAGTCGAGCACGGCGCCCAGGTGGGCCACCGCCCCCACGAAGACGCAGGTGACGTAGATGAAGCGGTAGACCGCGGTGCTGCGCGCCCCGAAGATCCGCTCCCAGCATCGCTCGCCATAGTAGCTCCACGAGATCATCGTGGAGTAGGCGAACAGGACCACGGCCACGGCCAGGACGTACGGGAACCAGGAGATTTCGTTCTCAAACGCCTTGGAGGTCAGGGCGGCTCCGTTGAGGCCCTGGTCGATGATCCAATCGCTCCGGTCCCAGGCACCGGTGATCAGGATCACCAGCGCGGTCATCGTGCAGACCACGATGGTGTCAATGAATGGCTCGAGCAGGGCCACGGTCCCCTCCCGGATCGGTTCCTCGGTCCGGGCCGCGCTGTGGGCGATCGCGGCGCTGCCCACGCCCGCCTCGTTGCTGAAGACGGCCCGCTGGATGCCCACCACCGCCACGCCCAGCACTCCCCCGCCGAGTGCCTGGCCGGTGAACGCCTCGGTGAAGATGCTGGCCAGCAGTGCGGGTAAGTCGGAAAGGTGCCGCAGGATGATGACGGCGCAGGCAATCAGGTACAGAAGACACATCGCCGGCACCACCTTTTCCGCGGCGGCTCCGATCCGCTTGATGCCGCCGATGATCACGATGGCGACCATGATCGCCAGGACCACGCCGTAGGCCGGCTTGAATATCCCGGAGAACCGCTGCATGCGATCCTGCAACTGCTGCCGCTCCGTTTCCAGACGGGCCAGTTCCGCGTACTGGTGATCGGCGGCCGCCTGCTCGATCTGCTGGTTGAGCGTTCCGAGCTGGCGGAAGTCGGACCGCTGCAGGGTCGCGAGGACGGCCGCCCCGGACTGGTTGGCCTGAAACATGTTGCCCCCGCCGAAACTGGCCAGGATGCACATCACGGAGAAGGCCAGCGACAGGACCAGGCCCAGGGGTCCCAGGCCCAACTCCTTCAGGCCGAGGTGCAGGTACTGCATCGGCCCGCCCAAGACCGTTCCGTCGGGTTTGACCCGCCGGTATTTCAGACCCAGTGTGCACTCGACGAACTTGCTGGACATGCCGAACAGCCCGCAAGCCATCATCCAGAAGCAGGCCCCGGGACCGCCCGTCGTCATGGCGATCGTGACCCCGGCGATGTTGCCCAAGCCGACGGTCGCCGAAAGGGCCGACGCAAGTGCCTGGAAGTGCGTCACCTCGCCCGGTTCGTTCGGATCGTCGTAGCGGCCGCGGACGATGCTTAGCGCGTGGCGAAAACCCCAGATATTGAACCACGACATGTAGAAGGTGAAAAACAGGGAGCCGGTCGCCAGCCAGATCACCACGACGGGAGCGCCCCCCGTTTTCTGGTGCCAGACGTAGGGACGGGGCGCCGCGGAGGCGACCAGGGCCGGATCCTCGTCCAGGCGGCCGAGGCGGGCCAGCCGATCCACCTCGGCCATCGAAAGCCAGTCGCCGGGGACGTCGCTGAGCAGTCCCCGCCGCGGGAGCCGCTTGCGAAAGCTGCCGCCTCCGGCTTCCTCCGCCACCCAGACGTAGGTCGTCCCCGGATCGAGCACGATTGTGGCACACTGGATCAGCCGGGTGCCGATACGGCCGTCGCGCAGCGGCCGCCCATCCGCTGCCCGGTGGAGCATCCCGCGGGCCGCCAAGGCCTCGGCTTCCTGCTCGGTCAGCTGGTCCACCTCATATTCGCCGGCTGGGTCATGGCGGACCAGCGGCCCGCGGCCGCCCGGGTCGCGGATGTAGTGTTCCTCATGATGAACGCGCACCACCGTCTCGTCCCGAGCCAGCACGCGGTAAAACAAGAATCGCGCCATGTAGTCGACGATCGTGGCGAATCCGCGGTCGATCCGCTGCACGAGCGTCGCAGTCGGTAGCGGCTCGTCGATCACGACCGGCAGCGGTCGCGGGGTCGGCTGTCGTTCGGTACCCCCGCCAGCCGCCGCATCCCCTGCGGAGGAGGGCGCCGCCTGGTCGGAACCCTCCTGGCCTTGCACGGCCCGGTCGGGCAGAATACCCAGCAGCGCCACCACGACGAGGCCGCAGACAAGGCTGGCCGCGACCCGATGCCCGACGGGCAGTTTTTCCGCCAGATTCTGCATGGCTACTTCCGGTGACCGTTGCGATGCCGAGTGAGGGCCTTCCGCGAGCTCAGGGAGTCAGGTCGAGGGGCTTGGCGAGCACGCCACAGCGCGGTGGAGTCGTGAAACCGAACCTTGGACCAGACCCCGACCCGAGAACGGTTAGCCCGGATTGTTCATCAACCTAACGAGTAAAGTTGCAAGATGAATCAGAGAAACAGGTTGTGGCTATCTTCCCAAAGACACCGCGCACATCAGCCGGCACGCGCTAGCGTCCGGTTCTCCCCAATTCCATCAAAACCGGACGCCAGCGCGCTTGCGGCTCATGAATAATCCAGGTTAGCACTCCCGACGGGGCCCTTGAGACGACGCAACTTGTATAGTACAACTCTAGAAATGTCAATGCTTTACGCGATATTGAAGGGTAACCGTTCACGGGGTGGACGCCAGAGCTGCTGCACCCCAAGGGGTCAGGCACATTTTTCGGCAGCGTCGCACGACGATGACCGCTCTTCCCGCCGAAAAATGAGCCAGACCCCGGCCTGTGAACGGTCACTATTGAAGGGCATAATCCTATTTAGCAATATGCCGTTGTCAAAAATGTTTTTTTTGATATTATTTGATGGCCGTTCGTGGTCGGTCCCCAGCACGATCCCCACTGGCCCGGAGCTGTCGACATGGAGACGATCTTCGCCTCCGATTCCGCACTCCTCGATTTATTGAGGACATCTTCCTCGATGACGGTTACCGACTTTGTCTCGGCGATGAAGGTCACGCCGACGGCGGTCCGCCAGCGCTTGAACCGGCTGATGGCGCAAGGCTACATTGAGCGATCTTCGACGCCCGGGGGCCGGGGGCGGCCATGTCACCGCTACAATCTGACGAGCCGTGGGCACAGTCAGGCGGGAACCAATTTTCAGGACTTGGCGCTGGCGATGTGGCGGGAGTTGCGTTCGATCAAAGATTCCGACATCCGGCGAGGATTGATCAAGCGGATATCCGATCACCTGGCAGGCAAGTATGCGGACGCCGTCGCGGGGGCCGGTCCGGCCGAGCGGATGGCGTCGCTGGCGCGGGTGTTTGCCGAGCGTCGGGTGCCGCTGTCCGTCCGGGAGTCCGAGGGGCTGCCGGTGCTGCTGGCCCTGGCGTGTCCCTACCCCGCTTTGGCGGAGCAGGACCGGGCGGTCTGCGCGATGGAGACCATGCTGTTTTCGGAACTTCTGGGGGCCCCGGTCCACCTGGCCGGGTGCCGGCTGGACGGAGAGCCTTGCTGCACGTTTGCCTTGAACTGACCTGGATTGCGAGCTCAAGCCTACACGGGAACGGCCATGACACAGGCGTGGATTGAAGGGCGCTTCGAAGAGAACGTGATTACCACGACGATCGAACAGGCGATCAACTGGGCCCGGCAGTCGAGCATCTGGCCGATGACGTTCGGGCTGGCCTGTTGTGCGATCGAGATGATGGCAGCCGGGGCCAGCCGCTACGACATGGACCGGTTCGGTGCCGGGGCCTTTCGCGCGACGCCGCGGCAGGCCGACCTGATGATCGTGGCGGGCACGGTCACTTACAAGATGGCCAGCCGCGTGCGGCGTCTGTACAACCTCATGCCCGATCCGAAGTTCGTGATTGCCATGGGCGCCTGCACGGTTGGGGGCGGGCCGTATTTCAAGTGGGGCTATCACGTGGTCAAGGGCGTGGACCTGGTGGTCCCAGTTGACGTCTACGTGCCCGGTTGCCCGCCGCGTCCCGAATCGCTGCTGGAGGGTTTGATGCGGATCCAGGACAAGATTCGCGGCCATCGCATGACGACCCGCAATGGGGTCCGCCTGCCCGACGAGTTGCCGCTGCCGCATCACAGCGGTTACGTGGCGGCCCCGGCCGACTACCAGCCGCTGACCGACCATCAGAAGATCACGGGCTGAGCGTGTGCGGACTCCGTCGGAAGGGAACCGGCGGGCGGCACCTTTTTCGGCGGTGGGGCCGGGCGGGTGTTCAGGCTGGCAGCGCCGAAGAAATAGAGAATAGGTGCCGGACTCCCTGAGGCCCAGACCCCTGAGGCGCGGGGGATCAGGCAAGTCGACGTGGAACCTCTGAGCACCCTGAGAACGGTTACCTCTCCATATGGGCGATACGCTTGAGATTCGAAACCTGCAGGTCTCGGTGGCTGGGAAACCGATCCTCCGGGGGGTCGACCTGCGCATGGTGCGCGGTGAGACACACGCCCTGATGGGACCCAACGGGTCGGGCAAGAGCACCTTGGGGATGGCGATCATGGGCCATCCCAACTACGAGGTCACGCAGGGCGAGATCCTGCTGAACGGCGCGGACGTGCTGGAGATGTCACCCGACCAGCGGGCACGGGCCGGTCTGTTCATGGCCTTTCAGCGTCCGGTGGCGATTCCCGGGGTCAAGATGGCCGATTTCCTGCGGCACGCCACGACGAACGTGCGGCGTCCGGACCGCAAGGAGGGGGAGGAACTGATTCCGATGCGGGAGTTCCGCAAGGAGCTGCGGGGACGGATGGAGCAGCTGCGGATCGACCCCGACTTCGCCCGGCGGTACGTCAACGACGGCTTCTCGGGCGGCGAGATGAAGCGGGCCGAGATTCTGCAGCTGGCGATGCTGCAGCCGAAGTTCGCGATCCTGGACGAGACCGACAGCGGGCTGGATGCCGATGCGGTCCGGCTGGCCAGCCAGAGTATCGCCGAGATCGGCCAGCACCAGGTCGGGCTGCTGATCATCACGCACCACGACAAGCTGCTGGAGCACAACCG
>Ga0114938_1002164_pt1 | contig 12667 bp, 12 predicted proteins | sample AshMeaBigSpring_FD_88675 | JGI IMG/M metagenome (GOLD analysis project Ga0114938, IMG submission 88675) | Groundwater microbial communities from Big Spring, Nevada to study Microbial Dark Matter (Phase II) - Ash Meadows Big Spring | ecosystem: Environmental > Aquatic > Deep subsurface >...
CGTTCGAGGCTCTAGCAAAGGCTCTTTGTAGCGAAATTCACTGGCGATTTCGACGTTTGAGCGGATTTTGGAAAGGCGCTCAAAAAGATAGCTTGCGCTCAGTGCGGCATGGTAACTCGTACCGCAGGCACAAATTTTAATTGCATCGATAGCATCGACGTCAAGGCTTGAGAGTTCATCTAAAACGACGCTATCTTCTTTGGTTCTGCCCATCAGCGTTTCGGTGACGACATGCGATTGCTCGTAAATTTCTTTTTCCATAAAATAACGAAATCCGTCTTTTTGTGCGGAAAGTTTGTCTTTGCTTAAAGCTTTAAATTCAAGACGTTGCTCGATACCTCCGCTTTTAAGCGTGACGGTTTTGTTTTTAGCCCAGCCGTACTCTCCGTCTTCGAGGTAACATACTTCTTTCGCCAATCCGATCAGCGGTGCGTCCGAGGAGCTAAAAAAGACTTCACCGTTTTCGTTTTTACCGAGCAGAAGCGGCACGGCGTTTTTCGCAAAAAAAATGACGTCGGGCTCTTTTTGCGTAATCAATAAAATCGCATACGCGCCGTGAAGTGCTTGGATGGTGGCTTCAAACGCTTGAAAACAGTCGTTCAAAAGACGCACGTTTTTTTCAAACAGATGCACGGCAACTTCCGTGTCGGTTTGGCTTAAAAAGTTCACGCCGTCTTTGAGCAATTCGTCTTTGATCTCTTTGTAGTTTTCGATAATGCCGTTATGAATGATGTACGAAAATTCGCCCCAATGCGGGTGTGCGTTGGCTTCGGTCGGTTTGCCGTGCGTTGCCCATCGGGTATGTCCGATGCCGACGCCGAATCCTTCCGAGCTGTAGTGTTCGACTTTGCGTGCAAGGTTTGAAAGCTTTCCCGTGGCTTTAAAGGCGTCGATTGCGCCGTCTTTTAAAACCGCGATTCCCGCCGAGTCGTAACCTCTGTATTCAAGCTCTTTCAGTCCGCCGAGTAAAAAGTTTCGTTTTTCCGCCGTTCCAATGTATCCTACGATTCCACACATACCGTTTTACCTTTCTTTTCTAGAGAAAAATGTTGAGAATTTTCTCTTTATTGTCACATAAAGGGACTGTCTTTTCAATTAAGATCAAGTTTCGCGTCTTATTCTTGATCGTTTGTATTTTTGCCATTGCAATGTCGATACCGTATTCGTCGAACATACTCATCATGTATGCCATCAAGCCTCGTTGGTTCTTCGCATTGACGTGCATGAGTGCGTACGATTTGGAATGATCGCAGTTGAGGTCGATTTCGCCTTTTAAAATAATCGGCTTTTTTAAGACGGCTTTTTTATGCATATCAAACGAATTTTCAATCAACTCTTCAATCAGCGGAATATCGCTTTCATCGACTTTTTCGTTAAAGTCGAGTTGAAAATATTTTTTGCCGTCGAAGAGTTTGTAAATATCCATTTGCACCAAATCGAGGTAGGAAAGTTTCCCCAAAAGATAGCCGATGTTAAAGCTAATACCTCGAATCACGTTGATGCTGAGATGATCGTCATTTTTAATCACGTAACGGTATGAATTAAGCGGCGTATCTTCGGCCTCTTTGACGGTTTTGACGATGGCTTGGGGCTTGAGCTTTAAAAAGAAAAAATTGGAAGGCACCGAGAGCGTTTTCTTCTGCAAGGTTTTGGGAAGCTCTAAAAACTCGGGACTTTTTTTCAGACTGTTTTCTTTGCGAAGGCGTTTGGTCGTTTCGTCGATGAGCTCTTCTTTATCAAACATTTCCATCGATGCATTGTAAAATTCACGTAAAAGTTTACCGATAAAACCGGTGTAAATATTGTCGTTAACGGCGTTCATATCGGCATACGTTAAAATGTAGAGCATTTTGAGAACTTGCGGCGTTTGGAGTTTGGAGATAAATGCCAAAACGACTTTTTCGCTGTAAATATCTTCGCGACTGGCGGTATTGCTCATCAGCGTATGGTAGCGAATCAACGTTGCGCCCGTTTCAATCGCTTCTTCGGAAAAAGAGAGCTTTGAGACGTAAATGCGGAAAATCTTCGCACCCAGTTCGCTGTGGTCGTTTTTGCGCCCTTTACCGATGTCGTGTAAAAAAGCGACCAAGCGTATCAACGCCTTTCCCTCCGGACACAAATCGTCAAAGAGCGACTGAATAAACGGATCTTTGATATGTTCAAGATGGTAGAGCGTATGCAAGGAGTGAATATCCGCCGGAAGCTTGTGGTATCCGTCAAATTGTGCAAGGTTTTGGATATGCTTAAACGGTTTGATCAATTGTTGAAGCAAGGAAGCTTCGTAGAGAACGTTAAAAAGCGCATACAGATTGGACTGGAATAAAAGTGCGTAAAACTGTTTATATATTTTTTTAGAGTTATGAACGGCAAAACGCGCTTGTCGAATGTAATGAATGTAGCTAATATCAAACGTCACGTCGCGATCGTCGAATTGTTGTAGTTGCTCCAGCACCGCTCCGAGCGTCGGGATCGGTTTTTTGAGCGATGCATACACGCAATGGTCGACAAGGTACAAACCCTGCGCGATACGTCCTTGTTTGAAGACGCTTAAACGCGAAGGCTTTGCGAGAAGCGTTGCGGTGAGTTTACGCGTGAAGATTTGGAACGTAATATCGATCGTATGCATGCAAGCAAAGGTTTTTGAAGCCAGTTGCATCTGCGCATTTTTCAGGATTTTGTTTTCAAATCCTAATTTTGCGGCGACGTCGGGAATATACTCGAGGATCAAGACGTCTTGTTTTTTTCGGGCACTCAGGTGTAAAGCGGAGCGGACGCGGTAGAGAAACTCTAAAGAGCTTCGAAACTCTTTGTACTCTTCTTCATCGATGATTTCGGGGACGCGATCGCGTAAACGGATGCTTCCGAAGAGGATTTTGCAGATCCACGAGAGCGTATTGGCATCTCGGAGTCCGCCTACGCCTTCTTTGATGTTGGGTTCCATACTCATCGGGTTTTTGGCGCGTCGCTCTTCACACGCTTGAATGATGCTTTGAATGACCTCTTTTTTTTGCCAGCGTTGAATCTTTAGTAATTCGCGTTCGGTTTCCATCCAAAGCAGTTTTGAGCCGCACAAAAAACGCGATTCGAGCATGGCGGTTTTAATGGTTAAGTCTTGATTGCTCGCATTGACGATCTCTTCGAGTTTATGCGTGCGATGCCCCAGTTTCATTCCCGCATCCCACGCTAAGTAAAGCATCGACTGAATAATCGGCTCGACGTTGTACCCTGGAACCGCTTTATAAACGACCATCAAATCGATGTCCGAATAGACGCACAACTCTTCCCTTCCGTAACTGCCCATTGCGACCAGCACGATCGGTACGGCGTTTGCGAAAGGCATGTAGTAGCCAAAATATTTGCGAAGCGTGTATTTGTAAATGATCGTAATGAAATGATCGATGGTTTTGGTATGTTTGACTAAAAAATCTTTGCCTTGATTTTCGGTAAAAATTTCGTTTAAAGAGCCTAAATAGTGTTTAATATGCTCTTTGATGAGTTTTGAAATCTCAAAGTCGTCCGCATTTTTTTCGATTAAATCTTCTATAATTTCTTCGATGTCCATCCTACTTCCTGCTCTCGTTTGAAGTTACATATGATACATTAAAAGAGCTTGTTTGTAACCAAAACGTAATAAAATCGTGACAAAAATTTTCGAAAGAGCCGAAATAGGGCGTTAATATTTATTTTAACAAGAAAGGAGTAGCATTTCAAAACGCAAATCAAGTGCGGTCCGTTAGCTCAGTTGGTAGAGCATATCACTCTTAATGATGGGGTCGTAGGTTCGAAGCCTACACGGACCACCACCTCTTTTTTCCCTCGTTCATGCGCTTAAAAGTGCGATATAATGCTCTCAAACAAACTTTATTCACGTTACATGTAAAAGGAAAACGTATGCAAAAGCCTTATATTAACGCCTTTCCCGATGCCGAGGGCTATTTTGGAAAATTCGGCGGTGCTTTTTTGCCGCCCGAATTGGAAGAACCATTTAAAAAGATCGAACAAGCGTACCTAACCATCGGGAACTCTCACGATTTTATTCGTGAGCTGCGCGATATTCGCAAACACTATCAAGGTCGTCCGACGCCCGTGTATTATGCCAAACGCTTAAGCGAATACGTCGGAGGAGCGCGCATTTATTTGAAGCGCGAAGATCTGAATCACACGGGTGCGCACAAACTCAACCACTGTATGGGTGAAGCCTTGCTTGCCAAATATTTGGGCAAGAAAAAGCTCATCGCCGAAACGGGAGCGGGTCAGCACGGCGTGGCGTTGGCGACGGCGGCGGCGTATTTCGGTTTGGAGTGTGAAATTCACATGGGCGAAGTGGATATCGCCAAAGAGCACCCGAATGTCGTTCGTATGCGCGTACTCGGTGCGAAAGTCGTTCCCGTCTCTTTTGGGGCGCGAACGCTCAAAGAAGCGGTTGATTCGGCATTTGTGGCGTATCTTAAAGACCCTGAAAATAGTATCTACTGTATCGGTTCGGTCGTAGGGCCTCATCCGTTTCCCAAAATGGTCAGAGACTTCCAAAGCGTCGTCGGTATCGAAGCAAGAGAGCAGTTTTTGGAGATGACGGGCAACCTTCCCGATAATCTCGTGGCGTGCGTTGGCGGCGGCAGTAACGCGATGGGGCTTTTCTCCGCATTTATCGACGATCCGTGTGAAATGTACGGCGTGGAGCCCGGCGGCAAAGGCACGAAACTGGGCGAACACGCGGCGAGTTTGACCTACGGAAGTGAGGGCGTATTGCACGGATTTAATTCCATCATGCTTAAAAACGACGCCGGAGAGCCTGCGGAGGTTTACTCGATCGCGAGCGGGTTGGATTATCCCTCCGTCGGACCCGAACATGCGTATTTGAAAACCAGCGGACGCACGAAAGTAGGCATCTCCGACGATAAAGAGACGATTCGAGCGTTTTACGATTTGAGCCATTACGAGGGTATTATCCCCGCACTTGAGAGTGCTCATGCGGTCGCCTTTGCGATGAAACTAGCGAAAGAAAAACCGTACGAGTCGATCTTAGTGAACCTTAGCGGACGTGGCGATAAAGACATTGATTTTGTGGTGGAGAATTATAAGCCTGAAGATTATTTGTAGGTGATTTATGAAGAGGTTTTAAAGAGCCTCTTCATAGTCAAAAATCTTTACATGTAAAGATTTTTAGTTTCTAGGCTCATCATTTAATTTATTGACTTTTGTATATCATTTGAGATACAATAAATAAAACTAAAGAGGAGTTTAAAATGGTCAAAAGCACTATGATTCACGCTAGAATCGAGCCAAATCTCAAACAAGAAACAGAAAAAATGCTCAGTGACTTGGGACTCAATATGACACAAGCCATCACGCTTTTTTTGCAACAAGTACGACTTCAACGAGGATTGCCTTTTGAGGTTAAGCTGCCGACAGATGCTACGAAACAAGCACTAGAAGAACTTAAAACAAGAAAAGGTGAAACATTTTCAAGCGTTGATGCTTTGTTTGATGACTTGGAAAATTGATGCTAGAAATTTTTAGAACCAGTGGTTTTAAATCTGATTTTAAAAAACTAAATGATGACGACAAAGAAAAATTTAAAGCCATTTTAATGACACTTATCAATAGCTTGGAGCTAGAGCAAAAATATAAAAATCACCCACTTATTGGTAATTATCATGGCTGTATGGAGTGCCATATTAAGCCGGATTTGCTCCTTATCTACAAAATAGAACTTCCCATCAATGAACTACAACTCGTTAGAATAGGCTCCCATGCGCAATTGTTTAAATAAGAAAAGTATAGAATAATGCCAACATTTATAAACTAAATCTCTAAGCGTGTCATCGTCAAAATAGATGGATTTTCGATACATGTAAGGTGTTTCGGGAAGTATTTCTATTTTTTTTCTAAGCGATTGTGCAAATTCATTGGCTCTTTGCGTGCTATCAAGAGCTATAAAATCCCAAATGGTTATTAATTCTGTGGTGAAATTCTCATGATAGAGAATTTTCAAGAATGAGCCTTAGTATGTTCGTCTATTCTCTCCCACACCGCATCATGCGATAAAAGTGAAACGGTGTTGTTTTCGATCTCTTTGAGTAGATGTTGAAAATGAGATTTGTTGGTTTCAAAAAGGGCTTTTTCATCAATTTGTATATTTTGAATCATGCCTTCTTTGAGGTTAGAAATAAGGGTCAAAAATGTTTCTAAGTATTGATCTTGGACTTCTATTTGAATGGTTTGCACGGTAAATCCTTCGTAAGGGCTTCTCAAAAAATTATAGCATTTTTTAACGGAAAATCGTTTAACCTCTCTTTATAAAAAAAGTGGTTAAAATCTCTCTTTATTTCTTTCTGAAAGAATTCCATGACACTGATCGAAAAATTAGAAAACGATGAACGTCTCAGCTTTGAAGACGGCATTGCGTTGTACGATTTAGACCTGTTTACGCTCGGCAAATATGCAAACCGCAAACGTCGTGCGCTCCACGGCGATAAAGTTTTTTTTAATGTCAATCGCCATATCAATCCCACCAATATTTGCAAAGACGTCTGTAAATTTTGCGCCTTTAGCGCGCACCGCAAAAATCCCAATCCTTATACGATGAGCCATGACGAGATTTTACAGGCCGTTGAACATTCGTTGAACGAAAAACATATTACCGAAGTGCATATCGTTTCCGCACATAATCCGCATACGGGGCTTGAGTGGTATTTGGAAGTTTTTTCCAAAATCAAAGCGAAGTTTCCCTCTTTACATGTCAAAGCGTTAACCGCGGCGGAGATCAATTTTTTAGCAAACGAATACGGTTTGAGTTACGAACAAATCATTGATAAAATGATCGAACACGGCGTGGATTCGATGCCAGGAGGCGGTGCGGAAATTTTTGACGAGCAGGTTCGCGAGTACATCTGCAAAGGCAAAGTTAGCTCGCAACAGTGGCTCGAAATTCATGAACTTTGGCACAAAAGAGGCAAAGAATCCAATGCGACGATGCTGTTCGGGCACGTCGAAAAACGCGAACATCGCATCGATCATATGCTTCGCCTCAGAGACCTTCAAGACAAAACGCACGGCTTTAACGCTTTTATTCCTTTAGTCTATCAACGCGACAACAATTACTTACATGTAGACGATTTTTTAAGCTCCACCGAAATTTTAAAAACCTTTGCGATCAGCCGTTTGATGCTTGACAATATCGCTCACGTCAAAGCGTATTGGGCAACTTCGACGATCAATTTGGCACTTGTCGCGATGGAGTACGGCGCAGACGACTTGGACGGTACGATCGAAGTCGAGTCGATTCAAAGTGCCGCAGGAGCGAAAAGTGCTCACGGGCTCGGGTTGCAAACGATTTTGGAGCTGATTCACACGAGCGGTTTTCAAGCAATCGAGCGTGACAGTCTCTATCACGAACTCAAACATCACACACTATCTTAATTCAAAGGATTGACTTTGAGCGACTTTTTCAAACTTGAAAAAAACGGTACGACGGTTAAAACCGAAGTAACGGCGGGTTTTACGACCTTTTTAACGATGATGTACATCGTGCCGGTCAACGCGATTATTATGAGCAAAACGGGTATGCCTATGGAAGCTCTGATTACCGCGACGGCATTGATTACGATCTTCTCGAGTATTCTCAACGGACTCTGGGCGAACACGCCGATTGCGATGAGCGTAGGTATGGGGCTGAACGCGTATTTTACGTTCGGTTTGGTTTTAGGGATGAAAGTACCGTGGCAAACGGCTCTTGGCGTCGTATTTCTTTCCGGCGTTTTATTTTTGGTTCTTTCGTTAACGCCCTTGCGTGTTTGGATTATGAAAAGCGTACCGCACGATTTAAGGTGTGCCAGTAGTGCCGGTATCGGCTCTTTCATCGCGTTTATCGGGCTTAAAAGTATGGGAATGGTCGTTGCCAACCCTGCCGTGCTTGTAGGCGTCGGCAATTTTAAAAATCCCAACGTGCTTTTAGGCGTCGTAGGATTGGTTTTGGTCGTCGCGTTTTATACGTGGAAACTCAAAGGCGCGTTTATTTTGGCGGTCGTCTCAACGGCGATTATCGCATGGGTATTAGGCATTGCCGCGTATCCGACCGAATTCTTCTCGCTCCCCGCTTCGGTTAGTCCTATCGCTTTGCAATTGGATATCAAAAGCGCGTTGACGCTTTCGTTGTTTCCCGTGATTATTACCTTTTTGATTACCGATCTGTTCGACTCTTTAGGTACGCTTGCGGGAGTCGGCTTTCGTGCGGGACTTTTTAAAGACGACGGAAAAGAGCTTCAAAAAACGCTTGAAATCGATGCACTCGCCAGTACGGCATGTGCGGTAGTGGGTGTTTCGACGACGACGGCGTTTATCGAAAGTGCCGCAGGCGTAGAAGAGGGCGGTCGTACCGGTTTAACGGCGGTGGTTACGGGACTTTGTTTTATTTTGACGCTTTTCATGATGCCGCTTTTTAAAGCGATTCCCGAAAATGCGATTTATCCCGTTTTGGTCATGGTCGGCGTTTTGATGTTCGGCGAATTGTCGCATATCAATTTTAAAGACACGGCGATTGCGGTTTCGACCTTTTTGATCGTCATCATGATGCCGTTGACGTTTTCGATCACGAACGGATTGGCGTTTGGTTTAATTGCGTATGTTTTTATTAAATTACTCAAAAAAGAGTTTAAAGAGATTAATTTCGGTATTATCTTTTTAACCTTGGTGAGTTTAACCGTATTTATCGTACAAGAGGGGCATTAATGCGTTATTACAGTTATGAAGAGTTCAAAGTCGATGTCAATCATCTCGCCAAAGAGATCAAACCCTACGCGCCGGACGTGATTTTAGCCGTGGCACGCGGCGGGATGACCTTGGGACATTTTTTAGCCGAAGCTTTGGAAATGCGCGATTTGTATGCGATCAATTCGATCCATTACGAAGAGACGCGAAAGCTCGACACGATTCGGATTTTCAACATTCCCGATCTTTCACGCGCCAAACGCGTCGTTTTAGTGGACGACATTATCGACAGCGGCGAGACGATGATCGAGATTAAGCGGGTGTTGGGAGCACGCTATCCGGACGTGGATTTTAAAGTTGCGGCGATTTATTACAAAGAAAAAGCTTTGTTGCGTCCCGATTTTGCCGCCAGAGAAGCAACCGAATGGATCGAGTTTTTCTGGGATTTCCAAATTGACCAATACAAATAAAAAAAGGGGCTTAGGCTCCTTTTTGATGTTTTTGACGCGTTACCAACTTCTTATTATTTATACTTGTACGATTTTAACGTTGTGTACCCTTTATGCGGTTCAGCCCATTCAACCCCTTTTTGAAAAAGAGTTTGCCCTCAGTCGTTTCGAGGCGGTTATTTTTACGACCGTCATTATGCTTCCCTTAGGTTTTGCGCCGATTGTGTACGGGTATGTTTTAGAAACGCTCTCCTCCAAGCTTTTTTTGAGAAATGCCGTTTTGATTTTGGGCGTGTTGGAGCTTTTATTCGCTTACAGCGATACTTATTCGGCGTTACTGGGCATTCGAGCGCTTCAAGGCGTTTTGATTCCCGCCGTTTTAACCTCTTTGATGAGTTATATCAGTTTTATTACGCCCAAAGAGAGGGTTCAGCAAGCCATCGGTTACTACATTGCGGCGACGATTTTGGGAGGGTTTATCGGACGATTGCTCTCCGGAACGTTGAGCGATCTTTTCGGATGGCGACTCTTTTTTATTCTTTTGGGCATTGCTTTGATCGCGATGTACGGTTGTTTGCATTACGTCGGCGAAGAGGTAAAAGTCGATTTCGTAAAGCCGAAGCTTTCTCAAATCGTCGACGTCTTAAAACAAAAAAGTTTTTTAAATATTTATATGATGATGTTTTTTATCTTTTTCGTGTTTCAAGCACTGTTGAATTTTATTCCGTTTCAGCTCAAGCAACTTAGCTCGACGATGGGATACGGAAAAGTCGGGATGATGTATGCGGGGTATATTATCGGATTTATCGTGTCGATTCGGATTTTATGGCTCATCAAACGCTTAGGAGGCGAGACGAAAACGATCATGATCGGCATCGTGATTTTCGCCATCGGTCTTCAAATTTTTCATATCGGCGATTATACCGTGATGTTTGCGGGAATGTTCGTCTTTTGCGCGGGATTTTTTATTATCCATTCGGTCGCTTCGGGACTGATTAGTAAATTGGCGCATGAAAAACGGGCGATTTCAAACGGACTGTATCTCTCTTTTTACTATGCGGGAGGCACGATCGGAACGTTCGCTCCGGGCGTCTTTTACGAATACCTCGGATGGCACGCGTTTATCGGCTTATTGGCGTTCATCGTGCTTGCGACGCTTTGGTTCGCTTACGCACTGAAAAAAGGAGTGTGATGGTTTTCTCTGAAGTGCCCCCAACGAGCAAGGTTCGAAGGCAGAAAATCAGAGAATTTTTACAAAGCGTTTCTTTGGAAATGTCCGAAGACGTCGAAACGTTCGTCGTCGCCAAAGAAGAAGAACGCATCGTCGCATGCGGCGGGCTGAGCGGAAAAGTGTTGAAAAATATCGCCATCGACGAGAGCATTCGCGGTGAAGGCGCGGCATTAAGCTTGATGAGCGAGCTTTTAAAAGTCGCTTACCGTGAGGGGCGTTTTGAGCTCTTTTTATTTACCAAACCCGAATATCAAGAGGTTTTCGAGTCGTGCGGATTTAAATACATCGAACAAGCGCACGGCGAAGTCATTTTGATGGAAAACAGTTATGCGATCGAAGCTTATAAAAAGCGTTTGCGAAAACTTCGTCACTCGGGCGATACGGTCGGATGCATCGTGATGAACGCCAATCCCTTTACGCTAGGACATCGTTATTTGGTTCAAGAGGCGTGTTCACGCTCGGATTGGGTGCATCTGTTCGTGGTCAAAGAAGACGCTTCGTTCTTCCGTTTTGAGGATCGCTACCGTATGATAGAAGCGGGTGTACGCGATTTTATGAACCTCACCTTGCATGAAGGTTCGGACTATATGATCTCCAAAGCGACCTTCCCGACCTATTTTATTAAAGACAAAGGTCGGATCAATTCGCTTTATACCGAATTGGATTTGGCAATTTTTCGGCATCATTTAGCCCCTCCTTTAGGCATTACGCATCGTTTTGTGGGAGAAGAGCCTTTATGTGTCGTTACAAACGAGTATAATATGCAAATGAAACGACGGCTTGCCGAAGCGAGCGAATATCCGCCTATCGAGCTTGTGGAGCTTAAGCGTATCGCCGAGGCGGGTGAGCCGATTTCGGCTTCAAGAGTCCGAGGTGCGATGAAAGAGAATCGTTGGGATGAGATAGCCCGTCTCGTACCGCAAAGTACCTATCGATTGCTTGCGGCGATGAAAGAGGAAGTGGAATGAATACTTTACATGTAGACATACAACCCGCGCATGCGGGAACGTTAGAATCGAGCGATGCGTTTGTGCGCGTGATGCCGAACGATCGCGCCGGAGTCGAAATTGAGTTGGAGAGTAGCGTCGCGGAAATCTACGGCGATGCCATCGAAGCATCGGTATTGCAAACGGTGCTTGCGATGAACGTCGATCGCGTGAAAGTGATGATTCAGGACAAAGGTGCTTTAGACTTTGTGATTAAAGCGCGCGTGCAAACGGCACTTTTGCGTGCTTTGGGCGTGAGTGAGCCCGATTGGAGTACGTTATGAAACAAAAACTTCGACGAAGCATGCTTTTTGTCCCCGGCTCCAACACCGGTATGGTTTGCAATGCGTTTATTTATCAACCCGACACGGTGATGTTCGATTTGGAAGATTCGGTGGCTCTGAGCGAAAAAGATTCGGCGCGAATGATGGTGTTTCACGCGTTACACCATTTTACCTATCAAAATATCGAAACGGCCGTCAGGGTCAATCCGCTGAACTCGCCTTTTGGGTTGCAGGATTTAGAAGCGGTCATTTGTGCGGGAGCGGATATTATTCGTCTTCCCAAAACCGATACGATGGACGACGTTTTAGAAATGGAACAAGAGATCGCGCATATCGAAAACCGTATCGGACGGGAAAAAAAGACGCTGCTTCTCGCGGCGATCGAGAGTGCTTTAGGCGTCGTCAATGCGGTCGATATTGCGCGTTGTTCCAAACGGATGATGGGTATCGCCTTGGGTGCGGAAGATTTCGTACGCGACCTTCGTACCCAACGCACCAAAGAGGGAACCGAACTGAGCGCGGCGCGCAATCAGATTTTATTGGCGGCGCGTGCGGCAAAAATCGGTGCGTTCGACTCGGTTTTTTCGGACGTGAAAGACAAAGAAGGGTTTGTGCACGAAGCGCAGTATATCAAAGGGCTCGGATTTGACGGGAAATCGCTCATCAATCCCAATCAGATTCCATGGCTTCACAAAGTGTTCGAACCTTCCCAAAAAGAGATCGACTGGGCGATAGAGGTCTGCGAAGCGGCAAAAGACGCCAAAGAAAAAGGGCTCGGCGTCATTTCGTTGGACGGAAAAATGGTCGATGCTCCGGTGGTCTTACGTGCGGAATGGATTTTGGATTTGGCGCGTGCGTCGGGCGTCTTAGGAGAAGAACAATGAAAGATATCGAAAAATACGTTAATCCTAAAGCGTTAACGCCTAGCAACGCTTCTTTTTTTCGTTACGAAGAGAAAAGTAAAGGCGAAGAGCGACGTGCGAAGCTTTGTTTGAGCATCGAAGAGGC
>Ga0114938_1002167_pt1 | contig 12646 bp, 13 predicted proteins | sample AshMeaBigSpring_FD_88675 | JGI IMG/M metagenome (GOLD analysis project Ga0114938, IMG submission 88675) | Groundwater microbial communities from Big Spring, Nevada to study Microbial Dark Matter (Phase II) - Ash Meadows Big Spring | ecosystem: Environmental > Aquatic > Deep subsurface >...
GCCTCGTCGCGTTCGCAAGCGTGCTCTACGCGCTTCGCCGCAACGTGTGCATACAGCACCCGAAGATCGCCGAACGCGCGCTCAAACGCGTGCTCGAAGCGCCCGACGTGCACAACCCCGGGGCGTACTTCTTCCGCGTGTTCTCGGACGAGCTGGCAGCGTTCCAGCTGCTTCCCGAGCCGAGCCCCGAAGAGCTCGCGTTGGACTTGGAGCGCGAGCGGACCCAAGCGCTCCAGGCGCGCCAACGGGCCCTGCAAGCCGAGCTCGAGCGCGTGCAATGCGTGGACTTGGAGGCCACCGCGCGCGTGCGCGCCGAGCTCGAGGCCGTGCAGCGCGAGCGGCGGCGCAGACAGGGCCTAGGGGGCGTCCCTCAAGCCGGGCCGGGGCGTGACGAGGGCGCCCCGCCGGGGTCCGCCTCGGGCGCGCAGGCGCTCAGCCCGGCCGAGCAACAGGCCCAGGCTGCGCGCGTCCTGGCGATGCTGCGCAAGCGCTCGGCCGCCGCATGAGCCCGCGACGGGCACGTGTGCCGGGGAGCGTTTCAGGCTGGCGCCCAGGCCAGGGCACGGACTGGTTCACATGGTGTTCTACGGGTGCTTTGTGAAGCGTTTCACGCCGTCTCTCGAGACGTTTTGTAGTGTCTCGGAGTCAGTTTGGCGCGGTTCTCGTGTGCACAAATCGGAGGTTTCACCCGATGAATGTGGCGATTGAGCCTCGCCGTGGGCGTGCGTGTGTGCGAGACACCATGATCATGGGCGAGCGAGACGGTTCTGAGACGGGGGACGAAACGGTGTCCGTGGTCGAGTCGGCTGAGACGGGGGAGCTCGTGCAACGCGGGCAGGCCGCCAAGCTCGCGGGCGTGAGCCGCTCCACGCTGTGGCGCCTGCAGCACGAGGGGGTCTTGCGACCCACCGAGATGAGCGCCCAGGGCTGGGCCCTGTTCCGCCTCGAAGACGTGCTCGCGGTGCGTCGCGCGCGCACCGCGTCCGTAGGCTCCGCGATCGTCGTGCCGGCGCCTGAGGCGCCGAACGTGCCGAGGTCACAAGACGCGAGCGCGCCGCACGCCCTGCCGGCGGTGTGCGCCCAGGTCTTCGACCTGTTCGAGGCTGGCCACGACGGAGCGGCCGTCGTGCGCACCCTGCGCACCGTGGGCCCAGACCAGGTGCTCGCCCTCCGGGACAAGTGGACGCAGCTCAAGGGCCAAGGCGTACTCGTGAGTCCTCGTGCGGTCCAAACGCTCGTGAGCGCGGGCCTCGCCATCCCACGAGAGAACGCGCAGGGCGAGCGCTCGGCCGGCACCATTCAAGACGAGGCCATGCTGCTCGAGGCGATCGCCCGCGCGCTCGATGCCCGTCAGGGCCTCAGCGGCCAGAGGGCGACGAGTGCCGCGGACGTGGCGCGCTGGCTGTCGGTGCGCTTTGTGCCGGGCGCTGAGGGGCAGCTCCTGGGGCTTTCGGCGATGGTGCACGACTGTACCGGCGAGCGCACGGTAAAGAGCTTTCGCGGCGAAGAATGGGTTTCAGTCGAAGCGCTCGGACGCGCCGTGTTTGACGAGGCCATGCATGCCCAGCGCAACAACGAATCTCTCGGCATGAGGCAAATGGGCGCGGGCGCAGAGCCGATGTTCTACACCGGAAACTATGCCCTCAGGCTCGAGACGCCCCACGGCGTGCACCGCTACTGGCTCTCGCTCGAGACGGTCGTGGTGGGGGAGCTGGCCCGCTCGGTGCGCGAGAGCGCCGATGGGCAGTGCGGGCGCCAGGTGCGAAAGCGCCTGGAGCACGACAAGGAGCAAGAAACCGAGCGCAAAGCCAAGCGTAAGGAGGCGCTCGAGGAGCGGGCGCGGGTGCGCCGCGAGGAGGCCAGCGAGCGCGCCAAAGAACGTGCACGAGAGCGCGCCGAAGATCTCAAGCACGCCCAGGAGCTCGAGCGCGAGATGCGCGCGGCGGGCTTACTGGGAGCCGAGCGACGAAACGCCAAGGGCGGCGCATGACGGCCCTACTCGCGGCACGCCTCGACGCATCGGGCCTGGGGCTCGCGCCTGCTGGCTGCTACGGCACTCCGAGCAGGCGCGAGCCCTTCGTCGCGGTTCTCAGCGCGTACGCCCAAGTTGTCCGCGAGGCCCGATGTTTTCCCCGTCGTCACCATGCGCAGTGTGCGTCGGGTGTGCGGGGCGCTCAAGGGTGAGATTGCATCGCGTGCGTGGTTTGTCGTAAGGGGTCGCTCGTGCGAGGAGTGACAAACCAAGAGGGATAGGGCGACAGATGGGCGCAAAGAAACCGAAAGCGGAATCGCTGGAGCTCGAGGACCTCGGCAGCTTGGACAGCTACGAGGACGACGAGCTTGTGTGGCTCAGGGAGAAGTTGATCACCGATGTCGAGCGCATCCACCAACAGAGCGCCCAGGCCCAAAAGCGCATCAAGGAGCTCAACCACTCGCGCCACCTTCTGCAGGAAGAAGCCGCACGCCGAGCGCGCGCACTTCGCGCCGTCAAGCATCAGCTCACCCAGCGCAACACCGGACGCAGCACGGGCGTGTTCGAGCGCCCCCCGGCCAAGGTTGCCGTGCGCCAGAAGGCGCGCGCACGCTGACAGCGAGGGACAAGGAGCATGGGTAGACCCCGAAAGAAGCTGTTCTGCCCCTGGAAGCATCTCGCATGGGAGGAGCACCAAGAGGCGCAAGACTTCGTCAAGATGCATCCGGACGGCGGCAACCTCAGAGAGATTGGGCGCGCCATGGGCTTCTCGGGCGAGCGCGCGCGACAGATCTACGAGGATGCGATCTCGAAGCTTCGCGACTACTTCGGCGTCAACCCCGACGAGGTGCACGAGTACCGCGAGCGCCCTCCGAGTCTCGACGACATCGAGGACGAGTTCAGCGACGACGAAGAGCAAGAGAGCTGGGCGGCGTAGGCCTATTTCTTTGGCCAGTGACGCGCGAGATCGGAGCTGTCGTAGATGAAGCGGACAAGCTCGATCGCTTCTCCATCTTCGATGAGCCGATAGAGGAACACGTGCCGTGCACGGCGGCCGGGTTGGCTGATGGGGTAGAAGAAGGCCTGCGGATCGACGCCAGGGCATGGGCGCCCGGCTCGCGGGTCTTCGCTCAGTTGCTGTCGCGCCTCCTCGATCAGGTCGCGATACTCCAGGACTTTGCCCTGACCCCATCGGCGGCGCGTGTTGCGGATGACCTTGCGGATATCCGCCTTCGCGAGGGGAGAAAGATCAACGCGAACCATGGGTCTTTAGCGCTCGTGGACGCACTCATCCAGGAACGCCGAGAACTCCCCTGCGGTCATTCGGATGGAGCCGTCGCGCTCCGAAGACGCGATCCCATCACGCCACTTTTCGCGCGCATCCTCGAGCCATTCTTGGGTGTCGTCTTCGTGGGCTTCGAGCGCTTCGACGCCTGCGCGCAGCACGTCATCCACCGAGGCAAAACGGCCCGAGGCCACCTTCGCTTCGGCGAAGCGTGCGACATCTTCAGGCAACCGAGAGGGGCGGGACGACGACATCGGACAAGTATAGCGCAAGCCGAGTGCGAAGGACCCACGGCAAGTGGGGGGCAAGGGCACCAAAACGCTCGAAATTACGGGCATTGTCTCCGACTCCGGCGAGGCGTGGTAAGAAGAAGCGCCATGGACACGACGAGACGGGTCAACTGGCAGCCGATCGGGGCGCTGCCGCTCATCGCTCAAATGATCGCCGACGGCGTGGGCAACGCCTCGGAACACTGGGCGACGATCCAACAGGCTCGTCCCGGCTCGCTCGACGATGCGACGGTGAGCCGAATCGAGAGAGTGTTCGGCGAGGGGGCCGCCTTCGTCGACATCTACCACGAGCAACTCTGCCGCTGGCAGCGCGAGTCGCTCACCCAGGCGCAGGCGGCGGAGGTGGCGGAGCTGCTGGTACAGGTGGCCAAGCTACGCAGCTTGACCACGTCGATCCTTCAGCATGCGGCCGTGCTCGGGACGCAGACGATAGAGAGCATCATGGACGATGCGACGCTTGGGATGGCGGCCTTGCTGCGCGGCAGGCTCTGAGTCCCATCACCGAGCGGCCCCGAACCTCGCCCGGATCTAAGCGTTGAGCATGCGGCGCACCGAGGTGCGCGGGATGTCGAGCTGCCGTGCAATCTCGGATTGGCTGAGCTTCTTTCTCGCGAGCGCTCGCACTTCGTCCACGCGCTCGCCCACGGTGACGGGCCTTCCGAGGTGACGCCCCTCGCGCTTGGCTTGCTCGATGCCGGCGACGATGCGCTCGCGTCGGATCTCGCGCTCGAACTCCGCGAACACGGCCACCATGCCGGCAAGCGCACGACCTGAGGGTGTGGTGAGGTCGAAGGCCTCCGTGAGCGACACGAAGGCGACGCCGAGGTCTTGCAGCTCTTGCAGCGTGACCACGAGATCGGAGAGTGAGCGGCCCCAGCGATCGAGACGCCACACGAGCACCGCGTCAATCTCGCGCCTGCGCGCGGCGAGCAAGAGCTGCTCGCGTTGGGGCCTGTGCTTGGCGCCTGACTTCACCTCGCGCACTTCCATCACGAGGCGCCATCCGCGGCGCTTCACGTACTCGCGAAGCTGGCGAAGTTGCATGGGCAGGGTTTGCTGATGAGCAGTGGAAACACGTGCATAAAGGCCTGCGCGAAGCGGTTTCACACCACCAGAGGTGCCGAAATCATCCTGGCCAAAACCATGGGTTCGGGAGCCCTTCCGTTTCGCGGGCTTTTTGATGGGTTTGACCGCCTTTTTTCGCATGGCCGAATGCTAAACGTTATGGCCACTAGATCAAGCGCGGGTTAAACTCCTTCTCGTTCTCGCGGAACAAAGGGATGGTCATGCAGCACGTGACGCTCAAGCTCATCGACCCCAAGCGAAATTGCTTTCGCCACTACGCCATCACCGAGTGCAAAACCCTCTTCGAGGATCACGCCCTCCTCATCTCATGGGGACGCATCGGCAAAGCGCCGCGCACGCGCTGCGAGGTCTTCGCCTCCGAGGGCGCCCTCAACAAGCGGCGCGACGCGCTCCTCGCTGTGCGACGTGCCCACGGCTATCAGCCGGAAGCTTGAACTGAAGAGAGAAGAGAGACCCATGCCAAGAATCGTGGTGGAGATAAGCGAATCGACGGAGGCGAGTCTCAATGCGCTCATGCGCGAGCTCGGCCGAGACAACGAGTACGCCTCTCATGGGCCGCTCGATGTCGCCGGGCTTGCCGCCATGCTCCTTCAGGACGCCGCACTGGTCATCGACCGCCCCGGCTCCTGGGAAGGCGCCAAGATGGCCGACTTGCTCACCTCGCACGGATACCGGCTCTGAGCGGCCCACGCCCCCCCTGGCCCCGTGCGCTCCGAGGCTCCAGATTGGATCCATGAGGGCGCGGTGAGCGCTGAGTTTCGTCATGCTCGCGCCAAAAGCGCGCAACTCATTGAAGCTAGGGAGACTTCGCCCCGTCCCAGCGTATCCGACATCGCCGTAGACGTCGGTTTCCACGTTGCCTGAGGGGGAAGGGCAGGCATATAGCCCGAAACTCTCTGTTTCGAGGCTTTGACATGCCCCTCTCTTTTCGCGCTTTTGCGCTCCTACGCTGCGTGCTTGTTCTCGGCGCGATCTTGGCCCTCTTGCCGCTGTCCGCGCTGGCTCAGAAGCCCAGCCAAGATGAGCCCTACGAAGACGCGATCCGTCTCGCCCTGAGCGAGTTCGACGCCGGCAACTTCGCCGAGGCGCGAGAGCACTTCCGAAAGGCCCACAGCCTGGACCCCAACGCGCGCACCCTGCGCGCCCTCGGCCTCGTGGAGTTCGAGCTGCGCAACTACGGCGAAGCCGCCAACTTCTTCGAGCAGTCACTCAAGTCCGCCATCAAGCCGCTCAACGACAAGCAGCGCGCCGACACCGAGAAGCTTCTCGAGCGCACGCGCGGCTACCTCGGCACGGTACACCTCGCCACCACGCCTGCCCAAGCAACCATCGTGGTCGATGGCGCCACCGTCGAGCTCGGCCCCTCGGGAACACTCGTGCTCGAGGTCGGCGAGCACGTCTTCGAGTTTCACGCGGACGGACACTTGCCCGCAAAGCAGCGCGTCAGCATCAAGGGCGGACAAACCGAGACGCTGCGCGTCACTCTGCGCCACGCACTGGATCCGATCTCGGTGGCGCAAGCGGCCGAAGGGGAAGGCTCCGGAGCTGCGACGCCAGCGAGTGGCGCAAGTCGTGTCGATAAGCCCCTCTACAAGAAGTGGTGGGTGTGGACCGCAACAGGCGTTGCCGTCGTGGCAGGTGTCGTCACCACCGCAGTACTCGTCACGCGCGACGGTAAGACCGAAAGCGAAGGCGTCATGTCCCCCAACACGCCCAGCGGCGCCACCATCCAGAGCTTGATCCAAGGAGCACGCTGATATGCGTACGCTAGCGCTTTCGAGACGCGCGGTGTCGCGCGCGAGCACGCTCGTGCTGTGCCTTGCGGCTCTCGTCTTGGGCAGTTGTGCCCCCGAGATCAAGACCGTCGCTTCGCCCACGCAGGTGACGCTCCGCATCTACAACAACGACCTGACCTTGCTCGCGAGCATGCGTGCACTCAGCGTGACCTTCTCACTGCGTGAGGGCGACGCGTGGCGCGCGTATCCCGAAAAAACATTCGCCGTAAGCGAGCTTCGGTGGCCCGTGGACATTCCCATCATCCCGGGAAAGCGCGAGGACGAGAACAAGCAGTTTGAAGTCGTCGTGCGCGCGCTCGATGGCACCACCGTGCTCGCAGAGACCCGCGCTGTGACAGCGTTTCGACGCGACAAGCGCTTGGTCCTCGAAACCTGGCTCTATCGCTGCCCAGGGCATGACAAGCCCTTTGTCTGCGAAGAGCCCGACTGTCACGGTCAGGACTGCACGATCTGTAAACCCGATGGCACGTGCGGCGCCGTGGGCTTTACCGACCCCAAGGAACTAGAGGAGTTCAACTCCAACGATGCGCCAGGCAAGAAGCCCGTGCCCGGATGGACCACCGACGTAGACAGCGCCACCGGAACCGATGCGGGCACGGACGCGAGCATGGATGCGAGCACGCCTGACATGAAAGACGGCGGGCGTGATGGCGCCGTCAACGACGCAGGAGACCCATGCACCGAAGGCGCATTGCGCTGCGACTCCTCGGCGGGAGCCACGCGCTCGGTGTGTCGTGAGGGCAAGTGGATCGCGGCCACGCCGTGCACGGCGGACGAGCTCTGCGATCCAAGCTCAAGCCCGCCCGGGCAGTGCAAGCCTTCGCCATGCGCGGGCGAGTGCGCCACCTGCGCCGTCGAAGGCTTGATGCGCTGCGTGGGCGAAGCCAGCCCCGAGCGAGAAGTCTGCCAGAAGGGCGTCTACGTGCCCGCTGAGGCGTGCCCCGCCGACAGCCTCTGTGATCGCGCTGCCGCGACACCGGGCGACTGCAGCCCCATCGTCGAAGGCTGCAAAGGCCAAGACCCGGGCACGCCTGTTTGCGTCGGCGCCACACGCATCGTGTGCGGGCCCGACCTCGTGAGCACCACGGGAACCCCAAAGAACTGCAAGAGCCCCGCCTACTGCGAGCAGGGCGCGGGAGCGAGCTGTGCCACCTGCATCACCGACGAGCACGCGTGCGAAGGCAACCAGCTCCAGGTTTGCAACGACGCGCGGGACGGCTTCGTCAACAAGGGCGACCCCTGCCCGCAGGATGCCCCCTGCAACAAGAGCCTCAAGCAGTGCACCAAGCTGACCTGCGAGCCAGGCAAGTGGTCCTGCGCAGGCGATACGCTCCGACACTGCAATGCTGACGGGACCGGCTACATCGCGAGCGACGAAGAGGCCTGCGGCGCGGGGCTCTGCAATGCGGACGGACAGCGCTGCAACGTGTGCAAGCCCGACCTCATCCGCTGCCCCGTCGAAGGCGAAAAGGGACGCGTCCAGTGCGCAAGCGACGGGCGAAGGGAGAACGCCATCGCCTCATGCCCCAACGCGTGCTTGGCCGGTAGCTGCGTCGCTTGCAGGCCGAGCGACACGCGCTGTGATCCGTCTACACCGCAGACCACCCTCCGCTATCGACAGGAGTGCAATGGCGCCGGAGCCTGGAACGCGGGCACCGATTGCTTCGCGCGCGGCGAGACCGGCGAGACGTGCCTCTACAGCGCGGCTACCGGCACAAGTGCGTGCGGGGGCCAGTGCGCGGCGGGTACGCCTCGCTGCAACACGCAGACCAAGAATCCTGAGGTGTGCGGGGGCAACGGTGAATGGCAGCAAGCGGATGTTTGCACGGCCAACGAGATCTGCCGAGTCGCGAACAGCAGCGCGACGTGCGAAGAGAACCGCCCCTATCCGCTCGGCAACTCCAGCTTCGCCCCATCGGACAACTGGGTGACCTACAGCCTGGACATTGATTGGGCGTACTTCGTTCCGTTCATCACGCCGGGTCGCAAGGTCCGACTGCAAGCCCTCCAGGTGCGCGCGCCTGGCATGGTGAATGGGGTGGGGAACGCCGGGTCGTGCGAGCTGGCCGTTTACACCGACAACAACGGCAAGCCCGGCACGGTCAAGTCCACGAGCCGCGACTTGATCTCGCTTCCCACTTCGGGCGGTATGTCCGTAGCAGGCAGCACGCCGCATCTCAGGGTGCTTCTCGAAGCGAACACCACGTATTGGGTCGGCGGCTCGTGTTACCTCTTCGGCGCCAAGCCCGCCATCTACATTCGAGAAGCGCCGTCTTCGTATCGGTTCACCAAGGACCCGAGCGATCCATTTCCGTCCAATCCCGCCGGAAGCGTCGCTAGAGCCAACACCTACCCCTTCTACGTCGAGGTTCTCGACGAGCCCTGAGCCAGGCCGCTCATCACGACGTGCGGGGCTCAGTCGCAGCATGGCCAACAGAGGAGAACAGCAGGACAATGCGTAAACACTTAGCTCAATCGATATGGGGTGCGCTTTGCGCCGTCTTATTCAGCACCCTTGTTGGTGGCACCGCACGAGCAGATGACCTCTGTTTTCCTCCACCGATCTGGGTCCCCGGGCTTGATGGGCCGCCCAAGTGGTATGCCGATGCCGCTGGGACACCTTCGTGGACGCCAGTTCTCGTGGATCTCAACGAACCGCGCTGGGGAGCGTCATCTCAGGTGCGATTCGATAACGACCAAACCAACCGCGCGACCATCTTTGGCAGCACGCGCATGATCCGCTCCGGTAACTACCTGTACGTGTCGATGCAGGTCATGGCCGACGATCAGGTGTCTTCCCAAGACTTCGTTTCCTTCGGGCTCTTCAAGACCGGTGTGGCGGGCAAGATCATCCAGATCCCCGTAATACCGGGCGGCACAGACCCGCACCCATCGAGCGGCATTAAGCGCTATTCTCTCGATGGCTCGACGTGGCGCGATCACGACGCGAATCCGACGAACACTGCGGTGACTGCCAACGAGCCATGGGTGATCGAGAGCTCCATCGGCGTCTTCACCAATCACCCTGCGAATGAAGGTGGGGCAGCTTGGGCCGTGCAGTTTATCGTGGACATCGAAAAGCTCGGCATCACCGACGCGAGCCCCGACTTCAAGATCTACATGGTCTCGAAGGCCCACGCCGAGGCCACCAACAACGATGCGGACGGCGCGAAGGCCAACGTGATCTCGATTCCGGCGCGCCTCGGTGTACAGGCTGAGGTCGGCGAGACGCTCGTCTACGACAGCACAAGCGCGTGGGCCTCGGAAAACATCATGACCCCGTGTCCCGACGGCCTCGAGCTGTCCGAGCTGGGCATCGGCACGGTTCGGGGCACGGACTTGAGCTCCGACGTCACCACCAAGACTGGCGAGGTCAATACGTTCGCGGCGCGGCCCACTTGGGAACCTGTGGATTTAAGGATAACCCCTGGTCGTGTCAAAGCGAGGTTCAAGATCAACGATTGGGGCGCGCAAATGCCTGGGGTTGATCCCTACACGCAGATCCCTGGTGGCGAAGCCGTCAACCACAACCCTGCAAATGGCGAATTCAAGTTCACGTGTCGCGCCAACACTGCGACGGCGGTTTGTCCGAACGCCTTGGGTGTGGGCTTGAATCCGGCGATTGCCGCGCAGTGCATGTCGGTGGAGCTCACCACAACCGCAGGTGTTCCAATCAAGACCCCGATCACCCACCGCAACATGGCCTTCGCTGAGCTGTCGGAGCGGATCTTGCCAGCGCGCATTTCCACGAAGGGGCTGCAGGCCCGGACCGGGCTGACCGGGTCTCGTCCGGTCTTGTTCACCGTCATCACGCAGAACATGCCGGCGATCGGCAACTGGCCGATGTTCCTGGACTCCGCGCTCCTGAACCGCTTGAAGCAACTGGCGATCGGCCTCATCAACGAGATCAACCCGTTCGGCCTGAGCTTGGACCGCGATCAGTACATGCGGATTGCTTGGCCGACCTACAACGTGCACGTGTCCTACGACACCGGGCGTGCGCGCAGCTTCGACGGCAAGGCTTATCGGGAGTACAGCCCGATGAACTCCTTCGGGTACCACCTGTCCCACTCGGGAGTTTTCTACGGGTACACCCACGCGCTGGGCGGCAACACTTTGCAGCGTCGGGGCACGAGTGGCGTTTATTCAGGCCGCGTTGCGGGCGAGACTCGGCCCCTGGACGTGACAACAGGCGTGCGCACCGAGGACTTGCCTGCATGGCTTGTCAACACCAACAACCTCGTGTGCAGGGTTTTCCCGTTCTGCGCGGCAAACTACCAGTAATCAAAGGGCCTGCCCGGGGGCTTTGCTGTCGTCTCGACACTTCTTCGCAGAAAGATCCTCATGAAGACACGCTCGATGGCTTGTTTGCTGGTCTGTCTCGGATGCTCCGAGGGGACGAGTTCCTCCAACGGCGACGCTGGCAGGATCGGTCGATACGATGCCAGCGTAGCTCCTAGTAGCGATGGCAAAGGCGATGCCGGCAGCAGCGGGCAAGCCGCCGACGGTGAAGCGGGTTCTGACGGCCAGGTGATACCGCCGCCTCCGGTGCCATGCGAAAGCACGCCAGGAAGCGATGCGGACAAGGATGGCTTTGCAGCGGGAGTTGACTGCAACGATTGCGACCCCAACGTGAATCCAGCGGCGTTCGACATCGCTGGCAACCAGATCGATGACGACTGCTCGGGCGCGGCGGACGATGAGCCGACCAGTTGTGATGCGGCGCTATCCCTCGCGAGCGAAGACGCGATCGATGCGGCGCGCGCGATAGGCCTTTGCCGGGATCAACGGGGTTCGGGCTGGGGCCTCGTGAGTGCGCAGTGGGTCTTCCCCAACGGGAAAGCCACAACCTCACCGGTTGAGGTCTTGTGCGAAAAAGGCCTGCTCGTGCCGCATCCGCTCGGACACGGGTTGGTTGAGTCTTTCGGGATTCACAACGTGCCCACACAGGGCAAGCGCATGGTGGTTCTGTCTAGCGGATTGGCAGAACCAGGCGAGCGCCTTCTTGGCCTCGACTTGCGACCAGCCGAGGGCCAGTCGCCAGACGCGGTGGGGCATTGCGTCAGAAGCACGCCGCCTCCTGGCTTTCCAAAGGTCACCCAAGGCTGCTCTGGAAATACTGGAGGCAATCCGAGTAGCGTCATCTTTGACCCGATTGCTCTCGAGTTGAAGATCAAGGTGCCTAGCAATGCGAAGGGGCTGACCTTCGACTCCTATTTCATCTCCAGCGAGTTTCCGTGGGCGGTGTGCAAGGACTGGAACGATCATTTCGTGACGCTCCTGTACTCGGGGCATGCTTCCGTGCCGAGCGATCACAACATCTCCTTTGATGCCAAAGGGGGCGTGATCAGCGTCAACTCAGCGCTCGTGGAGGTGTGCAGCCCCGTCACGTTGGATGGTCGAACCTTCCCTTGCAAGCGAGGTGAGACGGCGCTTGAGGGAACCGGTCTCCTGATGCCGGGAAGCGGCACAAACGGTCAGACCTACAAGATCGGAGGCGGAACGGGTTGGTTGACCACCCGTTCGCCGGTCGTCGCCGGAGAAACCGTCACCATTCGTTTCGCGATCTGGGATGACGGCGACGACGGAGGCGACTCGAGTGTGTTGATCGACCGCTTCGAGTGGATCTTGCCCGATCCCAAGCCCACAGCACCCCCGCCCCCCGAAGAGCCCGTGACGGTGCCGGTGATCTGACCCATGCCACCCCACCCCATCGCGCTGCGCCTTGAGATGCTCGGAGCCCAGTGGGCTGGCTTCGCCTCCGACAACGAAGCGCGCCTCTTGCGCTGGCTGTGCCTGCCTGACGAAACGTCGATGGTGGAGGCCTTCGTCTTTCGCGAGAGCGAGCCCGAGGTGTGTGTGGCGGCGGACCTGTTCATCCGCTTTGACGACGCCTTCGAGCACGCCACGGGGCACGGCTACGTGCTGTGCAAGACGTTCCTTGCGGCGTACGACGAAGCGCGGCCCGCGTTCGAAAAGGAGGGCATCGAGGCTTCTTTCGTGCCTCCCGCATTTCCGGAGCGCGATGACATCGGCGCGTTCGTGAAGTTGCTGGATGCGTACTTTCAGCATCAAGCGGGGGAGGTGGAGCACGTCGTGGCCTTCCTTCACCCGGAGTCGGTGAGCGATGCGGGCGCGTACCAACAGTGGTTGCAGCGGCTCACGCACGCCTGCCCCGCGCACGTGCGCGTGCTGGTGATCGATGACGCCGTGGGCC
>Ga0114938_1002168_pt1 | contig 12645 bp, 11 predicted proteins | sample AshMeaBigSpring_FD_88675 | JGI IMG/M metagenome (GOLD analysis project Ga0114938, IMG submission 88675) | Groundwater microbial communities from Big Spring, Nevada to study Microbial Dark Matter (Phase II) - Ash Meadows Big Spring | ecosystem: Environmental > Aquatic > Deep subsurface >...
CAGGCGATTGGCGCGCGCGAAGGCCTTCACCGCGGGCAGGCGCGCCAGCAGCAGTCGCTGATCCTGGTCCGTGGACCAGTCGGGCCAGCGCGTGTGCACGCCCATCGACGGAATCACGTGGTCGGCCGGGATCGTGGCGGTGTTTCGCTCCGGGCTGGTATCGACGGGATACCACGACTCGAACACGTCGGAGACGGCCTTGATGGCAACCCACACGCCCGCGTAACGCGACAGCTGCCAGCCGAGCAGGCCGTAGTCGTAGATGTCCTGCACGTTTGCGGCGCTGAACACGGGTATGCTGAAGCTGGCGAGCGTGTGCTCGCTCTGCTGCTGGGTCGAAGAAGAGCGGCTCATCGGGTCATCGCCGACCGCCATCACGACGCCCCCGTGCCGCGAGGTGCCCCAGAGGTTTGCGTGCCGGAGCGCATCGCCGCTGCGGTCGATGCCGGGACCCTTCGAGTACCACAGGCCGAAGACCCCGTCGACCTTGCTGCCGAAGAAGTCCACTTCCTGCGAGCCCCACACGGCGGTGGCCGCGAGATCTTCGTTCACTCCCGGGCGGAAGTGAACGTTCCGCTCCTCGAGCAGCGGCTCGACCTGCGCGAGCTCCTGGTCGAGGTGCCCGAGTGGCGAGCCGCGGTAACCGGAAATGTAGCCGCCGGTATTGAGGCCGGCCGCACGGTCGCGTCGCGACTGCTCGAACGGCAGGCGCACCAGCGCCTGGTTGCCGGACAGGAACACGCGACCCTCCGTGCAGAGGTACTTGTCGTGCCTGGTTTCCTTGCCCGTAGCCATGTGGTTGCGAGTCTCGCGCTCCGCGCCCCGTCAGGTCAGCACGTTCAGGAAGCTGTCCCGAACGGTGTTGTCCTGCGAGAACAACGCGGAGCCGAACGCCGTCGTGTCCCACGTGAGCGTGGGATTGTCCGGGTAGTACACGTAGCCGCCCGCGAACACCTCGTTGCGGTTGCCCGATGGGTCGAAGAAATAAATCGTCGCGCCGCGCGTGATGCCGTGGCGGTTCGGGCCGACGTCCACCGGGATGCGGTGCTTGCCGATCATGTCCGCCGCATGCACGACGTCGTGCGTGGACTCGAGCAGGAAGGAGACGTGATGGAACGCCCCGGGCTCGGGCTGCAGGACGAACGCCACGTCGTGCGGCTTGTTCGAGCAGCTCAGGAACACCGCGAGCGGCGCCTGCGTCTCCGCGTCGACGAGCCGCTCCGAGAGGCTGAAATCGAGCGCTTCGACGAACAGCCGGCAGGTCTCGGCGACGTGCGTGCCGCCGAGCAGCGCGTGGTCGAGGCGATTGATGCGCAGGCCGCGGATGACGCCTTCGTCCGGCATCACGCCCGGATTGTGCGTGCCGAGCGTGTTGCCGACCTGTTCCATCTGAGCGTAGAGGTGGACCTCGTGCCCGCTCGGCGTCACGAAGGCCACGCGGCGCCCGGTCATCGGGTAAGTGCCCTCCGGCATCTGTCGCACGGCGACCCCGTGCCCTTGCAGTCGCCCGGCGTAGTGATCGAGCGATGCCTCGTCCGACACCTTGAATGCGACGTGGACGATGCCGGCGCGATCCGAGGGCACGAGCACCAGCGAATGATGGTCGTGCTCATCCCAGGCTTTCAGGTAGACGCGGCCCTCGGTGTCCTCGAAGACCTCGTGCAGCCCGAGCCAGGTGCCGTAATGTCGGCGCGCCTCCTGGATGTCGAGCACGCGGATGCAGACTTCGCCCATCCTCATGATGCCGCGTACTGCCATGGCAGGCTCTCCCCCGGTCCCGGTTGCGCCGACTCAGCCGCCGCCAGCCCGACGCGCCGCGATCTCCGCGGCCCGACGAACGCTGGCCGGCTGACCGCCGATGCCCCACTTGTCCGGATCTGCGTCCGAGCTGTGCACCCGGATGCGGTCACGCTGCGATCCCAGCACGCGGACGAGGATCTCCGTGATCTCGCCGATGAGCGCGTGGTGCTGCGCGAGCGGACGTCCCTGCAGCAGGGCGAGCTGCACGAACGGCATCTCGACGGCCGACATCGGCTGGGTGCGCAGCAGCTCGCTTGCCGGCACACCGCTCACTCCCCACAGGTCGGGGTCGACCTCGGTGATCCACACCTCGAGCCGGTCGGCGGGTGCGTCGAGGACACGCGCCATTGCACTGGAGACCTGCTGGACCACCTCGCGCAGCTGCTCGCGAGAGTGACCCCGCAACAGGTTCAGGTGCGCAAGTGGCATGGTCCGCCCTCCCGGTCCGGCCTCTGCTCGATGATTCCCCCGACCCGCGCGATGACGGGTCGATTGGACTCTAGGCGGGTCCGCTGATACGGTCCAATCCAATTATCGGCGCCCTCTGATACCCTATCGGTATCGTCGGGGGGATGCTGAAATGATCGAACTGCGCCTGCTGCGCTCATTCGTCACAGTCGCGGAGACCGGGCACGTTGGGCGGGCCGCGGCCCGGCTCCACATCTCGCAACCGCCCTTGACCCGCCAGATCCAGCAGCTCGAGCGGGACCTCGGCACGACCCTGTTCGTCCGCGGCGCGCGTGGCGTGGAACTGACCGAAGCCGGGCTGATGTTCCTGGAGGAGGCTCGCAATCTCCTGTTCCTCGCCGACCAGGCCAGGGAACGGGCACAGCGTGCCGGACGGGGCGAGATCGGGCGCTTCGACGTGGCGATCTTCGGCTCGGCGATCTTCGATCACATCCCGCAGATCCTGCTGGCGTTCCGTCGGCAGAACCCGGACGTGAAGCTGGTGGTGCACTCGATGAACCGCGGCGAGCAGATCGAGGCCCTGCGGCAGCGACGCATCAACGCCGGCTTCAACCGCTTCGTGCGCGACGCCCCGGACATCGTCGCGGAGATGATCATGGCCGAACCGCTCATGGTGGCCGCGAACCATCATTCGCTGTTCAGTCGCATGCGCACCGTGCCGCTCAAGGCGCTCGCCGACGAGCCTCTGGTCCTGTACCCGGCCCAGCCCCGCCCGAGTTTCGCGGACTTCGTGCTCGACCTGTGCCGACGCGAAGGTTTCGTCGCCCACCAGTCGCACGAAGTGACCGACACCGCGAGCGCGGCGGCGCTGGTCGGCAGCGGCTTCGGCACGGCCGTGGTGCCGCGCTCGGCGCGCAACCTGAAGGTCCCGGGCGTCATCTATCGTCCGCTCGTGTGCAAGGACCCGCAGCCCGAAGTCGACCTGAGCGTGCTCTACCGCCTGGGCGACGAATCGCCCGTCCTGCAGCGCTTCCTGAAATCCGTCGAGCCGTTCAAGGCGGCGCAGACCGCCCACTGAGCCGGCCGAGGTGGCCGGGCTGCGCACCTCACCGGGTCTCCGCCGCGAGCGTGTCGAGCCCCGGTGTGCGGAACCGGATCTGGTCCTTGTGACCGACGCCGTTGGCCGCGAGGCTCCTGGCGAAATCCGGCACCCACGGCTCGTTCGACTTGAGCCACTCGACCTCGTGCCAGTCGATCTTCGCTGCATCCGGGTCCGGCGCGACGATCGGCGCGACTGCGTTCTCGACGAACTCGCGGAACGTCATCTGCGGTGACACGCAGAAAATGGACGCCGACGCGAACAGGAGATGGCGGTCCCAGCTCACGTAGACGAGCTGGTTGCCGTGGAAATTCGCCAGCGAGTCGCGCGGGACTCCGACATATGCTTTGCGTGCGGTGACTGTCATTTCGTTCTCCGATCCGGTGCTCCGACCGGCCTCAGGCATTGGAGACGGCGAGACCCTTCCACTTCTGGAAGTTGCGCTGGTCCTGCGAGCCTTCGAAGTCGCCGTTGTCGACGCCGTTCTTGAGGTTGACCCAGTCCATCCAGGCCTCGATGCCGCCGCCGCCGCAGGTGCCCTGGAAGAGCTGCGGCATGGGCAGCCACGCCTGCACGAATTTCTCCGGCTCGTGGTCGAAGACCTGCCGGCAGCCGTCCGAGCAGAAGTGGTACTTCTCGTCGCGATAGACCGTCTCGCGGTTGCAGAGGATCGTCGGGTCGCCAGGCTCGGTGAAGACGATGGGCAGCTGGCAGACCTGGCACAGCTTCGCGAGCCCCACGTTGCGGAAGGGCGTGCCGGCTTCGGCGAGCTTGCGGATGTGGTCCCAGCGTGGCCGGTAGTACCGGTCGAACGTGCTCGGGTACTTGTGGGACAGCCACTGCATGTCGGCTTCTGACGGAATCCAGCCGTGGAACGACGTGCCGAAGCTCCACTGGTACAGGCCGAGCATGAGCTGATGCGAGACGTGCTCCTTGGCCTCGATGCCCTGCTCCCAGCCCATCGGCACGCGGACGCCGTAGCGGGCGAGATCGTTGAAGAGCGCGCTCCCGTTCTGCTCGGCATAGATCTCCCACGCCTCCTTCCAGCTCATCACGCGCTTCGGCAGCATGTAGTCCATCATCGCGCCGACCAGCGTCAGGATGCGGCACCCGCGCCAGAACCACTTGTCGATCCAGCGCTGCACCAGGGGCAGGTTGTCCGGGTCCTGCTCGAGCATGAACTTGATGCACTCGAGGCCGAGCGTCATGTGGCGCGCCTCGTCGGACTGGGCCGAGAAGCCGAAGGTAACGGTCGCCATGTCGCCGTTGTAGGCGGCGCCCGACATGAACGGCACGAACAGCAGGTTGGTGAGCACGTACTCGAACGAGAATCCGATCGCGATCATGAATTCGAACGGCCCGGCCGACATCGCGTCGTCGAAGAACGAGCGCGGCACCGAGTTGTACCAGATGCGGTCGCGCTGGTCCGAGAAGGCGTGGAAGCCGTTGTAGAAGCGGTTGTAGTTCGACAGCGCGTGAATCTGCGTCTGCGCGTGGCGGATCTCGTCGAGCGACTGCATCTGGCAGGCGACCTGCGCGCCGACGCCCGGCACCTCGCGACCGACCCGCGCGAAACCCTTGTGCGCGGCGTACTCGCCGGGACTGATGGCCTGCAGGAACAGCTTGAGCGCGGTCAGGTAGCGCGCGTCGGTGATGTTCAGGTGGCCGTTGTTCTGCGCGTGCGCGTCGATGATCGCGTAGAACTTGCGCTCCTTCTCGGCCTGGTACTTCCAGTACGCGTCCATGGTGAGGCGGAACGGATCTTCCCACCGGTCCCAGTCGTGAACCTTGATGCCCTCGTAGGTGGCGTAGGGGTGGATTTCCTCGCGCGTCCGGTACGACGGCTCCCAGCCGAGGTCGCGCGTCAGGTAACGGTATTTCTCCTTGAGACCCAGCTTCTTCCTGGCGACGGGCGTATCCATGGCTCTTTATCTCCGGTCAGCGATGTGGTTCCAGGCGCAGCTCACAGCTGCAGGCCCACGGCCGCGAGGCGCGCGTCGAGGGCCGTCACCTGCTCGGCGATGACATCAGCCGCGCCCGCTCCGAACGCGAACTCGGCGACGGGCGTGAGCGCGGCGGCAGCGCGTGCGCGCCACGACCTCGCCCAGTCCTGCAGCACTTGCCGATTGCCGGCGGACTCCGCGGCCACCACCTTCAGCACGCCGTCGACCCACTTGCGGGTCTCGTCGTGCCAGTCGTTCATGAACTGGCAGAGCATTGCCACCGCCGAGCCGCCGCGCGAGGCGAGGTGGTCGTCGACGATGCGCTCGTAGACGAGCGGATAGAGCAGGCCGTCGAGCGCCGCATTCTGGAGGACGAAGAGCTCGAACGGGTCGCGCACCACCAGCGAGTCCTCGACGAGACAGCGCAATGGCTGCCAGGCGGACGACTCGAGCCAGGCGCGCTTGCCTGCCGCGAGGGCTTCCGTTCCGCCGAGGAGCAGGCCGAGGCGCGAGAGGTACTGGGCGATGCCGAGGTTGTCCATCGCCGCGTAGATGCACGGCTGCGTGAACGTCGTGCCGAAGCCGTAACCGCACACCAGCGCATTGTTCTGGTTCGCGCCCCAGGCGACGTGCCTCAGCGGGACCAGCACGTCGAGCGCGAGCCGGCGGAGATCATCCGGGAGCATGTCGGCGAGACCGCGCGACTCGACGAACTCGAAGTTCGCCTCGGCCGTTTCCTGCTGGCGTGCGCGCGCGATCGTGTAATTGCTGTAGTAGTACTGGCGCGGGTCGCGGATCGCGTACCAGTCCCGCATGACGATCCGCGTTATGCCCGGGTCGTACAGCTCCTGGTCGGGGTCCCAGGTCGGCCGGTAGTGCAGGTTCTCCGCGGCCTGGATGTCGTAGCTGCCCTCCTGGTAGCGCGACGCAGGCTTGTCGCCGAAGCGCCGTGCAAGGTGGTCGTACGTGTTGCGCAGCGGCTCGATCTGGACTGTTCGCAGGTCGATCTGCATGGCGTGCCTCCGTCAGGTGACGACCGTGAGGAAGGTCTCGTGCAGCTTGCGCTGCGGGTAGTCGAGACCCTGTCCGAAATTGTCGAAGGTCCACGTGAGCGGCTCGTGGTCCGGGTATGGCTGATAGCCGCCCATGAACGTTTCGAAGCGGTTCCCCGACGGATCCCACGCGTAGATCGTGCAGCCGCGGGTGACGCCGTGACGCGTCGGGCCGATGTCCACGTTCACCTGGTTCATGGACATGATGTCGCCGGCGCGCAGGACCTGCTCCCAGCTTTCGAGCAGGAACGAGCAGTGGTGCAGCTTGCCCTTCTCGGGGTAGCCGGCGAACGCGATGTCGTGGCTCTTGATCGAGCAGGACAGCCAGATCGCGGCGTTCTCCTGCCCGTCGGGCGACAGCACGCGCTCGACGAGGAAGAAGCCGAGCACCTCGGTGAAGAGCTTCAGCACGCCCGGGATGTCCGGGCCGTACAACAGGCAGTGATCGAGGCGCACCGGGGCGATGCCGTGCTCCCGAGCCGGCCCCCACGGTCCGGGATTCACCTTCCCGAGGCCGTTGCCGACGGCTTCCTTCTGCGCGTAGAGCTCGATCAGGTGCCCCGACGGGATCTCGAACCGGACCCGCTCGCCCGTGGCGAGCATCTCGCCGGCCGGCACGCGCTCAGTAGCCACGCCGTACGCGCGCAGGTCGGAATCGAGTCGGTCCAGCGTCGCGTCGTCGAGGACCTTGAACGCGAAGAAATCGATCCCCGCATGATCGGCCTCACGGATGACGTAGCTCGCATGGTCGCGCTCGTCCCAGCACTTGAAGTAGACGCGGCCGGACTTGTCGCGGCCGGTCTCCACGAGTCCGAGCACGTCGCGGTAGAAGTCCGTCGCCTCAGCGAGATCGAGAACGCGCACCTGCGCGTGCCCGGGACGCATTACGCCTGTCATCGCCATGTCGATCTCTCCCCTGCTTGTCCTGAATCGAGCCGACGTCGTCGCGATTTCGGGGAGGACACGAAGCAAACACCGTGCCAGCGACCGTAAGTCACTGATTCGACGCGCCAGGGTCGTCGGGAGCGGAGCAGCCTGCGCACGCAGGAACGTGACCAAAACGTCACGCGCGGCCTGCCGGCGTTCAATAACGTCATGGTGCACTGCAGAAAAGGCAGTGCTGGTCCGACCGGCGGACCCGCGTCTACTCGGAACCTGGGCCGCGCTTCAGGCGATACGCCAGCTGCCGGCGCGTGAGACCGAGCGCACGTGCGGCATGGGTGAGGTTTCCCTCGGCGCGACGCAGCGCCGCCTGCATGAGCTGCGACTCGTGGGCCTCGAGGTTGAAGCCTTCACGCAGCAATCGCTCGCAGATCCGCTGCTGGCCCGCCTCGTCCGTCGTCCCGAGCTGGCCAGTCGCGCTCAGGACCGCGCCCTCGAGGTCGGGCACCGCGCCCGGGAAAAGATGCTCGACCTCGATCTGCTGACCGGCAGGCGTCAGCAGCACCGCGCGCTCGATCAGGTTCTGCAGCTCCCGCACGTTGCCCGGCCAGGAATGCGCCATCAGCGCCTGCAGCGCGCGCGCGCTCAAGCCGCGCACCTTTTTCCGGTAATCGGCCTCGTACTTGGCGATGAACGAGGCCGCAAGCAGCGGAATGTCGCTGCCGCGGCTGCGCAGCGGCGGAATGGTCACGGGATACGTCGCGAGGCGGTAGTAGAGGTCGTTGCGGAACCGCCCTTCGGCGATCGCCTGCGCGAGATCGACGTTCGTCGCCGCCACGAGCCGGACGTTCACCTTGCGCGGGCGCTCGTCACCGAGCCGCTCGACCTCGCCGGTCTGCAGCACGCGCAGCAGCTTGGCCTGTGCGGACGGCGGCAGGTCGCCGACCTCGTCGAGGAACAGCGTGCCGCCGTCGGCCCGCTCGAAGCGACCTGGGCGGGACTGCTGGGCCCCCGTATAGGCGCCCTTCATCACGCCGAAGAGTTCCGACTCGACGAGATCGTGCGGTATGGCCGCGCAGTTCACGGCGACGAAGGGGCGGTCGGCCCGGTCACTGTGTTCGTGCAGCCAGCGGGCGAAGAGCTCCTTGCCGACGCCGGTCTCGCCGAGCAGCAGCACCGTGATGGGGCTGCGCGCCGCCTTGCTCAGCAGGTCGAACGCCTGGCGGAACGGCGGCGAGGCGCCGACGAGCGTGCCCGGCTCGTGACGATCACGGGCGCGGCCGCGCAGGTGCGCGAGCTCCTCCTCCATCTGCTGGAGATCGGCGTCCGCGTGACCGGTCTCGAGGTAGACGCGGCAATCGTCGTCGCCCCAGTCCTCGGCCGGCTTGCCCACGATCGTGCAACAGGCGTCACCGCGCGCGACGCAATGCGTCTCACGAAAGACGATGAACTGCTGAAAGAACCGGCTCGTGTAGCCGCTCGCATAGCCGACGAGCGTGTGACAGACCGGATCTTCGCTCGCGCCGAAGTGCTGGACGTGCGACTCCGCCTCCCAGGAGTTCTCCCAGTTCACCGTGCCGCGGAAGATGCCGCGCTCCCAGTCGATTTCGACCTGCGTGAGGGTCGGCTTGACCATGCCCTCGAACGCGTGCAGCTCCGGGCCGATCTGGAACACGTCGTAGTTGTCGGCCGCGCCGTACAGCGTGCGCGCCAGGCTCGCGTCCTGCTGGCCCGCTGCGTAACCCATCCGCAGCAGCACGCCCCGGGCGCGCCTGTCGCCGAGCGCGTCGAACAGCTCGCGACGCAAGGCGCCGAACGCCTTCGCGTGCACCAGCAGCATCCGGTTCTCGTCGAGCCAGATCCGTCCGCTGTCGAGGTCGAAGCGGAGGCGCGAGCGCAGGTTGAAACGCTCGATCAGTCGCTGCCTGGCCATGTCTCCCCGCTCCTGGCGCCCTTGCCTCGGGCCGGTGCCCGCGCCACCGTCAGGGCTGCAGCGGATAGCCTCGAGCGCCATAGTCGAACTCGCCCAGCCGGTGTTCCGCGGTCCCGGCGTGGGGCGGGCAGGCGTAATACGCCCGTATTTCCACAATGCGCCCTTCCGGCGCGAAACGATACCACTCGTCGCCGCGCAGGATGAGGCCCGGCTTGCGCTTGAAGTGGGTCCACTCGATGACGGCACGGCCGGTTGCGGGGTCGCCGATGAAACTGTCCACGGTCCACTGCGACCCGAGCTCGGCCACGCAGCGTGCCCAGCCCTGGCCGATCGCCGCGGCACCACGCATGGCACGCAGCGGACCGCCCTCCGGAAAGTAATGCACGGCCTCCGGCGTGAAACATGCGGCGATGCGGGCCGCGTCGCCGCTGTTGCAGGCGGCGAAATAGGCGCGGATGGTGCGCTCCATGAAATCGACGGACAGGTCCACGACCAGACGTCCTTCGGCGACTCAGGGGAGACCGCGGCGCCGGCCGCTGTCCAGCATGATCGAAGACCCGGCGAGCGCGTCGGCCTCGGGAGCGAGGAGCATCGCCGTCGCCCAGGCGACCTGCTCGGGCGTCGTGAGTCGCCCGAGCGCGGAATCGCGATTCATGTCGGCGAAGAACTGCTCCTCCGTGATGCCTTCGCTCGCGGCGCGCCGCTCGGCAATGCGGTGCAGCCGCTCGGTGTCGGCCGGCCCGGGAGCGAGCAGATGCGTCGTGATGCCGCGCGGCCCGTAGGCCCAGCTCAGCTGCCGGACGAGGTTCGCGAGGGCCGCATTCGCGACCCCAGGCGTCGCCGCGTATGCCGTCGGCTCGAAGCCGTAGTGCCCGCCGATGGCGACGATGCGGCTGCCCGGCGCGAGGAACGGATCGGCGGCGCGAACGACGCGCAGCAGCCCGTTCACCTTGATGTTGACCGCCGCAAGGATCGCCTCGGTCGTCACGTCCGTAACGCCACCCGCCACCGGAACGCCCGGACCGTGCACGATCATCCGCACGGTCCCGCCGAGCGCGCTCCGCAGCGCGTCGGTCGCAGAATCCGCCGACACGTCGGCCACGCAGGGCACGACGGCGTCGCCGTGCGCGGCCGACAGGGACTCGAGCGCCGCGGAACTGCGCGCGACCGCCAGGACCCGCAGTCCGCGGGCCACGAGCCGCCGCACGATCGCCGTTCCGAAGGCGCCGTGCGCGCCCACCACGACCGACCACTCCCGGGGGGTCAGGGGAGTGGCCGGCGTGGGGACGCTCACAACTTCACGCTCCGGCTCAGTCGCCGCCGCGCAGGTTCTGCACCTGGAACAGACTCGGCGGGTTGAGCTTCGCGTCGACCTGGCCCTTGAACTGACCGGTGGTGCAGTGCTTGGCCTGCAGGTCGATCATTGAGAAAGAGTCGTCGAGCGCGATGCCCGTGCCCTTGTTGATCGGCAGGTGGTAGTCCGGATGCGCCTTGCCGATGGTGAAGCTCTTCCACAGCTCGCCCTTGCGGTCGTAGATCAGGCTGCGGGACGCGCCGAACACCTGCGCATCGAGGTAGATCACCCGCTTGCTGATCGGGTGGTTCGGGTTCACCGGCTCCGCCTGCAGCATGTGGGCCTTGCGCAGCTGCCAGTTGATCTGCGGCATGCAGTTGCCCTTGCCGCCGAATTCCACGAACTTGTAGCCGCTCGGGTCCTTGTACTCGTCGGTCAGCTTCACGTCGGTGTGCTTGTAGTACGGCATCAGCACGTTCTTCGTGCCGAGGTACGTCCACTTCATGTCCGAGATGCGGCCGTTGTAGCCCTCGAAGTCCTCGATCATGAGGTCCGCGCCGAGGAACGAGTCCGTGGTCTGGCCCGTGGCGAGCCGGCGCACCCGACGCTGGAAGCCGAGGTAGAGGTAGGCGTCGTCGAGCTTCAGGTCATCCTCGTAGCGCTGGATCAGCAGCTGCGTGTTCTTCACGTCCTGCGGATCGAGCACCTTCACGTAGATGCCGCGGAACAGGTTCGACGGGTTCGGCAGTACCTCCGGGATGGGCGCGAAGTCGTTACGGTGCTTGAAGTTCAGGAAGTGGAAGTTGAACTTGAGCGTGCGCTCGATCTTGGCGGTCTCCGCATTGCGGTAGCGCCAGTAGAACGGATAGATCGCCGCGTTGTCGCCCCAGTTGATGCCGTACTTGAAGTTCCAGGCGAGCTTCTCACCCGCGCGCGGATCCGACGAGCTCGGCTCCTCGGGGAACGGCCGCCCCGAAACGTAACCCGTGATCTCGCCGTTCTTGGCGCCGAGCTTCACGCCCTGCCAGTCCTTGCGGGTCGCCTCGACGTAGCCCTTGGCATTCGGGAAATCGAAGGTCTCGGTGACCTTGAGCTCGGTCCAGCCGTCCTTGACCATCAGGTAGAGGCCGGGGTCCATCGCGTCCTTGAACTTGTCGGCGTTGCTCGCGTTGACCACCGTGCCCGGCGTGAGCCCGGGAAAGGCCGGAAAGCCCTTCGCGTACGGCTGGAAGGCGTTCGCGACCACTTCGTCGCCCGACGCGGCGAGCGCGGCCCCCGACGCACCGGCCGCGAGCAGCGCGGCCGCCATGATGTGCTTGAGATTCATCGCGTTTCTCCTCGTGATCCGTCAGAACTTGTAGCGCAGGGTGAGGAAGATCTCGTTTTCCTTCCAGGCGGCACCGATCGGCCCGGCGCGGAAGCGACCGAGCGGCTCGATGCCGCCGAGACCCCACGAACCCGGCGTGAACGGCTGGCCCTGGTCACTGTAGGTCGTGAACGGCGGGAACGGGTTGCACGACCGGCAGTCGTCGAAGGCCCAGTCCGAGACGTCGTCCCACTTCTGCTTGAAATTGGCGCCGAAGCTGAGCTGCAGGTCGTCGGAGATGAGCCACTGGACCGACGGCGCGAACACCGCGGTGTTCGCCCCGAGGTCGTACGCCATGATCAGCTGCGGGTTGAGTCGGGCGTTCAGGTAGGTCGCACGCGTCAGCAGGGTGAAGATCGCGTTGTCCTCCCAGTCCGGCATGCCCACGTCCCCGTAATAGCTCTTCTGCACTTCGTGATCGAAGATGTGCTGGTAGAAGATCTGCCCCGAGAAGAGCACCGCGCGCGTGCCGCTGATGAACGGGATCACCGTCGGGCGGTCGATGCCGACCACCGAGCGGAACACGTTGTTCTCGGAGTAGAGCTTCGTCTCGAGGGTGTTCGCGAATTCCTCGCCGTCCGTGTAGGCCGCCTCAATGCGCACGGCTGCCTTGGCTTTCTCGACCTGGAAGTCCATGGACCCGCCGAGCAGCGTGACGCGCGGGAAGTGCATGTCGAACGCGATCAGGTAGCCGTAAGGCGGCGCCACCACCGAGCCGTCCGGCTGCGGCACCGGGTAGCGGAGCGGGTTCCCGCGGTTCGTGGTCCCGAGGATGGTGCCGCCCAGGTGCGCGATGCCGGAGACGCGCGCCCGCGTGAGCCGCACCAGGCCCTCGCCGTTGTACTCCGCGGGCTCGAGCACGCCGCGG
>Ga0114938_1002169_pt1 | contig 12643 bp, 14 predicted proteins | sample AshMeaBigSpring_FD_88675 | JGI IMG/M metagenome (GOLD analysis project Ga0114938, IMG submission 88675) | Groundwater microbial communities from Big Spring, Nevada to study Microbial Dark Matter (Phase II) - Ash Meadows Big Spring | ecosystem: Environmental > Aquatic > Deep subsurface >...
CGACTCGCAGGACACGCTCGCCTTCAGCGCGCTCTCCGGCGTGCGTTCCATGAACGAGGTCTATCCGCTCGCCCGCGCGGGCGACGCCTACGAGCGCATGATGAGCGGCGAGGCCCGGTTCCGCGTCGTGCTCAGGATGTGAGGGCGAGGCCGCGGCGGACACCCGGCCGCGGATTCGTACTCACAGCTCGAGCCGGCTGCCCGTGTGGATCTCGCGGATGCGCTCGCCCATGGTGCGGCGCAGTGCCTCGAACGCCTTCGATCCCGTGCAGTGACCCGTGTACGTCGTGCCGACGCCGAGGCCCAGCACCGAACGTCCGATTCCTGCGACGACGGCCTCGGTCTCGTCCATGCCGCGGAATGGCGGCAGCCGCGTGAGGTGGAAGCCGCCCACGACCGCCTTCACGGGCACGCCGGGAAACGCCGCCGTGACGGCTTCGACCATGTTGACGAGCCCGTTGTGCGAGCAGCCCGTGAGGACGGTCATCGCGTCGCCCTCGCGCAGCGCCACGACCACCTCGTGACGGAAGTCGTCGTGGACGAGCCGACCCTTGCGGCGCACGAAGAGAAGTCGATTGCCCGACGGCCGAGCGTGCGCGCCGCCGGCGCACGGCAGCACGTACGCACCGGGCAGCACCTCGGTTCGCTCGCGCACGACCCGCAGCCGGTGGGCGTGCCGCGCGAGCACGCCAGGGTCGAGCCCGATGCGCCGGCGCACGACGCCGAGCAGCTTCACCGTCGCCTCGCCCTCGGGTGCGGGACCCAGGTACACCGGCGCGTGGTCGTTCAGCTCGAAGAAGCGCGCGAGCCCGCCGCCGTGGTCGCCGTGGTGGTGCGAGATGATCGCCGCGTCGATCGAGGCGATGTCGATGCCGAGATGCGCCGCGTTGCGTGCGAATGCGTCGGAGGCACCCACGTCGACGAGCAGGCGGCGGCCGCCCAGGTCGACGCAGAGCGACAGCCCCCACTCGGCCGCGAGTTGCGGATCGTGGGGACTCGGGCGGTTTTCGACCAGGGTTGTGATCAGCATGAGCGGCGCGCCCCTTGGATGAGCCGATCAGACGCCAAATTGGTTGACTCCGACCAGTAATTGAGGTGTCGTGGCACGCGAGTTGAAAGCAGACTCCGGCCAAGGTGAGGTTGGCTATGACCCGAGTCCCGGTCGTTCATTCCGACCCCGAGATCCTCGGGGGCGAGCCCGTATTCGCCGGGACTCGGGTAGCCGTCCGTAACCTCATCGATTATCTCGAGCACGGCAGCAGCCTCGACGAGTTTCTGGCGGACTTTCCTTCAGTGACCCGCGACCAGGCCATCGCCGTGCTGGAAATGGCTCGGGAGGCTGCAGGTCGTGAGGCTGCTTCTGGATGAGTCTCTGCCACGGCGACTGGCACACCTGTTCGCCGGTCACGAGGTTCTCACGGTCGCGGATGCGGGGTGGTCCGGCCTGACCAACGGCAGACTGCTCGACTTGGCTCAGCATGGATTCCATTGCCACGTCACGGTTGATCGCAGCCTGGTCCATCAGCAGGTCCTGGCGAAGTTTGCGATCGCCGTGCTGGTTCTTCGCGCCAGGACGAACCGCCTCGAGGACCTTGCACCCTTGATTCCGCTCGCTCTGAAGCGGCTCAACACCCTGCAACCGGGTCAGGCCGCAATCATCGACTACCGTGACTCGGTATCGACCTTGAGGATCACCTGAACGCGGCAATCGCCTGCAGGTCCGCCGCGTCCATGAGCTCGCGCACGCGCGCAGGGTCGCCGGTGACGACGACGCGCGCCTGCTGCGACGCACCGCCGAAGTAGATGCGCACGTCCGCGATCGGGTTGCCCGCGCGATCGTCGTAGGTCGTGACGAGACCCTGCCCCGCGCTCGTTCGATAGGGCGTGCCGTCCCGGGTCTCCCGGTTCGGTGTCTCGAACCGCAGTGCGAACGACGCGTGCGTGTCGTGCGTCTGCCGCGCCTCGATCTGCTTCGTCTGCGCGTCGCTCTGGTCGATCCCCATGAGCGCGGATCTCTGCTGCATCAGCGCATCCATCTGCCGGCTCAGCGTGTCGACCTCTTCGAAGCGCTGCGCCACCGCCGCCTGCTGCACTTTCAGATTGAGGGCGTTGACCTGCGCATCGATCGCATCGAGCTTCGCCTGGTTCGCGGCGACCGTGGCCTGCTGGGCCTTCGCCATGTCCGTATAGGCCTGCAACGCCTCGTTCTCGCGTTCCTGCCGGCCGCGCTCGAGGTCGAAGTTGCGGTCGAACTGCCGACGTATGGGCTCGTTCGCGAATTCCTGGCAGAGCTTAGGCACGGCGCCGGTCGCGGGACTGTCGGTCGATGTCCAGCCGTCGGGCGCCTTCGGTGCCACGCGGAGGAAGAGTGCGTAGGCGTCGGCGTAGGACTTCGCCTCGGCTGGGGTCGCAGCGCGTTCCGTGCACACCCCGTCGGCGCGGGCCAACGGATTCATGCCGAGCAGCAGGAGCGCGAGAGGCAGGACGGCTGAGCCGGGTCGATGGCTGTCCATGACGGAGGCCTCGCGGTTTCGTTGCTCGCCAGGGGCCGATGTTGCGCCTCGCGTCGCCGGCCGACAAGGGCGGGGCGCGTGACCCCGCGCGGCGCTCAACCGCCGAGGAAATCCGCCTTGCCGAGCGGCACGCCGTTGTGGCGCAGGATGTCGTAGGCGGTGGTCACGTGAAAGAAGAAGTTCGGCAGCACGAACGACGCGAGGTAGCTCGTGCCGGTGAATTTCATCTCGTATTGTCCGAGCTTGAGCTCGATCGGCCGGTTCTCCGATCCGTCGAAGTCCGCGGGCGTGAAGCCCGAGAGGTAGTCGATCGCCTTCTCGAGCCGTGCGTGGACGTCCGCGAAGGATTTCTCCTCGTCCGGCCAGGAGGGCAGCGGCTTTCCCGTGAGGCGCGCTGCAGCACCTTTCGCGGTGTCGGTGGCCACCTGGACCTGGAACACGAACGGCCGCATGTTCGGATAGAGCCGCCCCTGGATGAGCGTCTCGGGGTCGAGGTTCTTGTCCGCAGCCGCGTACTCCTCGGCCTTCGTGACGATGGCGTCGAGATTCCTGAGCGACCGCAGCATGGTCGCGATGGCGAGATCGTAGACGAGGTTGGACATCGGGGGGACCGTTCGGCAGCACTTGAGGGCCGGGCCCCGAAGCATAACCGCGCCGGCGTTTCCGCGGAAACGCTGCGATTCGCCCCGCGACCGTGGCATGGTGGCCGTCCATGAGCGCGCGCGACACGCCGACGACCGACGGTGCTCCGGGGACGGCCAAGCCCCAGCCGCCGTCGGTGGAGCCGCTCGCGCGGCAGCTGTCGGCGGTCGGCGTCTGGCTGCTCGTGATCAACGGCATGATCGGCGCAGGCATCTTCGGGCTGCCGGCCGAGGCCGCACGGCTGGCCGGCGCGTTCAGCCCATGGATCTTCGTGATCTGCGCTGCGATCGCGCTGCCGGTCATGCTCTCGTTCGCGGAGCTCGCCAGCCACTTCGAAGGCACGGGCGGGCCGGTCCGTTACGCGGGCAGCGTGTTCGGGCCCTTCGCCGGCTTCCAGGCGGGCTGGGCGTTTTACGTCGCGCGCCTCACCGCGTTCTCGGCGAACGCGTCGCTGCTGGTCGGCGCCGTCGGCTACTTCTGGCCCGGTGCCGACCAGCCGGGCGCGCGGCTCGCGCTGCTGTTCGTGCTGTGCGCCGGCCTGACCACGGTCACGGTCCTCGGCACGCGCAGGGCGATGGGCTCGCTCGGCCTGCTCACGATCCTCAAGCTCGCGCCGCTCGCGGCCCTCGTCGCCTACGGGCTGGTCGCGTTCCCCGGGTCGGTGCTGGACGCGATCCGGGCCGCGCCGCCGCCGGATGCGCGTCTCGGCACGGCCGTGCTCGTCGTGTTCTACGCGTTCGTGGGATTCGAGTCGGGCCTCGTGCCCGCGGGCGAGGCCCGCAATCCGCGCCGCGACATGCCGCGCGCGCTCTACTGGGCCATCGCCGTCGTGGCACTCCTCTATTTCGGGCTGCAATCCGTGAGCGTGGCGGCGCTGCCCGGCCTCGCCGACACGACACGACCCCTGGTCGAGGTCGGCGGCGCTCTGTTCGGCCCGGCCGGCGCACTCGTGGTGATGGGCTGCATGGTCGCGTCGGTCGGCGGCAATCTCTCGGGCGCGCTCTTTTCGACGCCGCGCGTGACCTACGCGCTCTCGAGGGACGGACAGCTCCCCGGCGCGTTCGGTCGCGTATCGGCGCGATTCGGCACGCCCGCGGTTTCGATCATCGTATTCGGGGCCGTCGCGTTCCTGCTCGCGGCGGCGGGGTCGTTCGCATGGCTCGCCGGCCTGAGCGTGCTGACGCGCGTGCTGATCTACGTCGGCTGCATTGCCGCACTGCCGGCCCTGCGACGGCGGTCCGGCCGCGAGCCGGGTGTCCTGCGCCTGCCCGGCGGGCTCCTCATCCCGGCGATCGCGGTGTGCGTCTGCCTCGCGCTGCTGACGCAGGTGAAGGGCGGCGACTACCTCGTCACGGGTGCGATGCTGGGCGTGGGGTCCGTGCTGTACATGGTGGCCCGATGGCGTCGCACTGCATAGTACGGTGCTGGCTAACCAACAAGTTTCCGCGGAAACGTGGCCAGCCCGAGGCGACGGACGAGTTGCCCTGAGGTTCGCGTCGATCCGTCTCGGGTCATGACGCGACTCCGGTCGCTGGCAGCGCACTCGCCGCAGGACGTTTCCGCGGAAACGTCCCGGCCCGTTCCGCGCGTTGAATCAGCACGTCGATCGCGAGTGCGTGATCCATCCGCTCGCCGCGCCAGCGCGTCGCTGCGGTCATGGCGTCGATGACGATCCCATGCGCACGATGCGTGGCCACGAGTTCGCCCCCATCGCACGACGGACGGTCCGCGCACGGGACGATACCGAGCGGCCGTGTGTGCCCGGGCGCCACGGAAATGAACGCTTCGCCGCACGGTTTCACGAAACGCAACGCGCCGTCGTCGAGGCGCTCGACGGCGATCTGGCCCTCGTGCACCTGCCGGTGGTGGAAGCGGCAGAGCGTGACGAGGTTCGAGAGTTTCGTCTCTCCGCCGTCGGCCCAGTGGCGGACGTGATGACCGTCCACGTAGCGGGTGTGCGTGCAGCCGGGGAAGCGGCAGCCTCGGTCACGCACATTCATCGCGCGGCGCAACGCGGGCGGTATCGAGCGCGTGCGACGTCCCACGTCGAGCGGTTCGCCGTCCTCGTCCTCGACGACGGTGACGAGGCTCGCATCGCATCCCAACCTACGCGCGGATTCGACGGGAATCGACGGGCCTTCATCGAGTTCGCAGCGGCCGGCATCGCGATGTCGCAGCGCGGCGTGATCGACGTGCACGACGATCTGCTGCCGCTCGCCGCCGGAAAGGGCGGCCGCGCCGTGTGCGAGGAAGCTCTCGGCGAGGACGCCGAGCGCGTCCGCCCGCCGCGCCGCCCCCGGAAGCCGTTCAGGCGACAGGACCGGCTGCGGCATCCCGGACGTTTCCGCGGAAACGTCCGCATCCTCCGGAAACGGCACGTCCACCTCGGCGGCCTCGAGCGCGCGCAGCATCAGGAGCCCGGTCTCCGCCGGCAGACGCGCCTTGAGCACGAGCGAGCCGTCCTCGTCCCAGTAATACGCGACCTTGCGCGCGGCCTGCTGCCGCGACTCGCGAGACAACTCGGCCGCCTCCGTCGCACGACGAAACTGTCGCACGATGGTCTCGACGTGATGTGCAGTGCCGTGCAGCGCAATCGACAGGAACGTCGCCTCGGTGCCTTCGCACGCTACCCGCGTAATTGCCCGCACCTTGGAGTAACTGAGTTCGCCGCGCGCCATCGCCGCCCCGATGAGCGGCAACGTCTCCAGCGCGTGCGCGACGCGGACCTTCTCGCGCGCCGCGCCGAGGTCGAGCCCGCACTTCCAGTTGAGCCAGTGTGCGCAGGATTGCGTGATCGAATCTGCCCAGCCCTTGCGGCGATCGAACTCCGCGATCAACGCGAGCCAGCGGCGGTTGGCGGCATTCAGGTGGCCGGCGAGCTCGGTGATCTCGGCCGCGAGCTCAGCCGTCGAAAGGGCGGGATCGGGACCCGAAGACGAGCCATCCATGGGGCGCTCCGAGGGGCTGTGTCTTTATACAGTAGTGTACCTGAAAAGCCTGTTAAATCAAGAGAAAAGCGGTGCCGAAGGGGCAGCACGCGGTGTCAATACCGAGGCTGCACGAAGCGTTTCCAAGGCCAATGGCCAGGCGTGCATTCGTGAACGAGCAACATGCGAATTCGGCTGGCCCGACGGGGCGGGGCCACGCAGCTTCGGCACTTGAGGGCTGGGAACGACTTCCGTGCCGCGGGCTTTCGGGTTGCCGACTATTTCGAACAGAAGGTCCTGTTGAAGCGATCGTAGCTCCGCAAGGAGTGGTGCGTCGCGGTAGTCATGAGTCCGTGGCGCCCACTCGTCGGCGGGTGAGCGCCGGGCGCCGAGGGCCCGTCACGACAGGAACGCGCGCGGGGTCTTGCCCGTCCAGCGGCGGAACGCGCGCGTGAAGCTCGCCTGGTCCGAGAATCCCAGCAGGAACGACACGTCCGCGAGACTGTGCCGTCCCTCTTTCAGGTATTCGAGCGCGAGGTCGCGTCGCGTCGCGTCGAGCAGGTCCTGGTACGAGGTGCCGGCCTTGCGCAGGCGGCGCTGCAGCGTGCTCGGGCTCTGGTTGAGCGAGCGCGCCACTCCGGCCTGGTCCAGTTCGCCCGACGGAATGGCCTTGAGAAGCAGCGCGCGGACGCGCCCGACCGTCGGGTCGGGCGACAGCTCGTCGATGTAGCGCTGCGACAGGCGGTCGGCTTCCGCCGCGAGGTCCGCGTTGCCGCTCAGCACCGGGCGGGCCGCCGCCGCCGCGCCGAACACGATCGCGATGTGCGGGCCGTCGAACTCCACCGGGCACCTGAGCAGCTCGCGGTACACTTCGGCCGGCGCAAGGCGCGGCCGCATGAACACCACTTTCGCCGGGATCGCCGACGGTCCCGCGCACTGTTCCAGGATCCTGCAGAGTGCGACCACCGTCGCATCGACGGAGTGAATCGTCGGCAGGATCGCCATGTCCTCGGGTCGCAGCACGAGGGCAACCTCGCTGTCGCTCTCCTGCAGATGGAGGCGGCCGTTCGTGCTCACGATGCTGCTGTACCTCTCCACGCGCTTCAGCGCCTCGAGCACGCTGCCGCTGCTCACGATGCCGAGTCCGAGTGCGTGAAAGACGCCCGGGCGCGTGAGGCTGCCGACGCGGAATCCGAACAGCGGGTCACCGCTCTCGGTCGCGGCCAGCTCCCAGAGGCGCTGGATCCGCGCGGCGGGGTAGCGCGCGTGCGGTGTCGCAACCAGCGCGGGGTCGAGCCCGGCGCGGCGCGCGAGCACCGCGAAGTCGAGGCCGTAGCCCGCGAGGGCTTCCTTCATCGGCGTCGCCGTGATGGCCAGGACCGTCGGCGTGTTGAGCATTTTTCGTAAAGCGGCGTGACCGGGCGCCGCACCCGTCCCGGGTGACGGTATACGTCAACATTCTGACCGCACCGGACAAGAACTGCAGCCACCGCGTCAATAGAGTGCCGCGCCGTGGACGGGATGACCAGGCACATACGCGGGCGACTGATGCTCGCGCAACAAGACGGGACGGGCGACCCGGCCGTGGCGGGACTGAAGGAGTTGATCGACTCCGAGGTCCGGCGCGCCCGGACGTCCGAGCCCGAGTTGCTGGAGCAGGCCGACCCCAGCCGCGTCTGGCTGCTCTGGTTCGCGATCGGCGCGACCGACGCCGTGTGCGAACTCACCGGACGCAGGACCGACATCCAGCGCGACTACGTGTTCCGGCAGGTGGTTGCGGCAATCTTCGACGGCAAGGGTGTCCGTTCCGTCGCGGACCAGGTCGACTCCGACCGCCGCCTGATCGAGCTGTTCGAATCCGCCGGTGCCGAAGCCGTGGCGGCCTGCATGCGCGACGAGCCGCGCCTCGGTTACTACGTCGAGGCGCTGCGCGTCAGTCGACGGCGGGACGGCTGAGCGCGGCGTTTCCGCGGAAACGCGCAGCCGCGGCGGTCGACGACTCGCGGCACAGAAGAAGCGCGTGAACCGGTAGTCTTGCTCCATGCGTTCCCGGCGTTCAGTCGCTGCCATCCTGCTGTTGCTCGCGCTCGGTGTGGGACTCCACGCCTGCGCGACGCGTACGAAACCCCGGCCTTCGCAGCCGCCCGCGGTCAGCCGGCCGGATGTCGTCGAGCAGCAGCCGGTGCTCGAGGGCACGGTCACGCGCGTCGTCGACGGCGACACGCTCGAAGTGCAGTTGAGTTCAGGGCCGATACGCGTGCGACTGCACTCGATCGACACGCCCGAATGGAACCAGCCCTGGGGAGCGCAGGCGAAGGCGGCACTCGCGAGTCGCGTCGAGGCGCAGAGAGTGACTCTCGACGTCGTCACGCAGGACCAGTACGACCGGCTGGTCGCGGTCGTGCTGCTCGATGACGGAAACGTCAACGCCTGGATGGTGCAGCAGGGCCACGCCTGGGCGTATCGCCAGTATCTCGAAGACGAGCAGTACTGCGCCTGGGAAGGCGCGGCGCGTATTTCCCGGCGCGGGCTCTGGTCGCAGGCTCCGGCCGACTGGCGCGCGCCGTGGGAATGGCGCGCGAAGGAGCACGGTGATCTCGCTCGCTTCACCGACTATTCCCACGAAACCGTCGCGAACTGCATCGCCGCGATGCGCGCAGCCGCGCCGGCGTTGCACGAGCACAAACCGGCGCCCTTACTGATCCCGTCGAGCGGCGCGCCCGCGGACACCTGTCTCATCAAGGGCAACATCAGCGAGTCGGGCCGGATCTATCACGTGCCGGGCAGCCCCTGGTACGACGAGACCGTCATCGACGCATCGCGGGGCGAGCGCTGGTTCTGCACGGAAGCCGACGCCCGGGCGGCCGGCTGGCGGCCGGCGCGATAGGTGCCGCGTCACGGACCACCGAATTCCGGTGCGCGGCCGGCAAATCGCGGTACGCGTCGCTCTCGGTGGAGAGAGGGTCCCGGCCAGTGAGAACGCCGCACACGATCGCAGAGGCGAACTCGATGAGAACGCGCTACCGGAATCTGATTCTCCTCGCATAGCCGCGACATCTGGAAATGCTCAACGTATGGGGTGGAGACTCGTCGCCTCAATGAACAGGTGCGACGAAATCGGCGCAGGTTCCCCGCCGACTGCATTTACTGTCCTCAACAGTCCGAGCGCAGTGGACGTGAGCGTCTTCTGGTGCAAGCGTTCGTCCAGTTTCGAGCTGACCTGGACGGGTGTGAATAGCAACGGGCGGTAGGCCTGCAGGCCGGGACCAAGTCGCGGGGCCGTCAGTCAGCCGGAACCTGCGTCTCGCCGGCCAGTCGCTGGTATCGATCCGCGATTATCCAGACGTCCGCGCCGACACGTGCGGCCTCGGCGTAGCACCAGTCCGCGACGTGGATTGCCGCGATTCGATCAGCGATCAGTCCGTTCGATGCTCCGATCTCGCAGAGCTGCGAATCGTACTGGTCGATGTGCGCGGACCACCGCGATCGGTGCTCCGGCGCGGCCAGCACGTCGCTCTTCGCGCTGTTGCAGCCTCGGTGCGCAATGACGAGGTTGTGCACCAGGTTGCGCGGATATCGCGACCACGGAATGAAGTGATCCACCTCGCCCGGTCCCGGCAGTCTGTCGTCGCAGTAGAAGCACCGGTTCCCGTGCAGATCCTGGAGTGCCGGGCGGGCGCGCGACAGCGACTCCCGCTGTGGTCCAAACAGGAAGTCGGCAAGATCGCCGGCCTCGCCGAGAATCCGCCGGTTGGCCGGCAGGCTGTAGAGGAATGCCATCCAGTCCGCCTGTACGAGACGGACGATGAGAGCGTGAAATCTTCGGAAGCAGCGAGCAATGCCGAGACGCAGCGTGATCTCGTCTCCGTCTCGATCTTCCGGGTACAGGAAATCGAGAGTCGTCGTCCGCAGTTTCTGAAGGCGCCAGAGTGGCATCTGCTTCAGCAGACCGGCGAGGGTCGACACTGCCTGCTCCCAGCTTGGATCGCGCCGGGCGACGGCCGGCGAGCCAAACCTCCGGCGTAGCGCGTTCGCTTTGTTGATGACGGCTGCCTGCGGCCCGCGGTTCTGCAGCAGTACGGAGTCAGTCGCATCCCGAATCCCCGTGCTGAAGTACGGAAGGCCGTGCCGCCAGTAGATCTCGAGGAACTTCTCGGCGATCCGCGTGATCGGGATCGCGAGCTCGTCGTCGTGCCCGGCGTTGGTGTCCTCGACACAGATGTCCGCGAGCGCGATCAGCAGGGCGTACTTGTAGGTGGATGTCGTCAGGCTTTCGGCGAGGATGAGTTGCAGCTTCTCCAGGAACTGGAGTTCCAGCATGGTCGCGCCCGCCGTTCCGTTCGTCATGCGCCCCAGTCCGTCAGCCCGCCTTCCAGTAGGCCGCCTTATCGGGCAGTACCCAGCGCACCCCGCCCCGCGGATCCTCGCGATCTCCCGGGTATCGAGGGATCAGGTGAATGTGCAGGTGCGGCACCGTCTGCCCGGCGACGACGCCATCGTTGATGCCTATGTTGTAGCCCGCGGGGCGGAATTGGCGGTCGAGGTCGTTGCGGGCCTGCGTGAGCAATTGCATGAGCTCGTCACGCTCTTCGTCGCTCACCTCGAAGAATGACGCCACGTGTCGCTTAGGGATGACGAGCGTGTGGCCGGGCGAAACGGGAAAGCCGTCGCGGATGGCCAATGCGGTCTCGCGCTCATGGAGGACGCGATCGCGCGGCAGGCCGCAAAACGGGCAGGAGGCAGTCATGGACGCTGGTCGTCGGTCTGGTGAGGCGCTGGCCGCGCCCGTGCGCGAGGATCGTAGCGGAGGTCGAACACCCTGGCCATCGAGAGGCGATGACTCGTCATCGCCCAGCACGGCTAATCGATATCGAGCAGCTCGTGATCGGCTGGCCGGCTGCGACAGGCGGCACTGCCGGATCGACGTGCGAAATCTGGCCGATTCCGCAACGAAAGACGGTCGATTCAGCGGCTCGGGCGTCCCAGGCTGAGAACGTTTCCATCGTTTCAGCCCTGTCGTTGTCTATATCGCTAAGTGATATACTGTGGCTCGCCCGCGAATACTGATGACCCGGTTCTTCCAACGCTGGGCCGACGACGAGGGGCTGGGGACCGACGATCTGGCCCGTGCGGTTCGCGAGACCGAGGATGGTCTGGCAGACGGTGACCTGGGTGGCGGCATCATCAAGAAGCGCGTGCGGGTTCCGGGGCGCGGCAAGAGCGGCGGGGCGCGGGTCTTGCTGGCAACAAACCATCGGGATCGCTTCATCTTCGTTTACGGATTCCTGAAAAATCAGCGGGCGAACATTTCCCACCGAGAACTGGTGGCGCTGCATGAACTGTCGCGGGACCTGCTGGCATTGACCGAGGAGCAACTGAATGGCCGGACGCGCGCAAAAGTCCTCACCGAGATTGGTCCGGAAGAAATCGGCACCGCCGAGCCGCATTCTCCGCGCGGTCCATGAAACGGCAGGAGACCTGCGGGACGCGGGTTTCATCGACAAGCGCCGCATGCGGGCGTATGACCAGCTCTGCCTGCCGCCGATGCGGGAGTATTCGGCGGAGGCCATCCGTGCACTCCGCGATCGTTATCAGGTCAGCCAGGCCGTGTTCGCCGCCATTCTCAACACCAGCCTGTCCACGGTCCGCCAATGGGAGATCGGCGAGAAGCGGCCGAGCGGGCCGTCGGTGAAACTGCTCAGCCTGCTGGATCGCAAGGGCCTGCAGGCGCTGCTCTGAATCCGATAGCGAAAGCTCCCGGGCTCATCCCATGAGCCTCCCGACTGTATAATTGACGGTGCATCCAGAAGGGGCCCGTGCCCCTGCCAACCTGCCGACGCTCGGCAAGGTGGCGCGCCATTCCGGCGGATGCGGCCCGATCCAGGGCAACGAAGGAGCGACACATGGCCACCGTCCGTCCACGCGCGCCCGCCCGCCGTGCCGCCGCCACGTCCGCAGCGACGCCTGCCGCGACGTCCGTGGCGAAGCGATTCCGCCTCGCCGACCTCGGCGTCTACGGCTTCGACCGCCACGAGACCACGATCCTCGCCGCGCTCGTCACCGAGGACCCGCTGCTGCTCGTCGGCCGCAGCGGCACCGGCAAGACCTTCCTGCTCAACACGCTCTCCGAGGCGCTCGGGCTCGAGCACCGTCACTACAACGCCAGCCTGATCTCGTTCGACGACCTCGTCGGCTTCCCGTACCCCGACGAGGCGCATTCGACGGTGCGTTTCCTCGAGACGCCCGCCACGGTGTGGGGCGCGGAGTCGGTGCTGATCGACGAGCTCTCCCGCTGCAAGCCCGAGCACCAGAACCGCCTCTTCTCGCTGGTGCACGAGCGGCGGCTGCAGGGCCTGCCGCTCGCGCGGTTGCGCTACCGCTGGGCCGCGATGAACCCGTGCACGGCCGACCAGGGCGGCGTCGAGGACTACTCGGGTTCCGAGGCGCTCGATCCCGCACTCGCGGACCGGTTCGCGCGGGCTGTCGGCTCGGAAGTGCGGGTCCCAGCCATTGGCGGCGATGCCGAGAGTACGGACGCCGGTGATGTCGTCACCCTTGCCG